>Ga0114898_1000553_pt1 | contig 27819 bp, 25 predicted proteins | sample Malvired_Geostar_FD_83496 | JGI IMG/M metagenome (GOLD analysis project Ga0114898, IMG submission 83496) | Marine viral communities from the Global Malaspina Expedition - Malaspina viral metaG DeepMed_Geostar | ecosystem: Environmental > Aquatic > Marine > Oceanic | place: Mediterranean Sea...
GGAGAACAGCCGGCTGAAGAAGCTGCTGGCCGAAGCCCATCTGGATATCGAGGCACTGAAGGTGGTCGCCCGGGGAAAAGGGTAAGCCCGACAACCCGGCGGGAGGCGGTGCAGGAGATGCAGGCCAGAACCGGCATCTCCGAGCGCCGTGCCTGTCAGTTGATCGGGCTGTCCCGCTCGGTGTTGCGCTACCAACCGCGAGGCAACGCGCAAAATACCGATCTGCAAGCCCAGTTGGTGGAGCTGTCCCAGGAGCGTCGGCGCTTTGGCTATCGCCGCCTGCATATCCTGCTGCGGCGGGCTGGCATGCAGGTCAACCACAAGCGGATTTACCGCCTGTATCGAGCTGCTGGCTTGATGATGAAGCGGCGCAGGCGTCGCCATGGCGTCGCGGTGGGGCGCGAACGTCTGAGTCTGCCGAGCGCACCGAACCAGGTCTGGTCGATGGACTTCGTCTTCGATGCACTCAGTACGGGGCGGAGGATCAAATGTCTGACGGTGGTCGATGACTTCACCAAGGAGGCGGTGGGTATCCTTGTGGATCACGGCATCAGCGGCTTTCGCGTTACTCGCGCATTGGATGAAATGGCCCGATTCCGCGGTTACCCCAAGGCAATCCGCACCGACCAGGGTCCCGAATTAACCGGCAAGGCACTTGATCAATGGGCCTATCAGCGCGACATCAAGCTGAAGCTGATTCAGCCTGGCAAGCCCACACAGAATGCGTTCATCGAATCATTCAACGGCAAGTTTCGGGATGAATGCCTGAACGAGCACTGGTTCTGCTCACTGGCCGAGGCCAGAATCCGCATCGCGGCCTGGCGAAGGGACTACAACGAACACCGACCGCACAGCGCTATCGGTAATAGCAACCCGGCAGAATTCGCTGCGCATTGGCGAGCGAGCCAGCACCAATCGCAACAGGAAATATTAATATCGACCCCAGGGCCTACTAAATAGGCAGCGGTACTAAAACTGGGGGCAGGTCACACTGTGTGAAATCGCTGCTGCGTTCTGCCGCTTCCAAAGTAAAGAAAGGCCGTGTTCGCGTACTATTTCCCCACCGAGCAAGGTCTCGCTGGAGTAGTGTGTTTCGGATAAGCGATGGTGTACGTAGACTAAGACGGAGGTTGCCAATGAAGATCACAGCTATGGAGCAGACTGAATCGGTCAGCGATGTTCTATGCGACGTTTGTGGCGACAGCACCCGTATTGAAGGGTATGGATTGCAATTCGGCACTCTTAGCGCCAGTTGGGGTTATGGCTCGACCCACGATGGCGAGCGCTATGAGGTCCACCTTTGCGAGCCCTGCTTTTTCAGAACGATTTCCGGCCTCAGACGAGAGCGCATGGTGAACTTTATGTTCAGCGATGAGGACCAGGATCTCAGAGATTTCGGACTCGTTGCTCGGAATAATTTTTTCAATGAGAGCGGTAGTTCGGCCTGAGTCTGAAAAGCCCAATTCTGCCAGCCTCCTGGCATAGGCAAGACCTACGCCCTTATTGGTGCCGGTAGCTAGCCTAGACACCATGCGTATTCATCGGTCGTTGGGGGCTAAATCAGGCGGTCTGCGCTACCGCATCCCTCTGAGCCCCTTTGACGTGGTGTTGAAGGACCCCTGCAAAACGCAGCGTGACTTCCCGCCGGGTGAAGCGCCATTCCCCATCACTCCGCTCAAACTGATCGAGGTACTTGCCGGTGCAGATAGGCTGTAACGGGAAGTCATCGACCTGCTGATGAACCGTGTAGTAACTTGCCGAACTCGCCCTTTCACCGGACGGGTCCACGTCAATGAGCTGGTTGGTAATGGAGTGCCACGTACGCGGAGTGCCATCCCCATGGACCTGCAGACCCGCGTTGAAAAACGCCAGCAGCCCTTCGACAGTCGATGCCTCGTTGCCTAGCACATGAATAACGGCATGTTTGAGAACGTCTGCCACGCCCTCAAAGTCACCGTTGTCGAGACGATGGATATAGATGGCGTGGAGGCGATGGATCGCGCTTTCGGCATCCAGGCGTGCCACGAGATCCCGCTGGTTGGTGCTATCAGTCATATCAAATACTCCAAGGATAATGTCGGTAAACAGGATTCAATTCTGGGAAGCCCCCCCTCGGCGAATAGCTCGACGCGTTGATATGGCTGGCCGCATCGCTGGCCAAGAACTACGCCCGTTAGGCACTCGATGTGGGCCCTGGCGCTCAAGTCGACAGCTGGCAAACAGCCTCCAGATTCACTCCGTCAGGGCCCAGTACATAGGCCGCGTAATAATCAGAGTGGTAACGGGGCCTGATCCCCGGCGCTCCGTTGTCCTTCCCGCCAGCGGCAATGGCAGCCGCATGGAATGCGTCGACCGCCTCATGACTCTGCGCGATCAACGCTATGTGCGCCCCGCAACTGGCGATAGCCGCGTGTTGCAGCCAGAGAAAAGGCTTACCTGCAGATCCGAACCCCAGGCGCCGAGGCTTCGATCGTGGAGGATCGGCATCAATGCTCATCATCAATGTGATCCCCAGCGGCTTAAGCGACTGCTCGTAGAAATCACGCGCCTGCGACATGTCCGACACACTGATGCCCATGTGATCAATTGCCGACCCAGCAAACTCACTCATCAGGTAACTCCTTAAGGCGCCGATTGTTCGGCAGATTCGTAAATTCGCTACCTACAGCGAGCATCGCCGACAGCACGGCGCGGCCGTATTTAGGAGCAGGCTAGTTCTCCTAGGTTTTATGGAGATTAGCGAGGGGCAAAGCGGCTACTCCTAGCCGATCAGACCTGGGAGGCGCCGCCGTCGGCGAACAGCTCGGCGCCGTTGATGTAACTCGACGCATCGCTCGCCAGGAAGAGCGCGGTCTGCCCGATCTCGTGCACCTGGCCGATCCTTCCGAGCGTGCTCTTCTCGTTGAACACATCGATCACCTGCTGAGCGTTTTCGCCAAGCACGTCGCGTAGGGACGGGGTGTCCACTGGCCCCGGGCTGAGCAAGTTAATGCGTACGCCCGAGCCTTTGATGTCGAGAATCCAGCTCCTCACCATCGCGCGTAAGGCTGCCTTGGTGGCTCCGTAGACGCTCATGCCAGGCCCCGGATTGATCGAAGAAGTCGAGCCGATGATGACGACGCTGCTCCCCTCGCCCATCAACGGCAACGCCCCCTGCACGGTAAACGTGGTGCCTTTGACATTGGTTGCGAACACCCAATCGAAACCCGCTTCAGTGATTGCCCCCAGAGGCTCGACTTCACCCATCCCGGCGTTGGCGATTAGCACATCGATACGGCCGTGGACCGCTCTGATATGCGTAAACAGTTCGGCGAGGTCGGCAGGATTCGAGATATCGGTCCGCACGGCAGACGCATTCCCACCGAGGCGGCTCACGGCTTCGTCGAGCTGAGGCTGGCGACGCCCGGTGATGATCAGGTCGGCGCCCTGGCTGGCGAACGCTTCGGCGATCGCAAAGCCGAGGCCCGAAGAACCGCCAGTGACCAGCACAACCTTGTTTTTGAATTGCATGAGAAATACCTCAACGAGTGAATATGTAGCGAACACTACATGGAGCCATGGTTATCCGCAAACTATTTAGCGATCACTAAATTCAATCGACCAGGCAAGAACGTATTTGAACTTGTATGTAGCGATCGCTACAGTTGTCGTATCAACCTCGAGAGACAGCCATGAACGAAAAACCCAGGCAGCGCCGCCCCGCCTTCGACCGGGAGCGAGGTATAGCCATCGCACAGGCAATGTTTCATCAGCGTGGTTTCGACGCGGTCAGCCTGGCCGACCTGACCGAGGCCATGAACATCAAGCCGCCAAGCTTTTACGCCGCCTATGGCAGCAAGGCCGAGCTGTTCGAGCGCGCGATGCATCGCTACGCCGGTGAAAACGCGCTCCCGATGGACAGATTGCTGGCACCGGATCGCCCTCCCGCAGAAGCGCTAACCTCTCTACTGGTTGCTGCTGCGCAGCAGTACGGGCGAGATAGCGCTTTGCGTGGCTGCCTGATCACCGAAGGCATGCGCGCGGACGATCCGGTCGCTCGAAACACGGCCGAGAAATTCGGCGACGCCGGAATCCAGGCGATCCGCCGCTACCTGGATCAGGTATGCCCGGACGCCGCGCAGGCGCTGGCTGACTACATGCTGATCACCCTGCGGGGGCTGTCTGCGGCAGCATGCAGTGGCATGTCCAGTGAGCGCCTGGTGGACGTGGCGCGGATTGCCGGCAGGCTGCTTGCCCATGAGCTCGAGGCAAGCGACAGTGCTGCGGATTCCGGAGCCACCGAGCATGGCCGCTACCCCGGCAGAATCAGCGATCAGTGATAGCCGTACCGGCGATGCTCTCGGCGAATCCGACGCCCAGCAGCTTTGCTGGCGTCTCGAAACCCGGCCGTCGTTCACCACTCATTACCCGGCGTGCCGCCTCTACTGCCGCAAGCGGCGTGTAGGTGTAGCCATTGACGGTTTCGATCACTGAACGCGCGACAGTGCCGTCAGCGCCGGTCACCTCGGCCACTGCTCGGGCGCGATGAGCTTCACGTTGTTGCGCGTCCGGACCCTCGGGGACCTGTGAGAGGTTTCCTTCTGGGAAGGGTTCGCCGGAAAAATGCACAAACATTGAAATGTTGGGAATGCCGGTGGAGTGCCAGCCGGTGACCAGATCACCGAAGGACAGCGGCGCACACAGTTCCAGGCCATCGCCAAAATCGAAGTGTCGCGGTTGCGCATCGGGTGTTGCCACAAGCTGCCCGTCAATCCGTGCTAGGAGCCCCGCTCCAATGATCTCGCTGACGCTCATGGCGGAGCCACGCGACATGGAACCCGCGACCTGAAGTGCGATGCTAAGTGACTGCGGATCCTGCACACGGCGAGCGACATACACCGCGAGGCAGTCCGTCGGCACCACGTCCCAGCCAACGCCAGGCAGCAGCATGACACCCGACTCGGCCGCCTCACCGCCCAATCGCTCAGCCAACCGGTACACATTGATCTCGGCCGTGATATCCAGATAGTCGACGCCAGCCTTGATGCAGGCCCGCATCAAGGCATCGGCGGTCTGCACGAAGGGCCCGGCAAAGTTCACCAGTACGCCGATGCCCTCCAGGGATTCGGCTGTTCGGGCATCGGGCGTGAACACGCGATAAGGAACGTCCAACTGGGCAGCCAGCACGCGCAGCTTGTCGTGGCTGCGCCCGGCAATGACGATTTCCAGTCCCTGCGCTACGGCATACTCGGCCGCCATGCGCCCCATGTAGCCGGTTGCGCCATAGATCATTAACGTCTTCATTGGACGTGCTGCCAGTTCTTGTAGACGAATTCCAGGCTGTACCCGTCAGGGTCCAGAACATTGGCCGCGTAGTAGTTCGGGTCGTAATGCAGCCGTGCGCCCGGTGCGCCGTTATCGACCGCGCCGTGGGCCAATGCGGCCGCATAGGCAGCTTCAGCCTGGGCTTTGCTGTCTGCGACAAAACCGACATGCACAGCGCGCCCTTCAACGTCCCCCTCGCGCAACCAGAAAAACATCCGGCCATTGGCGCCGAATCCTTTCAGGTCCGGATGCCCAGGCGGGCCGTCCTTGCCGTCGTAGTCCAGGCGAGCAGTGATGCCGAGCGGCGCCAAGGCCGCCTCGTAGAAACGAATGGAGCGCTCGATCTCGCTCACAGACAGAAAAATATGATCCAGCATGGCAACGTCTCCTAATCGTTCAGATGATGTAGCCGCCCGCGACTTCAATGGACTGGGCATTGATCCAAGCGCCCTCTTCCGACAACAGCATGACGATGATCCGAGCCACATCTTCGGGCTCACCGACCCTGCCCAGCGCCGTTTGCGCGGCCAGCATCGCTTCGAACTCATCATTGAGCCCGCCGCCCAACTCGGTTCGAATCGCCCCTGGGGAAACCGCATTGGCCCGGATACGCCGATCACCGAACTCCTTGGCCATATAGCGCGTAAGCACTTCCAGCCCACCCTTGAACGCCGCATAAGGCGCCACCCCGGCCGTGGCCACGCGTGTGGTGGCGCTGGTCAGGTTGACGATGCTGGCGTTTTCTTCCAGTAGCGGCAGCAATGTCTGCGTCAGGAAGAAAGGACCTTTGAGATGAATATTGAACAGTCCATCGAACTGCGCCTCGCTGACCGAGGCCAACGGGTTGAACAGGCCGTAACCGGCGTTATTCACCAAACCTGCGAGGGTAGTCGTACCCCAGGTGTGATGGAGCGCAGCGAGGACCGCCTCCCGGAACGCCTCGAAACTTCCGACATCACCTACGTCGAGCTTCAGCGCAACGGCCTCGCCGCCGGCTTGCTCGATGCGTCGCACCACCTCCTCGGCGGCGTCTGGATGGTGGTTGTAGGTGAGGATGACGCCCATGCCGCGCCGGGCGGCGTGTTCCGCTGCGCTGGCACCAATCCCTCGACTGCCTCCGGTAATGACGATAACGCCCATGACGTGCTCCCTGACTTTTGAATGAGCCTCCACAGTAATGAGCATCGCCATGGCGTACGCAGCCGTTCCTACTCGAAACCTGCCTGTTTCTGCTTTTTGCTTGCGCTGCTCGCGCTTCGCCATTCAGCATGGCCGGCATGAACGATCAACTGAACGAACTCCGCATCCTCGCCGCCAAGGCCGAAAACCGCCGCACGGAGACGGGCATTCCTCGCGTCGCCATGGTCCAGGGCAAGATTCCCGAACACATGCTGGCGGCGGTCTATGACCCGATGATCAACCTGATCCTGCAGGGCAGCAAAACCATGACCGTGGGCGATCGCACGCTGCGGTATGACCCGGCGACCTATTTCGTCATGTCCATCGAGCTGCCCGCAGTGGGCACGGTGCACCCTGCGGAATCAGGCGAGCCCTATCTGGCCATCAGCCTGACGCTTGACCCCGCTGTGTTATCCACCCTGCTGGCGGACCTGCCCAAACCCGTCGGGCATCATGAAAGCGACCCCGGTTTTTCAGTAGCTGCCGTTACGCCAGAGCTGATGGATGCCTGGGTGCGCATGTTGCGATTGATGGGCAACCCGGATGACATCGCAGCCCTCGCTCCAGCGTACGAACGCGAGATTCTGTTTCGCGTGTTGCAAGGCCCCCATGGTTGGATGTTGCGGGAAATCGCAGCGCCGGATACCGCCATGGCTCGAGTAAATCTGGCCATTCAGTGGATCCGCCGAGACTTTGCGGAGCCCATCAGGGTTGAAAGTCTGGCGCAAAAAGCGGCGATGAGCGTCTCGGCCTTTCACCGTCACTTCAAAGCGGTGACGACCTTGAGTCCGTTGCAATATCAAAAACGTGTGCGATTGCTTCAGGCGCGGATGCTCATGGTGGCCAGCGCCAGAAGCGTCACGGCCGCGGCATGCGAGGTGGGCTATGAAAGCCCCACACAGTTCAGCCGGGATTATGCGCGGGTGTTTGGCCTCCCTCCTGCCAGCGACGCACGAAGAATTCTCGGGGAAGCGAAGGCGTCCAGAAATTAACGGGTGGAAGGAGACGCGAAAAACTTCCTGAGGCTTTTGCCTAAACGAACAGTGAAAGGCAGCAGTCGGCCAATAGCTGCCTGTTCGTAACGGGGGAAAGCTTCCGGAAGGGGATGCCTGAACGCGTATGCTTACGAACTCGCGCTGTAGGTACTACGACATGCCCTCAATTCATACCCTGAACGCTCGCGGCAACATTCTGCTCCCTGTAATGCGTGAGTGCTTTTCCCTCAGCGATGCACGTACCTTTGCTGAAATACAGAATTTTCATGGCGAGTGCGTCGGTATCCTTAAAGCCAAGGGGATCGACTACGCCTCGCTCAGGACAGCCCTGACCCCGCAACCAACAAAGCACGAGGCGGCGTTCCTTTTCGATACGGATCTTTGTGCCCGGAGCTTCGTGCCTGGAGTGGAGTGCGCCGAAGCGCTATTTAGCGCGCTGGATGCCCAAACGACCCAAAGCATCTTGGGTGGAGAGCTTTTCGGCTCAGGCGATCAGCTTGCGCGCAAGCTGCTGGATCCCGCAGTAGTCAGCATAAAACCGAGTTTCCGTCTGCCCGATACGTGCTTCGTCTTGTACGTGAACAACCTGTCCGAAGGTGCTATTGCTGCCGTCGACACCAAACTCCAGCAGCTTCCTGCCTACGTAGGCTACTTGCCGTGCACTTACTCAAGCGCAGCCAAAACCTTCACCTCGCTGAACCTGATGAATTATGTGATCAAGCATGGCGGTACAGTCATCATGGGGCACGAAGATGATCGACCGAACACGCAGGACTTTAAGCTCCACCAGAATGACTACGTGAAACAGGGTTTCCGACTCAGGAGCATTCAGTCGATCTACTTCGGCACATTCCTCTCGTACAAGCCTGAACGCCTGCTGCTCGATGTCACCGACGACGACCTGGAGGTCGCGGTAAGGGCCATGTCGCCTGCTGTAGCACCGCTGGCAGAGTTCACGGTCCTCATTGAGGATGCCAAGTTCGAGAAGTACCTTCAGACCACGAAACTAGGAAAACTGCGAAAGGCCGGCTTGGCAGAACTGACCAAGGCCGAGCTTGAAACCGCAATCCGAAGCAAGCTGCGGATGAACTACCTGTACAACCTCGAGTGGGTGAGCCAACCGACCCATCAGCTCAGCAAATTCAACATCCTGCTTGAGTTCCCGCGAGTTGGCGGCCACCCGGAACGTGTAGTTGTGGCCCTGGAGTACCGCCCGGTCGACCGCATCCTTCGCCTTGTCACCATTACCTGACTACCCCAAGCCTTCAGAACATGGTCTTGCCTAACCGCTGCTGGACTGACATTGCTCTTTTCAATGTCGGGTGTCTTATGCTGCAGTTAGAGGGTAAAAAGGCAAATGCACCACCAAGGACGAGCTGTGGCGACTGTGACATGAGCAGAGCCCCCAGTTTCATATACGAAGTTATGGAGAACGTTGCTCGGTGAAAATCAGAAAAATTACGATCAAGAACTTTCGTGGGGTGAAAGAGCTTGACTGGGCCCTTCCTGCATCCGACATCTTCTGCCTCATAGGGAAGGGCGACTCCTCCAAGTCGACGATCCTAGAGGCAATCCGATTTACGTTCTATCCCCAATGGAATCTCACGCTCAGCGATTCAGACTTCTATCAATGCAAGGTCGAGAACACCATCACCATAGAAGTCACGATTGGCAATCTGGCTGAAGAGTTCTGCTCACTACACAAGTACGGCCCCTACCTCCGCGGCTGGGACGCAGCTGCTCGAATTCTCACGGACGAGCCGGACGACCATCTAGAGAATGTTTTGACCGTACGGCTCACGGTCGAAAAGGATCTGGAGCCGAAGTGGATCGTGGTCTGTGATCGCAACCCCGAGGGGACACCGTTCAAGCAAGCTGACAGAAACAAAGTCAGTGTGGGCCTGATCGGTGCGTACAGTGAGAAACAACTGTCCTGGGCGAATGGAACAGCGCTGGCCAAAATCACGGAGGCACAGAGCTTGAACGAGCTGCTGGCGAATGTCTCCAGAAACGCCAGGACATCGCTAGACACCGATCGTGATGCCAATCTTGTTAACTTCGATGCGGCGGCGGCGAAATCACAAGAGATGGCCAAGCTGCTCGGCGTACCTGTGGTGGATTCCTACAAAGCTCACCTTGATCTGAGCTCCCTAAATCTGAAAGTGGGCGGGCTGTCGCTGCACGACGGCGATATGCCGCTACGTCAGTTGGGCCTTGGATCGCGCCGGATGCTTCTGTGCGGCATTCAAACTGTGGGGCTAGAAGAAGGCCACATCACCTTGTTTGATGAGGTGGAGTTTGGCCTAGAGCCGCACCGGATCACCCGCCTCATCAAGCACGTGAGAGATGACGAACGAGGGCAGTACTTTCTCACGACCCACTCTCCAGCCGTGCTGCGCGAACTCACCGTGAATGAGCTTCATGTGGTTCACAACGCCGACGGCGTGGTTCAGATCATTTCCGCTGCCAAAGAAGGCCTTGAGGATCACGAGGTTCAAGGGAAGATTCGATCAAGCACCGAAGCATTTCTGGCAAAGAAGGTGGTGGTTTGCGAAGGCGCAACAGAGGTCGGCTTCCTGAGGGGTTTTGACGACTTCCAGATGGCGAGCAAGAAGGATCCGTTTTCCTTCCACGGTGTTGCGCTGCTAGATGCAAAGGGAGGCAGCAAGGTAAAGGCACTTGCGAAAGCCTTCAAATCGCTTGGCTATGACGTGACGGTGCTCGCTGATGGTGACGCCGAAGATCAGTTCTCTCCAAAGGATGAGAAAGAGCTAGCGGCTCTGAACATCCCAGTTCTGATGTGGAGCGACAAGCTTTCACTTGAGGAGAGGGCCTTTCAGGATCTTCCGTGGCCAAGCGTGCTAGCTAGTTTAAAACTCGCTCAAGACGAGCTGAGCTTCCCTGTGTACGACCATGTGCGCTCTAGGCTCCTTGCAGGAGATTTAGACAAGGACGCTGGCACTTGGATAGATCGTCCTGAGCTGCGTACAGCCATAGGTGTTGCGGCGAAGAAGTCCTGCTGGTTCAAGGACACCACTAGGGGTGACTTATGGTTTAAGGCGGTAAGCCAAGCCTTCCTCGACGCTGATTTCGCCCAAAAGAACCTTGCACTTGAGCTCGGCAAGCTTTGGGCATGGGCAGAACATGTCTGAGGAGCTAGCAACCAAGCTCAGCAATTGCCCAAACCGAGGGTACGTTATCGCACCTGCTGGATACGGCAAGACGCACCTCATTGCGTTGGCAGTGCGGGCCGCTGGCGGCCGGCAACTGATCCTGACTCACACCTTTGCGGGCGTGAACTCGATAAAAACCAAGATGACGTTACTTGGTGTTCCTGCTTCCAAATATCAGGTGGATACGATTGCAAGCTGGGCGCTGCGCCTTTGTTTGGCCTACCCCAAAAGCTCCGGCTGGGCGACTGAAAATCCGACCAGCAAGCAGTGGGGCAAGCTCTATGAAAGCTGCTCGGGATTGCTGAAGAAGCAGTTCATTCGCCATGTCGTATCAGCCACTTACACGGGAGTCTATGTAGATGAGTACCAGGACTGCTCCGATTCACAGCACTCGCTGGTCTGCGCCTTGGCAGATCTCTTTCCCTGCCGGATCCTGGGCGATCCCCTGCAGGCCATCTTTGACTTTGAGGATGGTAAGCCTGTGGACTGGAACGCAAGCGTGTATCCCACTTTCGACTGCCTGGGCGAGCTAGATACCCCTTGGCGTTGGAAACAGGCTGAAGCACATGAGCTGGGCGCCTGGCTGAAGGAGGCGCGGAAGAAGATTGAGCTGGGGCAAAAAATTGATCTAGTTGGTGGACTACCACGCAGCGTGATTCGCGTTGCAACCGCTACCGCGTTTCTGGAGGCCAAACAGTATTCATCGCTGTGCGACCAGCTAGGGCACAACGAGAGCGTGATTGCTCTGCACTGTGGGGATCCCAAGTCCAAGAATAAGACCCACCTTTTGGCCCGAAGCATGGCAGGTCGATTTTCTTCTATCGAGGAAGTTGAAGGCACAGACCTTCACTTATTCATCAAGAAGCTCGGAGTCGCGAAGACTGCCCAAGCGGGATTTCTTCTTGCCTTGGATTTTGCGAAAAAGTGTTTTACTGGCGTGACCAAGGCTTTGACTGCCGGAACCCAGAGAGGCGAGGTGGCGAAACTTAGTAAAAGCACAAAGTACCCACTAGTCCTGCATGCAGCGAATGACTACCTCAGCAACCCATCAAGCAGCCACCTCAAGTCGTTTTTTCTTGCGCTGAAGTCAAATCCAGAAACATCGCCCTACCGCCGTGACCTCCTGTATCGCTTACTCAACGTGCTGAAGCTACACATAGATGGAGAAGGAGCAACTCTCTCAGAGGCCGCAAACCTGTACCAGCGCGAAATGAGGCATACGGGGCGGCCTCTCAGCCACAGGAAGCTCATTGGGACAACGCTGCTAGTCAAAGGCCTGGAATACGACCATGCCGTCATCCTTGATGCAGACTCGCTTGACGCTAAGCATCTGTATGTCGCGATGACACGTGGGTCGAAGTCCCTCACCATCATCGGTACGGGTAGATACATTCCAGCAAAATGATCTGATGCCATAGACCCATAGGGCAGGGACCTCCGAAGCGCCTGTGAGCCCCTTTCAGTCTTGAGCAGTCCGCTTTTGGCCGACAGCGGCACTTCAGATGTCAGCGTCGGCAGTATTCTTCTGCATCGATATTCCAGTTTTCATACTGGCGGAACGTGAGGCCTTATATGCACAGCCTTCGGAACGTGGTGCCGGAAAACACCCAGCAAAACCCAACCAAAAAAACCGGCCATCTCGGGTTCAGAGAATGACCGGTAAACGCGCCACATACTATTCAGCGACAGGCGTTCTTGGCAGAGGCAGCTGCCTGCTCAACGCCACTCAGTTAAACACCATCCCTCCGTCAATGATGACCGCCTGCCCAGTCATATAGTCCGAATCCGGCCCGGAAAGGAATGACACGCAGGCCGCGACGTCCTCAGGCTGAGACAGACGTTTCAGGGTAATGTGTTGGGCGAATTGTTCCATGCCCCACTCAAAGCTCTGGTTGGCATTGTTTGCCACGTCCTGGGCGACCTTGCGCATCATCGGTGTATTCACGATACCGGGGCAGTATGCGTTTACGGTGATACCCAGGTGGGCCAGCTCTCTGGCGGCCGTTTGGGTGATGCCTCGCACAGCGAATTTAGTGCCGCCATAAACGGCCAGGTCCGGATTGCCGACATGGCCTGCCTGCGATGAAGCGCTGATGATTTTCCCGCCGTGGCCCAATGCCTTGAACGCTTTTACAGCAGCCTGGATGCCCCACAGGACCCCGCCTACGTTAATGTCGAAGGTTTTCCGGTAGATGTCCGGGGTGATGGTTTCGATCGGGGCAATCGGCGCGATACCTGCGTTGTTGATGACCACATGTAGTTCGCCCAGCCCATCGACCGCTTGCTGGACTGCTTTGAATACATCATCGCGATCGGCCACATCGACCTTGATCGCCAGGGCAGTGCCGCCGTTCGATTTGATTCTCTCGACAACCTGGCTGGCCGTCTCAATATTCATATCGGCGCATGCTACCGCAAAGCCATCAGTTGCCAATCGCAATGCAATGGCCTCACCAATGCCTTGGCCGGCGCCAGTAACAAATGCAACTTTTCCTTGGGACTTGGTCATTTCCGGTTTCCTTCTAGATTGTTATGGGAAATCAAACAGCGGCTACAGCTGCGCACAGGATCTCGCGGGATTAGAAATTTGCCTGGAGCTTCACGCCTGCGACGAGTGCGTTTTCTACCTCATAAACACCGCCCGGGTGGCGGACGTATTGCAGGTTCGGGCGGACGGTCAGCCAGTCGGTAACATGCACACCGTAGTTGAGTTCGATGTTGTATTCGCTGTGCTGCACAGGAACGTACTGCGGGTTGTCATAATCAGTAATGGCGTTGGCAGTGTTGATCTGGCGCTGACGCTTGGTGACGTCATCGTTGACATGGATTCGAGCAACCCCCAGACCGATATCGTCCTTGGGGCGAGCATCAAACGGACCGGTGTAGACCAGCCCGATGTTCTGAAAACTGTCGATACTGCTGGTTTCTCTATCATGGAAGGTGAAATTGGCAAATACGCTCAGGCCACGGGACGCATCGCCATTACGCGACGTTAGCTGCTGACGGCCCATGACCCACCAACCGCTTTTGCGGCTGCGGCTTTTTGCGGTCATACCGGTCACTCCTTGCGGGCGGCCATCGACGTCCTCGTAAATGTCGTTGGCACTGGCGCTGCTGTGGTAATAGCCAAGTCGGTATTCGCCTGGTAGCGCATGGGTACCCACGGTTGGCTTCCAGATCACCTCTATCGGGACCAATGCTCCCTGGGTGCCACTACCGCTGAGCTTGAAGCCGTTACCGACTTCCAGATTCGAAGGATTCTGCTCGAACACTCCGATCTGCACCGCCCAGTGGTCATCCAGGTTGTATTTGGCACGTAGCGCCCATTGGCTGACGGGACCGCTGTACCAGACATCCCCCGCTACGTTGCCGATGGGAGCGGCGCAGAATGCCAGGCTCTGGAAGTCGCAAGGGAAGCTGTTGAAGTCCTCGTTGACGCCCATGCGCCCAATCTTGAGATCCAGCGCCTCATCGAAAAACCGTTGGCGATACCACATTTGGGTCAGGCGCCAGGTTTGCCCGCGCCCCCATACCTCCTGCACGGAGCTGAGCTGCCCGGTACGTGGATCGCCGATGCGTTCGTTAGACAGGTTGTTGCCGCTTCGCTCGGTGACCAGCAACTGGAACTCGGCGGCATTCCAGCCAAGGAGTTTCTGCAGATCCAGATTGGCGCCCAGGGCCCATTGCGAGGTGTATCGGGCGGTGCGGTCATCGTTATAGCCGCCACTGAGATTGGCAGCGCCCTCACCGACGTAGCCGATGGTGAAATTCACACCTTTTTCGAGCAGTTCAGTGCGGGTGCCGCCCCAGTCCCCCAAACCCCATCGGGACGAGTCGCCGGCAGCAGCAGCGGGAAAAGCGATGCATGCAAAAAGGCTTAGCCCTACGGGCAGGCGCCAGAGGTTATTCATGTCGATTGGTCCTTGTTGTTATGGTTACGACACAGCGTTATCCAATCCGCAAGGCAGGGCCGTTGCAGCTTGGGGAATAGCGATCAATGCAAGATGAGCGTGGCCCGACCTCAATGCTCAGCCAGGTCAGCTAGATTCCCGCCAGACACAGGTATTTGATTTCGAGGTAATCCTCGATTCCGTACTTGGATCCCTCGCGCCCAACGCCGGACGCCTTGATGCCGCCAAAGGGCGCCGCTTCGGAGCTGATGATTCCGGTATTCACGCCGACGATGCCGTACTCCAGCGCCTCGCCGACGCGGAATACGCGCCCCAGATCGCTCGCGTAAAAATAGGCGGCCAGCCCGAACTCGGTATCGTTGGCTTTGCGGATGACTTCGGCGTCATTGAAGAAGCGGAAGACCGGAGCCAGAGGGCCGAAGGTTTCCTCTTTCGATACGCGAGCGATATCCGGCACGTCGACCAGGATCGTCGGCTGGAAAAAGTTGCCTCCCAGTTGATACGCCGCACCGCCCTGAAGCACCTTGGCGCCCTTTTCGATGGCGTCCTCGATATGCTCGCGCACCTTGGCGACCGCCTTCTCATCGATCAGCGGGCCAATGGTGGTGCCCTCGGCCATGCCATCTCCGAGTTTCAAACTGCCCACTGCTACGGCCAGCTTGTCGACGAAAGTGTCGTAAACCTTGTCGTGTACGTACAGGCGATTTGCACACACGCAGGTCTGGCCGGCGTTGCGGAATTTCGAGGCAAGAACGCCCTCTACAGCGGCGTCCAGGTCGGCATCTTCAAAGACGATAAACGGCGCATTGCCACCGAGCTCGAGGGATATCTTTTTGATGTCATGGCTGCACTTCTCCATGATCGTGCGGCCAATCTCGGTGGAGCCGGTGAAAGAGATTTTGCGGACCACCGGGTTGCTGGTCAGCTCTTCGGCAATCTCGGCGGCCGAGCCGGTCACGACCGACAGCACACCTTTTGGAATACCCGCTCGCTCGGCAAGCTCCACCAGGGCCAGCGCCGAAAAGGGCGTTTGCGAAGCCGGCTTGATCACCATTGTGCAACCTGCGGCCAATGCAGGTCCTGCCTTGCGGGTGATCATGGCGCTGGGAAAATTCCACGGCGTGATGGCGGCGCACACCCCTACGGGCTGCTTGAGTACCAGCAAGCGCTTGTCGGCAGAACCCGGGATCACGTCGCCGTAGATGCGCTTGCCCTCCTCCGCATACCACTCGATATAGGAAGCCGCAAAGACGATCTCACCACGCGCTTCGGCCAGGGGCTTGCCTTGTTCGAGGGTCATGATGCGGGCCAGGTCATCCTGGTTTTCGATGATCAGCTCGTACCAGCGGCGTAACGTAATGGCCCGCTCTTTTGCCGAAAGGGCGCGCCAGGCAGGCAGGGCACGATCAGCGGCTTCAATGGCGCGACGGGTTTCCGCCCCGCCCATGCGCGGAACATGGCCAATCACTGCGCCGGTCGATGGGTTGCCGACAGTGATGGTGGCGGCACTGTCGGCACCGATCCACTCGCCGTCGATATAGGCATGCTGACGAAACAGTTCGGGTTTTTTCAGGTTCACTGCATGTTCTCCGTCGGATACGCGGCGCCTCACGGGCGCCGTTCGAACGCACTCGCCCTCGCGAGGCGGCAACGAGTGCGCTTTCTTCGCGTTGATGTTCCGGTCAATGCTGGGCTTTTTGGGCGTAGCTACCGGACGGGCTCAGGCTCGTGAACTTGAAGCCTCGATAGCCTTCGTTCTGGACCGACGCGAGAATGTCTCTGAACGGGCCCAAACCGCCCATGTAGAAGTAGACGGAGTTGGTCTTGCCAGGAATGTTGGCGCCGAAGATCCAGGAATCGGCCTTGGCGAACAGCGTCTGGTCGGCGATCTCACGGCAGGTCACGCCCCACTGGCGTTCAGATTCAGGATCGGGCTCCATGCAGGCCAGCTCTTTTTCTTCCATGAAGCCGATCATGTCGGATACCCACTCCACCTCTGTCTCGATGGTGGGTGGCAGGTTGGTGAACGGACCGTTCGGGCCGAGAATCATGAACATGTTGGGGAAGTTGGCGGTCGCCACCGACAGGTAGCTGGACGGCCCTTCGCTCCAGTGATCCTTGATGCTGACGTCATTCCGGCCGCGGATATCGATGCGTTTGTAGTTGCCGTCCACCGCGTCGAAACCGGTGGCGAATATCAGCACGTCCAGCTCGTGCTCCACGCCATCGGCGGTACGAATGCCCGCTTCGGTGATTTCCTCGATCGGGTTGGCTTTGACGTCCACCAAGGAGACATTCGGCCGGTTGAAAGTGGCGTAATAGCCGCTGTCGCATAGTGGACGTTTCGCATAGAGGTCGCGCGGCATCAGCTTGCGCGCCGTTTCCGGATCCTTGACGATCTCGCCGATCTTCTCGCGAATGAAATCTTGAGCGGCCCGATTGGCTTGCTCGTCGATCGCAATGTCGTTGAAGGTCTGGAACATGAAGCGGAATCCACCACCGCCGTCCCAGGCACGCTGGAAGATTTGTTTACGCTCTTCCGGCGACACGCTCATCGTTGGGATGTCGCTTTCCTCAAAACCGAACGCCAGGCGAGACGAGCGTACCTGTTGCCAGATCGCATCATAGTTACGCTTGATGTCATCGACGTACTCGCGGCTAACCGGACCATTGCCGACAGGGACGGTGTACTGCGCGGAGCGCTGGAACACGGTGAGATGGTCAACGGTAGGCGCAATGGCCGTAATCACCTGGCAACCGGTCGAGCCCGTGCCTATGACGCCGACGCGCTTGCCCTCCAGAACGGCATCGGCTGGCCAATTGGCGGTGTGGTACATCTTGCCCTTGAACTGCTCCATCCCCTTGATCTTCGGCACGTTGGTGGCAGACAGCAGACCAAGCGCGGTGACCAGGTACTTGGCGGAGTACTGGTGCCCATTATCAGTGGTGACGGACCAGCGGTTGGTTTGTTCGTCGAACACGGCCGAGGTGATCGCCGTTTCCAGTTGGATATCCTTGCGCAGGTCGTGGCGATCAACCGCATGGTTCAGGTAGGACAGGATCTGCGGCTGGTCGACGTAGCGGGTGGTGATGTCCCACTCCTGGCAAAGCTCGCGATCCCACGAGAAGCAGTACACGAAGGTTTCACTATCGGACAAGGCGCCTGGATAGCGATTCCAGAACCAGGTGCCCCCAACGCCAGCTGCCTTGTCGAAGGCACGCACCTTCAAACCAAGCTCGTCGCGCAGTTTTTTCAGCATATAGATGCCACCAAAACCGGCACCGATGATGATCGCGTCAAGGTTGGTCACGTTGGTGCCAACGGAGCGTTTAGCCAGAACTGTAGTTGTCATTGTGTTCTCCTGATTGATCGGTGCACCTGAAGTCATCGCTCGTTCGCTAAGAGAATCTTCAGGCAAGCCGGTACCGTCTCCCCCAAAAACAAGATCGGGGGCGTGTCGAAACTCGATAGGTGAAGTGAGCGGATCAGCCCGACCCGCTCCGCTCTTACTTACAGCGAGAAGCCACCATCCACCGCGATTGCCTGGCCTGTGACATGAGGCGCGCAGGCGAGGTAGACCGCCAACTGGCCCATGTCCTCGACGGTTTGCGCTTCGCCTTGTGGTAGCAGGGCCGCCTGATGCCGCTCCCAAGATTGCTCCTCGGTTTCACCCGGCTCAGCCCAACGGCTGGACAGCCCCTCGTCACCGCGCCACATGCCAGTACCCACGACACCGGGGCACAGCGCGTTGACCGTGATGCCTTCACGGGCGACTTCTTTGGCGAATGCGTTGGAAAAACCGATGACAGCGAATTTGGATGCGCTGTAGTGAGACAGGTCCGGGAAGCCGACCTTGCCGGCGATCGATGCCAGATTGATGATGCGACCGAACCTGTGCTCACGCATCAGCCGCAGTTCAGCCTGGCAACAGAGGAATACGCCGCGTGCGTTGATGTTCATGATGCGGTCCCACTCGCTGACTGGCAGCTCGTCGACCTTACCCAAACTCACTACGCCCGCGTTGTTGACGGCTACATCCAGGCGACCGTAGTGCTCGCGTACCTGCTCGATCATTGCGCCAACGCTGTCGGGTTGGCTCACGTCCACTTGCAAGGCGATGGCGCGGCGGCCAATTGCACGCACACGGGCGGCGGCTTCTTCAGCGATGCCGAGGTCATAGTCGGCGAGTACCAGATCAGCGCCGGCTTTTGCCAGGCTCAAGGCGATGCCTTGGCCAATACCGCGGCCAGCGCCTGTTACCAGGGCAACCTTGCCGACCAGGGAAAAATCGACAGCAGTAGATTCGCTCATGAGATGCCTCTAATTATTGTTGTTGAATGCGACCGCTCATGGCGGTTCGCTGAGACGGATGGAGCAAATCAGGTGCCAATCTTAGAACTATCAGCTCAAAGCACCGTTCCAGAGCGCTTCCAGCATCGCGAAAGGCGAATTGCGATCGCAGCCGATCAAGACGTTATGTCTCGCGATGAGCGGGACGAAGGGAGAACGGTGAGACGTTATGTCTCACCCTGTAACGCAAATCGATTCAGCTTGTGGACACCGGTCAACACGCATTAAATGGCTGTACAAAAATTAGAATTGACCATGCGGAGGTAACATGTCCTCTGGTTACTCAAAGGCTCATGTGGAACACGTGAGCAGAGTGCTACGCACTGCCCAAAGCGCGCCGACGCTTCCCGTTCCGAGCAGCATCGTCGACTCCTGGCGCCGTTCGGTGCAGCACCACCAACTCGATCCAGGCTCGCTGCAGGGCCCACGAGTGCTCGAAGCACACCAACTCAATGAGCATCGAGAGCGTATCGATGATTTCCTGAGGCTGGCGGGCAATGAGATTGGTCGACTCCACCATCGAGTGCGCGATGCCGATTATTGCGTGATGCTCACCGATACCTTGGGATGCACCGTCGATTACTGCATCGATTCAACGATCCGCGGCGAGTATCGACGTGCCGGCATCGACCTCGGCACGTGCTGGACGGAAAGCGAAGAAGGCACCACCGCCGTATGTGCGGTTCTGATCGATAAGCAGCCGATCACCGTACACAAGCAGGATCACTTTCGCGCAGCGTTCATCGGCAACACCTGCTCTGCCGCCCCGGTCTTTTCCCCTTCCGGCGAGCTTTTCGCCGTTTTGGACGTATCCGCCATACGTTCGCCGGATGACAGGCGTAGCCAACATCTGATCCGTCAGATGGTCATTCAAAGCGCCGCTGAAATCGAAAATGCGTACTTCATGTACAGCACCCAGGATCTTTGGGTGTTGCGCGCGCATCCGTTTCCCGGGTATGTCGATAGCCAACCGCAGTTCCTGTTCGCATGGGATAGCGATGGTGTGATCCAGGCGCTCAATCCCGCCGCACGGCGGTTGCTGCTACAGCGTCACGGCCGGATTCCGGATACCGTCGATGAAGCCTTTATTTCAGACCGGCTTCCTGATCGCGCTGATGACACGGTTCATTACCTATCTGCGCTGAACCTACATGTGCGACTCAAAGCGCCAAGACGCCGTCCGAGCGCACGTGCAACCGGCAAGGTGGTCGAAGCGCTCGATCCAACGGTTGCCCGAGCTCTTGAACTGGCGGTGCGCGTCAAGGACCGAGGGCTGCCGGTATTGATTCATGGTGAGACAGGCGCTGGCAAAGAGCACTTCGCGTTGCAGTTGCATGCAGCCAGCAAACGCAAGGACAAGCCCTTCGTCGCCATCAATTGTGCGGCGATACCAGAAAACTTGATCGAAAGTGAGCTGTTCGGCTATTCGGCCGGCGCCTTCACCGGCGCATCAAGTAAAGGCATGCGGGGTCTGCTGCAACAGGCCGATGGCGGCACGCTATTTCTTGATGAGATCGGCGATATGCCGCTCACGCTGCAGACCCGCCTGCTGCGGGCATTGAGCGAAGGCCAAGTGTCGCCATTAGGCGCCTCACGCCCACAGGCCATCGACATTCAGGTCGTGTGTGCCAGCCACCGCGATCTCGTGACGCTGGTCGAGCAAGGTACGTTCCGTGAAGACCTGTACTTCCGCTTGAACGGCGCGCGCTTCGATATCCCGCCATTGCGCGAGCGCACCGATAAACTGGCCTTGATCAATAAGCTCTTGGACGAAGAATGCACGCGATCCGCAGAGCGCTTCCAACTGAGTGACGCGGCCTTGGAGATGCTGTTGAACTACAGTTGGCCCGGCAATATGCGCCAGCTGCATCATGCGCTGCGATATGCCTGTGCGGTGTGCGCCAGCCAGGTGATCGGTATCGAAGACTTGCCGGTAACGCTTGCTATCAGCGCCCCGGTGAACGGGGAGGAAACGTCAGCAGGAGACCCGGAACGTCAAGCGCTGATCGACACACTAGTACGCAATCGCTGGAAGCCGGTACTTGCTGCACAGGAGCTGGGAATTTCCCGTGCAACTCTTTACCGCCGCGTGAATCAGTACGGCATTAAGATGCCCGGCAAGGGTTCGTATAACTAGACGTCCATAGTTGAATGCCACCCTCCCGCTCAGCCAGCGCGAGGGCGGCTGCCCTTCTGACTCAAACGAGTTTTTCCAGCTCCGGCAGAATCTCGAACAGATCGCCTACCAGGCCGTAATCGGCAACCTGGTAGATGGGCGCTTCTTCGTCCTTGTTGATCGCGACGATCACTTTGGAGTCCTTCATACCTGCCAGGTGCTGGATGGCACCGGAGATACCCACCGCGATGTACAGCTGCGGCGCAACGATCTTGCCGGTCTGGCCGACCTGCATGTCATTTGGTACGAAGCCGGCGTCGACCGCCGCACGCGAGGCGCCGACGGCAGCGCCAAGCTTGTCGGCCAGCGAATACAGATGTTTGAAGTTCTCGCCATTCTGCATGCCACGACCACCGGAGACGACAATCTTTGCAGCAGTCAATTCCGGACGATCGGATTTGGCCAGTTCTTCGCCAACGAATGACGAAACGCCTGCGTCGCCCGTGCCGGAAACCTGTTCGACGCTAGCCGAACCACCTTCAGCGTTGACCGGATCGAAACCGGTCGCGCGAACGGTGATCACCTTGATCGGTGCGCTGGACTGGACAGTCGCGATGGCATTACCGGCATAGATCGGACGCTTGAAGGTATCAGCGCTTTCTACCGCAATGATCTCGGAAATCTGATCAACGTCCAGCTGGGCGGCTACGCGAGGCAGGAAGTTCTTGCCGTTGGTAGTAGCGGCCGCCAGGACATGGCTGTAATCCTTGGCCAGACCCGCGATCAATGGCGCGACGTTTTCCGGCAATTGATTGGCGTAGGCCGCATCTTCTGCAACCAGCACCTTGGAAACGCCTTCGATTTTGGAAGCCGCTTCGCCAATGGCCGCGCAATTGCTGCCGGCTACCAGCACATGAATGTCGCCGCCAATGGCTTTTGCGGCGGCCACGGTGTTGAGGGTCGCAGCAGCCAGAACGGCATTGTTGTGTTCAGCGATAACCAGGATAGTCATTTAGATTACCTTCGCCTCGTTCTTCAGTTTCTCGACCAGTTCAGCCACGGACTTGACCTTGATACCTGCGCTGCGAGCAGCTGGTGCTTCGACTTTCAACGTCTTCACAGTGGAGGTGGTCGATACGCCCAGTGCGTCGGGTGTCAGCACTTCCAGCGGCTTCTTCTTGGCCTTCATGATGTTCGGCAGCGACGCATAGCGCGGCTCGTTCAGACGCAGGTCGGTGGTGACGATCGCCGGGAGGTTCAGCGCAACGGTTTGTGCGCCGCCATCGATTTCACGCCCGACCTTGACCTTGTCACCTTCCACTTCGACTTTCGACGCGAAGGTGCCCTGAGCGAATCCGGTCAGTGCGCCCAGCATCTGGCCGGTCTGGTTGTTGTCGCTGTCGATGGCCTGCTTGCCGAGAATCACCAGTTGTGGCTGTTCCTTGTCGACCACGGCCTTGAGTAGCTTGGCCACGGCCAGGGAGTTCAGCTCTTCGGTCGACTCGACCAGTACGGCGCGATCTGCACCCAGTGCCAGCGCGGTACGCAGTTGCTCCTGGGCAGCGGTCGGACCAATGGAAACCACGACGATCTCGCTCGCGACACCCTTCTCTTTCAGGCGCACGGCTTCTTCCACGGCAATTTCGCAGAAGGGGTTCATCGACATCTTGACGTTGGCGAGGTCGACGCCGGAGTTGTCCGCCTTAACGCGAACCTTGACGTTGTAATCGACCACTCGTTTGACTGTTACCAGTATTTTCATATTGTCTCCGATTGCAGGCACCACAGAGGTGGCGGCGATCAATTGGTGCGTAGTGATTGAAGGTAGCGGCGCAAGGCAAAGCCCAGAGATAGCACCGTCAACGCGATGAAGAACCAGTCGATGGGGCCACGAATAAACACATCGAAACTGTTGCTGCTGATCAGCAGGGAACGACGGAAGTTGTCTTCCAGCATCGGCCCCAGGATGAAACCGATCAGAAACGGTGCTGAGGCAAATCCGGTACGGTTGAAAATGAAGCCGACCAGGCCGAACACCAGCATGACAGCGATATCGAAGGTGCTGTTGTTCACGGCGTAGGCGCCGTAGATGCAGAACATCAAAACGATGGGGAACAGGATCCGCTTGGGAACGTCGGCAATCCGGGAAAAATACCGGATCGCCAGCTTGCCGGTACCGAACAACACCACGGAGCTGAGCATGATGCCGCAGAACAGCGCGTAGATCAGATTCATGTTCTCTTGGAAAAGAATCGGTCCGGGAGTCAGTCCATGGATCATGAAAGCGCCGAGGATGATCGCGGTGATCACGTCGCCGGGGATTCCCAATGACAGCAGCGGAATCATGGTCGCGCCGGCAACCGCGTTGTTGCCCGCCTCGGCTGCGGCTACACCCTCGATTTCACCCTTGCCGAAATTGTCCCTGTTGGGCGAATTGCGGCGTGCCTCCGAATAGGAGATGAACGAAGCGGCTGTCGCGCCAGTGCCCGGAATGGCACCGATGATCACACCGATGAAGCTGCCTCGAATGATGCTGCGCATGCTGCCTTTGAGCTCCTGCCAAGTCACGTCGGCACCCGCCACGGCGGTCTGGATGTGCTCCCGGGCCCGCGACAGATAGAACTCAAGAATCTCGGGAATGGCGAACAGACCAATCAACAGCGGGATGAAGTTGATACGATCCATCAGATTGTAATTGTCGAAGGTCAGACGCTCGGTACCGTAGACCGGATCCATGCCAACCAGCGCGAGGATCACCCCTAGAGCAGCAGCGACCAGCCCCTTCATCACCGAATCACCGGAAACCGAAATGATGATGGTCAGCGAGAAGCAGATCAGCCAGAAATACTCCGGCGGCCCGAAGTTCAGCGCCAGCTTGGCCAGGTAACCCGCCAGGAAGATCAGCGACAGATTGGAGATGAAGTCGGCGATACAGGACGCGTACAGCGCCATGGACAGTGCCTTCTTGGCTTCACCTTTCTGCGCCATCGGGTAACCGTCCAGCAGCGTGCTGGCCGACGCTGGCGAGCCCGGTGTGCGGATCAGAATGGCAGTGATCGATCCGCCATACATGCCGCCCTTGTAAATACCGACCAGCAGCAGGATCGCGGTGACGGGCTCCATGCCGAAGGTGAACGGCAGCGCCAGGGCTACCGCCATGGTTGCGGTCAACCCGGGTATGGCTCCGATCACGACGCCAATCACCACGCCGACCGCGATCATCAGGATGTTTTCCACGCTCAGGAAAAGGCTGAGCACCTCAAGCATCTGGTCCATTTCATAATCTCATCAAGCGGGTACTCAATATCCCCAGAGCGAGCCGTAAGGCAGGGGAACATTCAGGCCATAGTCGAAGGCCAGGCAGATACCGATCGGCATCGCAACACCCAGCAGATAAATGCCAATGCGCCTGACCCCCATGGCTACGAACAGCAACATCGTGGCCAGCACGCCACAGACCGCCGCGCCCAGCAGCTCGAGCCCGAAGTAGTAAACGGCGAAGGCCAGCAACGGCAGCAGCCATTGATGGAGCGGCAAGTCGCGCAGTTTGGTGTATTTTTCTTCCCGCTCACGCTTCGGGCCAAACATCGCGCCGAGCACCAGACCGATACCAAGCAACAGAATCATCCAACCCATGATCTGAGGAAGGACCAGGGGCGACAGCAGCGGTGACTGAAGCCTGCGAGGCTCAACGATGTACGCTGGAACCAGATAAAACAGAAACGTAAGGGATGCCACGATGAGAACCAGACCGGCAGCTGCATCGACGCTGGCAAGCCTGGAGACTCTCTGGCGAATGGCGGTGTTTTTCATAATCCATCCAGTTAGGCAGAGGCGTCCCGCGCGGCGACGCCCCCTTGAAGCTATTGAGGCTTATTCGCCGAGTCCGGCGGCTTCGACCAAATCAGCCCACTGCTTAATATCCCGCTCGACCATGGACTTGAACGCTTCCCCGGATTCCTTGCCGGCGACAGCGCCCAGCTGCGGTAGGAAATCCTCGAACGCCTGGCTTTGCATGACGTTTTGCACGCCGGCCTGCAGCTTGCCGTAGGCCTCGTCGGACATCGAGGCGCTCCCAATAAGACCGAACCAGGCGGAGGTGGCAAAGTCGGACAGCCCCTGCTCAACACCAACGGACTGCACGGTCGGCACGTCCGGCAGGAAGGGCGAAGGCTCGCTGGTGCTGACAGCCAGTACCCGCAGTTGCCCCGACTTGATCATCGGATAGACAGTCGGCAGGTTCTCGAATGAAAAGTCGACATCACCCGACAGCAGTGCCGGAAGCGCCTCGCCACTTCCACGGAACGGAACGTGGGTCATCTGGGACGCACCGATCTTGGCTTTGAACAGTTCACCCGACATATGGATGGAGCTGCCGATACCAGGCGAGCTGAAGGAGGTCTGCTCGGTCTTCGCGGCTTGCACGAACTCTTCGAAGGTCTGGAACTTGCTCTTGGCCGGTACGACGAGGACGTTAGGGATATCAATAATGTTCTGAATAAAGCGGAAGTCTTTTACCGGGTCATAGGCCAGGGGATAAAGACTCGCGCCAACAGTGTGCCCCGGGGACGCCATCAGCACGCGGTAATCGGCATCGCGCTTGGAAACCCGGGCCAGTTGCGCGGTGGCAACAGTGGTGCCCGCACCCGGGCGGTTCTCGACGATAACGTTCACACCCAGTTCCGTGCCCAGAAGGTCGGCCACCCGACGGGACAGGATATCCGTGGAGCCACCGGCGGCGTACGGAACGACCAGTGTGATGTTCTTGGACGGCCAATCGGCAGCCTGGGCGGCCGTACCGAGCAGCGGAAGCAACACGGCAGCGCTTGTCGCCACCAGCATTTTCATCAACTTGTTCATATTATCTCTCTTGTGGTTGCGTATTTGATGACCCGGCATGTCGCAACATGACCGGGCTTACGTCCAGCTCAGGCAGTGAGCCAGTACCGGTTACTGGATGGGTTACGTGAGTTGCTCGATGACCCCCTTGTCTTTCAGAACATCCAGCGCATCGGCTGAAAGCCCCAGGACGGATTTCAGAACCTGCTCCGTGTGCTCACCGAGCATCGGCGCAGGCCGCTTGTACTCGACCGGCGTGCCCGAGAGCTTCACCGGGCTCCCGACCATCCTGAAGTCCGGGTTCTTGGCGTGCGGGATATCGACCAGCATGTCGCGCGCCAGCACCTGCGGCTCGGCCAGGGCGCGGCCGATGTCGTTGATCACGCCGACTGGTACCTTCGCCGCATGGATCCGGGTGACCCAGTTGTCGGCGGTGTCCTTGAGGAAGTGCTCGGACAGCAGCCCGACGATGGCGTCGCGGTTGCGCACGCGGTCGGCGTTTTTGGTGAAGCGCGGGTCCCGCGGCAGTTCCGGCAGGCTGATGGCATCGCACAGGGCTACGAACTGAGTGTCGTTGCCACAGGCAATGATGAAATCCATGTCGCTGGCAGTGAACACCTGATATGGCACGATGTTGACGTGGGCGTTGCCCTGACGGCCCGGCGGTTTGCCGGTGCTCAGGTAGTTCTGGCTCTGGTTGCCCAGGGCCGCCACCTGCACATCCAGCAGCGCCATATCGCAGTGCTGGCCGCGACCAGTCTTTTCACGTGCCAGCAACGCCGCCTGAATGGCGATGGTGGAATACAGGCCGGTCATTACGTCCGCCACGGCCACGCCCACCTTCTGCGGGCCGGCACCCGGCACACCGTCCTTCTCGCCGGTGATGCTCATCAGACCGCCCATGCCCTGGATGACGAAGTCGTAGCCGGGCTCTTCGGCGCGCGGGCCGGTCAGACCGAAACCGGTGATCGAGCAGTAGACCAGACGCGGATTAAGATTCGACAGGCTGTCGTAGTCCAGCCCGTACTTGGCCAGCGAGCCGGCCTTGTAGTTCTCGATCAGCACGTCGGAGGTTGCCGCCAGTGCTCGCACCAGCTCCTGACCTTCCGGCGTGGCGATGTTCATAGCCACCGACAGCTTGTTGCGGTTGGTGGACTGGTAATAGGACGCCTCGATGCTGTTCTCGCCATCCGGCGTTTTCATGTAAGGCGGGCCCCAGCCACGGGTGTCATCACCCACACGCGGCCGTTCGACCTTGATCACTTCGGCGCCAAGGTCGGCCAGCACCTGGCCGCACCAGGGGCCAGCCAATACACGACTCAGGTCGAGCACCCGAATCCCACTCAATGCACCCATGTCTCTTACCTTTTCAACACGGCCGGCGCAAAACTCCGCCGACCTGGTTCAGATGAGCAAACGGCGTTTTGCTCAGACGCGCTCGATGACCATGGCCAGGCCCTGGCCGACACCGATACACAGGCTGATGACCGCGTAGCGCTTGCCGCTGCGCTGCAATTCGCGCGCGGTGGACAGTGCCAGGCGCGCCCCGGAAGCCCCCAGCGGATGACCCACGGCGATCGCGCCACCGTTCGGGTTGACGCGCGGGTCGTCGAACGCCACATGCAGGCCCTTCAGACAGCCCAGCACCTGCGAGGCGAAGGCTTCGTTGATTTCGATGATGTCCATATCGGTCAGGCTCAGGCCAGCACGGGCCAGTGCCTTGTTGATGGCTTCCACCGGTCCAACGCCCATGATGCGCGGCTCGACGCCGGCAACGGCGGCGGACAGGATGCGTGCCATTGGCTTGAGGCCGTGCTTCTCGCCAGCGGCCTGGCTGCCGATCAGCAGCGCGGCGGCACCGTCGTTTACGCCCGAGGCGTTACCCGCGGTGACCACGCCGTCTTCAAACAGCGGGCGCAGCTTGGTCAGTGCGGCCATGTCGGATTGCGGA
>Ga0114898_1000554_pt1 | contig 27817 bp, 29 predicted proteins | sample Malvired_Geostar_FD_83496 | JGI IMG/M metagenome (GOLD analysis project Ga0114898, IMG submission 83496) | Marine viral communities from the Global Malaspina Expedition - Malaspina viral metaG DeepMed_Geostar | ecosystem: Environmental > Aquatic > Marine > Oceanic | place: Mediterranean Sea...
AATCAGGCACGGTTACATCACAAATGCCACTGTGGACAAAAGGTATTGGTGCAAAATTAAACAAAAATGTTAATCTGTATATTCAAAATATGCAAATCTCAGGATCGGTACCTCTACACACAGAGGGGTTCTTTACAACAGTTAGTGTGCCGTTTGCGACTATTGCCGCAACCAGAAATCTTACTCAGTCCTCCATACAGCAAAAAACATCAAGCACATCTAAGCCCACAACCACTGTATCTACTACACCAAACGCAACAGTTTTTGGACCAACGTATAATGCTACGGTTGCTTCAGTTGATTCTACTTACACTGTTGAGACTGTAGCTGACGCTAAGGTTGATGTATATGGAATGAATTTATTTGTAAAAAATGTGGGTTCGTCAGGCGCTTTAAGCCTTTCAATTCCTTCTGGGCATATTGATGTGTCAGGATTAGTTACCTTATTTGCTAGTGGAGCGTTGGTATCAACAGGAACAGTAGACCTTGTTATACCCTCACCAAGCGCGTCCGCTTCCGGTATGATGGCTGCTATAATTACAGGCTATGTTTAATGTGTATAAAAGTACAGTAGGACTTTATTAAAAACTACTTAAAGAGAAATAAAGGATATAGGAATTATGGGTTCTCCATTAACAAATACGACACCAGCAGCAACATATACAGACCTTTTACACCTTGATAATAGTGGGTCGGGAGTAGCAGCAGCCTTCCAACCATTAGTTGACGGCGGAGGAAAAGACTGTGCTATACAGGTATCAACGGATGGACTAAAAGCCACTTCTGGTTTTTATATTGAGAATAAGAAAATAATAGTGGGTACTGGCGGAATGTTAGCTACTGCGCATTCGCCTATGGCTACCAGCGGTGCTAACATTAATTTTGCAGCTCCTACAAGCGGGGTTGCTAATAGTCGATTAGATGCAGTTACCATTGGCCATCATGGAATAAAATATTACAATCTGGGTAGAAAGGCTTCGGCATTTACACTAAATCACGAGAGTGGAAATGTGCATAGGGTAGAATTAAATGGGGCAACAGTTACTGCAAGCTTTTCTGATCTAGGAATGATAACCGACAGATACGCTTCAGCCCCAGTATCTTATAAAGTTAGACTTCACGCTGTTCAGGACTCTACAGGTAACAGAGATATTACGTGGCCAGCATCAATAAAGTGGCCAGCTTCAACAGCTCCAACGCTAACAACAACTGCGGCGAAAGTAGATATATTTGAATTTGAAACTAACGATTACGGACAAACGTGGTACGGAAACACTATAGGACTTAACTATTAATTATGGCTGGAACTCAATTTACTTATAACTCAAAAGCGCTTGTACCTGCGCCATTGGTAACCACAAGCAAGGCTTTTGTTAAGACTACTGAAGGTAAAAACATAAGTACTAAATATACTATTGGTATAGCGGGAACATTATTACCAAACAGAGGTTCCCCCATGTCAACTGGAGCCTTTGGTATAAATCTTCCTGACGAAACAATTACTACAGATTCTGATAAGTTCGAGAGCATTGAAAGAAAACAAAAAGCTATACGAGAGTTGTTTTCTGAAGATGGCAAAACTCTTCTTATAGTATCTGCTGATGCCGATATAGTTTTACAGTGCTACCCCACCGTTGCTTCTATTAGTTTTGATGAAGGTCTCCTGGTTGACAAATCAAAATATAACATAAGTCTAACAGCGAACGAAATTAGTACTGACGCTTCTGATAAAGACGTTGGTATAGATGCTGAATTTTGGGGAGCGAATCTTAAATCGGCATCTGACAGTTTTAGTATTAATAAGAGTGAAGAGGATGAGGACATCTATCTTCTTACTAGAACGGTTTCTGCTGCTTCTAGTATTGTTCATACAAGTGAAACGCTTGATGACTTGGGTACAGTATATGCTGGGCTAGAGCCGTGGCAAAGAGCCAAGACGTGGGTGCATGAAAGAGTAGGACATTCTGACTATGGTATTGAAGATGACTTTAGAGATGCAATCAATGATTACACTTTTGCAGGATTAGATATGGGTGGGTCACCCGGACAGTATAGGGTATTCTCAAGAAGAGATTCAGAAAACGCGGACAGATTAAACGGCTCGTATACTTTGTCGAGAACTTGGACCCTCTCTAAAAACGAGGTTATAGCCATAGAGACTTATGACATCTCTATTAGTAGCGATGTTCCAAATCAGGGAGGAACCGAAGGTGCTAATTATCTTCGTGGATTTAATACAGTTTATTCATTAAGGGGAAACATTCAGGGGCTTGAGTCGTCTGGAGTATCTAGGTATAGTAATGCTATAGAATATTATGGCACTCAAGTTTTAGCAACAGGAAATACTGGATCTGCTAGATGGGACAAAATAATTGCTAGAATCAATAGTGCAGACACACCAATGACTAGCGGTATTACTTTTACAAGACCTTTCTCTCAATCTTATTCCGAAAATAAAAAGAATGGAGCTTTAAATTACGAGTTTTCTTTTAAGGAGTGGTCTCTCGCCAACACGTTCTTTGCCGATATGAACATAAATATTTCAGAAAACCACGACGAACAAGTGATTGCTGCTATACCAATTCCCGGAAGATCTAAAGGCCCAATTATTCAGAATATAGGAACCACCAAACTAAAGGTGAAAAATATTAATGGAAGCTTTGTGCTGTTTCCTAGTGGGAGTTACCCTAGTGGAGGTCTTGGTCTTTGGAAGATGAGTCAAATAGATGAGATACGTAGTGAAGTTATTAGTCTCATATCTAGCGAACCTTATAATATCTTGGGAACGGGAGGTCAAACGAGTGGCTGGTGGGTAACGTCTTGGAGTGATTCTTTGGATACCCTTAAGGGAGTTTACACCACCAATATGTCTATTGCTTTTAAGGGAACAGGGGCGGCGAGACTGTTGTATGAGATTTAGTTAGGAGATTAAGGAGGATTAAAGATGGCAGATATAACACAGGCAATTCATTTTTTAAATTCTACGGTGGTTAGTTTTAACGCATCGCTGGGATTTAATAGTAATCCATCCACTCTCTCTGTTACTCTTGCGGAAGATCCAGACATAAATCCCCCTGAAGAGTTTGGTGATACAAATCCAGCGTCAAACTCCAGCCAATATGCCGTGGGGGGAACTCGTTGGGCAGACGGAAACCCTGGAACATATGTTGAGTTTGAGGCTCCAGCTCCGGCAGCTTCCCCAAATGACCAATTTAAATTTGCCGGTTTTGTTACTGACTGGAGAAGAAAGAACGACGTGGGGGGCAACCTTGTAACTGTAAATATATCCGATCCCCGCATTTTGTTTTCTGGTATTCCAATTATAACAGATATTGATTCTAGCGGGGCCTCGTGGCCAGAAGGTAGAAATATTGTTGATGTCTTAGGATACTGGGGCAACATAGTTAACGCTGGATGGACAAGAAAGGGAATGCCGTGGCTGGGTGTATATAACATTCTTAACAACCCTGATACTATATATAATATATATGATCAAGATATACGTTTTCTAGTCAACGGCTTGTCAGACCCTGCTATTGGCCTCTACTCTTGGTTTGATTTTGTAGATGATAATTATAGATTGCCAATACAGAACACTACTCTTGATCAGTTTTTTAATAAAGTAGCATCAGATCATAATATAGATTACTATGCTAAAGCAACGAGACAAGGAACCGATCCAATTTTGGTTACTCTTTATCCAGTACCTAGATCTAATGTAGACGATCTTGATAACACATTGCTACACTCGATAATTTCTAGCTGGGCTGATGTTGCTAACAACGGAGAGGCTTCTAGATTGAAATCGGTAGATTACGGTAGAGAATTAAGAACAGATCCAAGCCACGTCATGCTGTGGGGAGATAATAAAAAATCTTTTTCTATTAATAACCAAACCGACCATAAGATTCTGCCTATCTACGATAGATTTACAGATGGAGCATATTCTGATCGTATAATTATCGACTTAAGTAATATTGAGGATGTTAGTGGTCTGCCCACTATTAATGTGGAAAGGATGAATTTGACTGGATATGGCACCTCCTCATCTCCATATATAAAATCAAGAACCTCCGTGAATATGGAGGCATATTCGGCAAACGTAAATATTTTAAGGGCCGCACTTCATAGTAAAGATTCTTGGGCTACTGCAGTGTGGTATGCTTTTAAGGATATGACCGCAGGCGATTTTGATGTCTTGGGTACTAATGATTATGATTCGATATTTTCCCCTTTAGGTGGTTCTGGGGGTTCTACAGGAGGGGGTTCTGCTGTTAGTACCCCAGAAAAACTTGGTATTTTAAAACCTCCATTTGATAGATCTCAGGGCGCAGTTGGTTTCAATGCTTTTTCATCAGCGGGAAACACCCCAACATCTTACACCGAAGCCAAGAAGGAAGCAGTATATAGGGTTACGAAAAAGGCAGCAGAGGAATATTATGGAAGGACATATATTACACCGCTGCCGTCATCTTCAATGATAGATACTTTAATTAATGCGGGGCTTGGTGGAACAGAGACTGGTAACTCTTATGTTTCTAAAGACAAAAGATTTCTTGTAGAGTATGAAGTGGTGAGTGAGGGTTGGCCTGTATCCTCCCCCAACAGCGTTCCATTATCTAGCTGGTTCCCTTACGAGATGACAGTAAAAACGGATTCAGACGAATTTCAAACACAAGACGGTTTGGTTAAAGGCATTGTTAGGTTTAATCAAACCAAAATAAAACAAGAGTATCCGCAAGCAGATTTTGTTAACATGCCAACAGATAGATTCTTGAAGGCTGGAGGGGATCAAGGTGCAGATAAGTATCTTTATACTTCCGCTGCTTCTTTTAATCAATATCAGTTTGATCCAAGGTTTGTAATAATAAAAGTAAATGATCATATCGATCTTGGGTTTGATGTAATTAGAGGGATTACTCTTGTCACAGATACTAATGGAAACGTGATCAGCCACGCGACGACTTCTGAGGCCGCGAGACCTCCAAAAGATAAAGACATGAGTGGAGGAACACAAGAATTTATTAGTCAGCTGTACTATGGTTTTACCATAGTCACTAAGTTAACAAACGATGGTGGGGATCCTGTTCATGTTATAGATACCGCAACCGTGAAGAAGATAGACGCTGAACATTATTATAATCTTCTATATCATTCTTCTATTAGTTATAAAGAAAAGCTGGGATTTGCTGAGATGAGGTTCTTGGGATATAATAATAACGGAAGCGTTCTTGCCGATTCGATTAATACAGCAACACCACTAAAATGGAACTTTATTAGGTATGGGCCGTTTGAAGGGGGTCCTTTATATACGGATACTGGGGCGGGTTATTCGGTTCTTACTAAGAACGAGGTTGATAACTCTTTAAATCCATGGAATTATGGGGGGGTTTCCCTAATGAATGCAGCGGGGCAGGTTCAAGCAGATAATATGCAGAGCGCCTCAACAACTCTGGCATACGCAAATGCTGCAGTGGAGGGTTTCCCAGAAATGGCACTCGGGCAAGATGTTGGAGGTATAACTAGACTTTCTAACGTTTCATTGAGTTATTCTACTACCGGCGTAACGACTCAATACAGATTCAAGACATTTTTTGGTCCGGTTGGTGTTAATAAGAAAGCAGAAATTGATAAGATTTATAGAATTACTACCGACAGAAGCTCTGGTGAGGACAAGATAAGCGTAGAAGCTATAAGAAGAGAAATGATTAAGGCGGCTAAGCAAAATCAGACAGGCGTAACTCTTAATGGACTAAGAGGTGGAGGAGGAGGATCTGGCGCTGGAACAGGATCAGCAAATACTATCAAAGGTACTAGACCATCAACAGCTGGATCACAAGGTTCAAGTGTGGATATTCTTTCAGATGATGAAATGAACCAGGCCTTGCTGGGGTTAGATTGGGAAGACTCTTATTATTCTAAAGTAGACGAGATATATACTCCATATAGAACTGGAAGAGACAATAAAGATGAAAGGGTTCCTGACATTGAGGGGGTGGGAGAGTGAAAATACCTTATGGACAAAATTATGTTGGCCCCAATAGCGATTACGGAACTCCACTAAATCCTTTTCTTGGTGTTGAGAATACAAATATATTAAGGGGAGTTGCTCAGGGTGTCAGCCCTCCTAGGCAGGGGATAAATAATGACACCTTTGATTCGCAAAACGTTAGGGGAATGGGACACCGTGGGCCTCTTGTAATTGTAGGCTGGGGATACGATATGCAGGGTCGTCCCGTCCCTAATAAGCTCGAGACTATGGGTAACATTAATAATGTTGAGAGTGGATCAACAGCATATTATAAGCATGAATTTAAAAGTGATTTTACAGGCCCGGATTCACATGGAGGGAAAAACTATGCACCATACGGGGGATCTGTACAATCTAGAGATTATAAGGCGGGAACCCTTGATGTTCGATATGATAATAGAAGGGGGATGTGGACTGCAGACCACACATTTTTAGCCAAGCTTACTGGTTCCGAAGCCTATGGATCAGGTGTGCTTCTTGATATAGACGCAACCACTTTTTATAGATACAAGTGGACAGAAGTAGATCACTGGTTTCCCGATAGGTTTATTAACGAACCCGATCCTGCTACCTTTAAACCCGCGTCTAGTAAAACTAGCGATATCTTAACTTATGCAGTAAACCTTTCTGAATGCATGATTCCTTTGGATGGCGCTAATGGATACCTAACTGACACTACGGCTCCATTCTATCCCCCTCTTCCATCCGGAACAATAGTAGAAATGAAAACATATTTTGCTTTTAATCCGTACTGGACTGGAGAGGGAGGAGTAGAACCTTATTTTATTCCTGTTGGTGTTTTTGATAAAGCAAGAACGCCCGGGCAATATGTTATGATAGAATCATATGTAAACATGCAACTCGATGAGGATCCTGGGCTAAGGACTGCTTATGTAGATCATGAAAATAGATATGTTTATACTGGAAAAATTATTCAGTGGATGAATCCTAGCACCAGTGATGACGTGTCCCACCCTCATTTTTCATTTGCGAGAGGGTTTGATACTGAAGATGTTCATTTGGCTGATCATACCGAGTGTGATACAACACTTGCCGTTGATACTAGCCCCCTTCTAATAGATACTGTAGAAATGATTAACACTGTAGAGTGGACAAACCCAAGAGGGGGAAGCTCTACTGCTTCAGGAATTATGAATCCAGGCATCAATACGTGTGGAGTAGATTATCCAGAAGATTTTTCTATGAAGGCAATTTCAAGCGGTACGATAGTCTTTGCTAGGCCCATGAATGGTGCTGAGTTTGTGGCAGCGGGCGCAATTCCAAATGTATATACAATATTTCCATCACAGTCCGGGGTACACCAGCCTGCGTGGTCCTTCCAGTTGGTAAATCATCATGATGGCACATGTTAAAGGAAAGTGGTCAATTAAGACTGAGAAAGAAGAATATTTTGATGGAGAAAAATCTGACATAAGAATATTGGTTCACGAAGATCGTGGAATAATAATGTCGGATTCAGAATTTGAGCTTGATGACCAGGAAGAGTTTTTATCTTCTAGCCCACATGGACATATTGTTATTGGTGGACTAGGGCTTGGAGTAATAGTAGATAGGCTTTTAAAGAGAAAAGAGATTCTGTCTATAGAGGTAATAGAAATAGATACAGATGTTATTGACCTAATGGAGGAGAAGTTTTCTCTTAATAAGAGGGTTTCAATTATACATGGGGATGTGCGGGGTTATGATTTTTCTAATTTAGAAAAAGTTCCCGACTATATTTATTTGGATATTTGGGACGGTGACGCGGGCGAATCATACGAAGAAAGGGTCGGCGCAAAACAATACTGGGAACAAATTTGTAATAATGTTTTTGTGTGGGCTTTGGATAGATCAAGTGATCGATATAACGAGGGGTAATTTTACCACTTGTCTAGGGGACATTTTTCCTCGGGCAGTCTAGACTTTGCCATAATTAGGCATCCACACTCTCCACACTTAAGACATCCTGCAACGATTTTCTTTTTATCGCATCCTTCACATATCCCTCTTCTCCTGTCTATTTCTTCAGGAGAAACCCTAGAAGGAAATGCAGATCTAACTAGGCCTGAAGCCCCCTCCACAATCTTTCTTAACTTTTGTCTTTTTTTTCTGTTTTTTTGATTTTTCCTCTTAGTTTTCTTACAATTACAAGCCATTCCTCTTATCCTTTGCGTGTTAATCTCTTGCCTCCTCCAGAAAGCTAACTGCAATTTAACCCAACGATTTACTATCTCGTTGGCCTGGACTATATCTTCACGTCTTACGACGCGCCGGGCGCTGATGGGGCTTATTGATAGGATACTCATCCCCTAGTCTCTGCACCTTCCGGGATACTTTTATTCCATTCCCCCGGCTTGGCTCAGGATTGCCCATGTTTATTAGAGGGGTTCCCTGAGTTCACCCGGTTACGAGACCATTATATTATAATACACATTTTAACTACTTTTATCCGCACGGATCGTCACTGCATACGTTTTGGGGGTCCCATTCCCCTCCTGCGTCTGCACAATCTCCTGCTTCAAGATCTTGACAGTAGAACGTTCCATCTTCTTCTGTACAACACGCTCCAACATCAGCTGTAGGAGAATCTTCGCAATGACAATCTGGATCATTGCCTTCTATTGGTAGATCATGCATATTGTCGTTAGTGGTACAGGATACCCACCACCCCTTAACAGTATATGAAGCTTTTACCTCGGCTCTACTCCCCTGCCTTATATGCTCTCCATATAGTATGAGTACGTGTGGGACAAATGGTTCCATTCCTCCTCCTCCCCCTGTAAGATCATATATATCATATAGAGCGGAGTTAGTATGCCCCGGCGCCACACCATCACAAGGTATTTGTTCACCATATGTTGGAGACTTCACATCATCATCTTCACAATACATTCTACTTATATGAGAGTCTCCACCGGAAGGATCCCACCCTCCAACACCACAATACTTCCAATAATAAGGTTCATAGTTAAGATAGCACTGCGCTCCATGCTTAGCTACGCACCATTCGGACCAATGCTCATAATAAGGTGGGTCCTTCTCGTCTTGTGCATAAAAACCACAGACATCCGTCGGACTACTTTCACAACAAAACGGAGCAGAATCTGGGCCTGCGCAACTCGGACAGTTTCCACACTGATTTTCTTCTCCACAACATCCTACAGGGCTACACCACAGCTTAGCGCCACCCCACACAGACGGGTCACAATAATACGTTTGCTCCCCTTGGCAAACTGGAGCAGTTGAAAGAGTCATAGACCCGCATTGTCTTTTACAGTTTATTCCTGAGACTTCGTCGCCTCCAGGAAAATATACCATTGGACCGTTTGGTAACCAATATTTTTCTCCATCGTGATATGCCCCATAATGTACATGGAGGCGGGAACAGCATTTTCTATTTATTAACCCTTCTATACAATCTTCAGCCTCTTCATTACAAACCATCCTGTAAAGTGATGCACATGCGCACTGGTTTGGTGGACCCTGACAGAATTGTTCCCCGTCTGTGTTTGGCCAACAGTCTTCGTTTTCTTCCGCATTTGAATTAACACAGCTTTGTGAACAGTGCCAAAACTCATAAACTCCTGTGTGCCAATCGCTGCAGGGTGTTCCATATTCATCAGATTCGTTTCCGGTTGGACATGGAACAACCGTCCACTCAAATCCTCCCCCCTCTTGATTCTCATGGTAGTTTTCACAATAACAATTAACCAGTTGCCCTAGGATCTCTACACCTTCTATAAAAGCGCCAGTGCAGCCCCCATCTATAGGACAATCACCACAATCCCCCCCAGTATCATTGTATAGGTCTAAAAACGAAACATCCATTCCGTATGGAAAGCACTCTCCCTCTGGTATTTTATCACAACAACTTCTATGAAAGCTCATCCTGTCCTTTGTCCTCGTTTATTTCGTGTATTATACATTAGAATATACACCGTAGAGGAATGAGAACTTAAATGGCAACTATAGATTTTAGATCAAATGACGGCTTTACTATTGGGGCTTCTGGCCTGGGTTTTTTTGGTGCAGCAGGGTTTGGTGCCAGTGTTAAGATTGGCGAGCATCAAGACAGGACATATGTTACTAATAGTAATGGAACTACGCAGGGGGCTGAAGTTGATAATGTAAAGTTTACTCATTCGGGATCTGGAATTATTGGACCTGGGGCATCAGGAGTTTCTATAGACCTATATAATATACCAAACTATCAAACTACACTCAATATCAGGTTCACACACGGATCGGTCATACAGACACAAAATGCAGTAGTTCAAATATATGATCGAGTAAATACAGCAAACTTTCCATCCGGAGTTACTTGTAAAGTAGCAGAAATTATTCACCCAGAACTTATTCAGTCTGTTTCTGGTTCTGGTGATACTTCATGGATTACTCCTAGTGGAGCAACTACCACTGTGCCACTCGTTGCAAGTCCAGGAGTAAGTGGTATAAGGCCCGATGGGGTTAGTACCAGTGCTATTCAGCATGATTGGTATCTTGCTCTTTCAGCATCTCCCGATACAATTGGAAGCAAAGATTTGTTTGGTCTTTATTTTTCAGTTGAATACGTTTAGTAAAAAGGTTAAATAAGGTAATCAAACAATGCCAGAAACAAATGGTTGGAATGAATATAAGCAACTTGTACTCACAGAACTCAAAAGAGCCAACAAAAGATTGGTTACAATTGAGGATGACCTTTCTTCTATAAAACAAGATCTTGCTATTCTAAAGACCAAGATGTATTTTGGTTCAGCCATTATAGCCATGGTGTTTTCAGGAATAGTAAGTTTAATCGTCAGGGTAGCGTCGGTGTGACAGATGAAAGATTTAAAGAGTTTATTAAACAAACTGGCTAAAGAACAAAACTTTACAACAGCACAGAATCAATGGGCCAAAGCGGAATATAGTTGTGTTCTTATGAATGGTTTGTTAGATGATTTGCTTGCATCTAGTGGCTTAGGATCAGGATATGCAACAAGAAGGTTAACAGCATTTACAGAACTAAAATCAAGGCTCTTCGACATGAAAATGCATTTAGAGGATATTTGTGACCCGGATCTGTTCCTTGTAGGCCTGAAGGCAACTTTAGAAGCAGTTCTAGTTCTTATAGAAGAATCGGTTTGTATTTTAAGTTGGCTGGGCGGCATTCAGGGCGTGGTTCTTAGTGTTTCTTTAGACAGCATTCTAGTTGCTATAAGATCCGTAATGGTAGTTATTGATAGACCTCCGCTTCTTGATAAAGCGCTTGACGTGGCATGTATGCAGATAGCGGTAGCAATGATTGCCATAGACGGATTAGACATTCTTGAGGAATTGGGAATCGATGAATTTCCATCGATTCAAATACAGCGAGTTCCAATAACGTGTCCGGTATCAGAGGTTTGGTATGATGAGTATGTATTGAGTATTGCAGCCTTGCTTGGCAATCCAGATCCGGCAACTTTAGATGCTATTGGGAATATTCTTTTTTGGTTGGGTGCAGCGCTTGGAGCGATTGTTGCGGCTATTGCTTGGTTGCCAGCGGTGGCTGCTGCTGCTGCATACGCGACTCTGTCTGCGGCATTACGAGCAACAGCGGCATTAGCAATTGCAGCACTTGGGATTGATCAGGCTGTAGCAGATAGTATAGTTGACGATCTAGCTGACGCAATTTTTGAGGAGTGTGAGGAAAATGAAGAGGTGGTAGTTGAAGAACCCGAAAAGGGAGAATTCAGGTGTTGTTTGCCCGAAGGCGAAACGTTCATTGACGACGAAGAGGGATGTAACGCAGCAGGTGGAGAGTGGATGAATGTACCCGAGTGTCCCATTGAAGTGGTGAAATAGTGTATCTTAATAAAAAATTATTTAATCAATTGGCAAACACTTTTGGGGCATCAGATAACTGTAATGATGTTCGAAACGAATTCCGCGAATTCGTATCAATGAGAAGGGCGTCAGACCCGGCATGGATGTGGGAGTTCACAAATATAGTATCGTATGGGATTGATTTTGGTGAGTTAATATTAACTGCTCTAATGAACGATATTCAACGTATATGCACAGGAAAAAACGTGCCGCATTCAGACAAAAGATCTCGAATACAGACTAGACTCAATGTCCAGAAAAGAAGAATAAGATGTTTAAACAAGATCATGTCTGAGATGGGACATCCGGGCGGTATGCTCGGTATGGGATTCGGGTCTTTTATATTCGACCAAATTCAAAAGATATTAGATAAGTTTAAAGGGCTTACAGGAGAGCAGCTGTGTAATAAAATAACCCCTCTATTTTTTCCTGAAACAAACCCAATGAGTCCATTTTACGGAGATGAGCCTACCTCAATAACCATTGCTCCTAATATCCCAGCAACATGCCCCGAATCAGTAGTAGACGGAATCATAAACAGCCTTCCACAAATGTGGCAGGATGACATAGAGCAGATCAGAGCTATCTTGGCCATATTATTGGCGGCGATTGCGGGAGCGGCACTTGCACTAGCGGGAGCTATTAATGCAGGCGTACCGGCATGGCTCGCAAACGTTACATACAATGCTGCCGTACAAGCTGCAAGATTTATTGCAATAACGGCGCTTGCTCTCTTAGGATTTACGGACGAAGCTGCGGCCGATGTAGCAGACGGCGTAGTTGATGGAGTTGAAGCGTGTGAAGAACCAACAGATATCTCAGTCGAAGAGCCAGAAGACGAAGAGAAAGAAGTTCTTGAAGAAGAAAAATAATTAAGAGACAAACATTTCCCACATACATCTTTCAAGAATGCATGATAGGAATTCTGCTTCACCTTCTGAAAGACGGTGACCTCCCCAAAATCTAACATCGCCCTTTTTACAACTTAGCTCCATGCCCCACCCTCTATCTATCTTATAAATCTTGAGGATACTATTGCCCATCTTGTTTTGATGGAACAACCCTTTGCCTTTATTGCCATCTGGTTGTCCAAGATAATCCTTCTTTCCTTTTAGGACAAGGCATATCTCAGATAAGTCAGGTTCACCAAGTTTAAATGTTTCAGAATTTTCTTTCCATGCAAAGGTGGGTTTTCCGCCTTCGCTCTTTTGACTAGACTGCTTGGCAATCGTAAGAAAGAAGTTGCCCGTGTTAGGGTTCCACTCCCAAGAGCTTGACGCCCCCTTAGAATCATCTTTAAAATTAGGTTTATATATCTTATATGATGGGTTATATTTGGTTTCAGTTTCCATTTAGAAAATAGCCTCACTCATCATCTCTTCTGGGACTTCTTGTCCACCATTCTTTGATCCTCTTGAAAACTCATTCAAGAGTGCGATGACGTGGTGTGATTCATCATAGGTTAGATTTTGCATATCTGTATCCTTGAGTCCCATAAAATCCAACAGCTTGCTGGTGTCTATATTAAGTTTATTGCTTAAGGTTGTTATGGCTATCTTTGCACTATCTGAAGCTGCACGGGTTCCGTCATCATTTGTAGAAAAGCCAATAACTTGCTCAGCCGCTTCAAATCCCTGATGCATCTCTTCTGAAGAATAAACCTTAATTAGTCCTAAGCCCTTTCTTAATGCTCTGGCTTCGGCTTTAGTAGCCGCTGTTGCAACGCTTGCTTTGCAATAAGGCCAAGGTGTATTATCTGAATTAACATCGAACACATCTGATACCATCATATAGTTACCGGTCTCGTGATCTTGATATCCTATCTCACATCTAACGGTAGCAGATGGATCTTGTATGCTGGGAGTTTTGATAACCCCCATATCAACACTAGTAATATTACCTATTACTAATCTAAATATTCTTCGAAGCCCATCACAAGTTGGCATTTCTTCAACAAGTTCATTAGACTCAAATAATGATAGAATATAACCAGACCATTTTACAGAATATTTCTCTGGTCTTTCTATTGGTTCGACGTTGCAATCTTCATTGGACAAAAGTTTGCAAAGAGCATCTCTCTTTAGTTTTTTCAAGTCATCAGCGTTATGCCCAGCGGCAACAGCTTCTTCAATTAATGTTTTTTTATTTTTGTATGGCATCTAATACCTCTAATAATCTTTTAATGTCAAAGTTTTCTATAATCTTCTCCTCTATTGTAGCAAGAGGGAAGAGATTATTGATTAACTTTCTATGATTTTCGGATCTACACACTTTAATAATATTATTGTTAGACATAAGCTTTTCTATAAACTCAGGGAAGCATGCGTTGATTTCATGCGGGTTATATATATACCATAAGACAGAATTTATTGTTCCGCATCTTAAGCAGTCGTCTACAGATTGTGGAGTAAGCGCTATTACATTACCTCTGTAACCATATAAACCAGTAATATGATGAACCCCAGTCGGGGGTGTTATTATAGGCCTGTTCCAAGCTTGAGAAAAGATAACAACTTCAGTTGGGCTTGGAAGGAAAGATTCTATATTCCATAATACATCAAACGCCGCCTGGTTATGTCCTAGATTATCTAATATAATACCAATACTTTTTCTTGGCTTATATATATCTTGAAGAAAACCTTTAGTTATCGAATTTTCTTTTGTTTTGTACAAAATATTCTCCTCTAAGAATCCTGTTCTTTATAAAGACTTCTTCTTCTGACCATTTGTTCATATCATATGTAGCTGTCTTTTGTTTCTCATGACAGTGATATGTAAATAGAATTTCTGGAATATGCCTAATCATATAACCCGATGTGGCTATTCTTAACCATAGGTCATAATCTTCACAACCCAGTATTGATTCATCAAAACCCCCCACCTTCAAAAAAGAGTCTCTCGAAACCATGGAGTTGGTGGAAACAATACAATGGTTCATTAATAATTCCATATCAAAGGGATATTTAAAAGTCGCCTTTTTTTCACCATCTAAAGCTTCCTCTATATAATCCGAATAAACCACGCCAACATTAGGAAACATCTCTATTTCTTGAAGAGATCTAGAAAGTTTGTATGGTGAATATTCATCGTCAGCGTCTAGAAAGGATATGAACTCTCCATGACTATCATAAGCTCCGGCATTTCTGGCGGAAGCTGTTCCTCCATTGCTTTTGGATAACAGAGAAATGTTGCTGTTAGAGATATCGTTGTTTTCTAATATGTCATTTATAGTAGATATCGAACCGTCAGTACTTCCATCGTCTACTATTATAATTTCATATATATCGGGGGGCAGGTCTTGATTTACAGCGCTTAGTATAGATCTCTCTAAGAATTCCTCTTGATTATAGTTGGTTATTACAACGCTACACTTCATAAGAAATCACCTTACTATAATCTTCCTCTGAATTACTTTCTATCATCTCGGGAGTAATGATTTTTTGTCCAGGAAGATAGGTACAAAAATTAACCGCATCATCATCGTTATTAGTTTTAAATAAGAGTTTTTTCTCCCCCGACTCGTAAGAGCTTTTACACTCATCATATAAAGGTTTTATATTATTTTTAGAGGTGTCATAACACCATAAAATATGTGTAAATCTTTTAGCGGCTAAACCATGTTGCTTTCTGACGATATCATAGTATAAATGCATCATCGAAAACCATTTCTTGTCCCTATTAGAAGAAGCCTCTAGCTTTTTAAACCAGTTGTCCAGTATGGCAACAAAGATAATATCTTCAAGCTTTTCTTTATTAAATCCTCTTTCAATTAAATTGGACTGGACGCTATCTCTTATTTTTTTATTGTTGTCGGCATCTAAACCAATCAGTGCAACTATGAGTTTATCAGAATCGATAACGATCTTTGTTAATTGAGATGTTTCATAATCCCACTCAGACCTATTGTTAAAAATAACTATGGGCAATAGGTTAAAGTCTATCAGTGATTCTGGTTCAATCTTTTGTTGCATGTATAACGCCAATAAAATCTGTGTAATGGATGGAGGACACTGAGAGTCCAAGTAGTTGAACTAGATTTTTAACAGATTCCATATCCCATAAAGATTTGGTTTTATATATAATAGACTCAAGCTCATCAAGAGGCATTCTGTCATACGAAACCTTATTGAAGAGGGGCCTTACGTCAGAAAAATTAATCCATATTGAACCACTCTTCTTCAAACACTTTTTCCAGCTGCCTATTGTTAGGGCTGCATCCTGTTTGGATATAGACTCTAGGCCGCCGGGATTAATAATTATTTCATCACAAGACTCCTCTTCAAAATGAAGCTCATAAGAGTCTTGAATATTACATGAAAGACCCGCTTCAGATCTCATGTCTATGTTTATACAATCATTTCTGATATCTTCTCCACAATGAAGGTTTATTTTTTTCATAAGTATGCTCCCACGTTCATATTGTAGGCTTGGTCAAATATATTATTCCAGTTATTGATAAATGAGTTTAAAGAAAACTTATCTTCAATTGTTTTTCTCGCGTTGGCCCCAAGAGACTCAGCCCACTCCTGGTTGTCATATGCTCTTATTATAGATTCAGACAAGACATCCACATCATTAGAAGCTATCCCATTGTTTCCGTCTATGATACGAGGAACCTCTTGGTTGGCCGTTGTTATAACGGGGCATCCACAAGACATGGCCTCCAACAAAGACATCGGGATTGGTGATAGTTTTGTAGTATTAAGATAACAAAGGCTATTGGCAAAGACTGAATTCAATTCTTGCTCATCAGAAATAGTTGTACTTATTCCTGGGTTGTCGCCAACCAATACAAACTCAATATCCGGACGCAGCTTTTGAACATGTTCTTTTATTTGTACCCACTCAGAATAACCGCAAAAATAATCTCTCTCCCTTAGGTAGTTCACAACATAAAGAACATATTTCTTTTTATCTTTAGGATAAGACCACCCGCTAAATGTCTTAGAGTCTATACCGTGAGGAATAACAATACCGTCTTGTGATTCCCATGATTTTTTATTATGTTCAGTAATGAACACATTAATGTGTCCATAAATTGATTTTAGTTCTTCAAACTCAAAATCGTTCCATCTATCTTTTTGTGGCTCAACATGTTCTAGATGAATAATAGGAATACGATAGTGCATTGATAATTCAAGTGCGAATTGTAGTTGACCAAATCTTTCGTTTGAGAGAATAAAATCTAGCTCAAAATCGTCATAACAGTTATTAACAATACTGCAATTTTCAGGAACCTCCCTATATCTAGAATCCCAACTTTTATTTCCTCCGCCGCGATCTAGTAGAATAAAATTGTGTCCTGTTTTTGACAATAGGGTTTGGTATCCCTCATGCGTTGGAAAGCTTAGAATATTATATGTACTCTTGGGTTTTCTATTAATTCTATCCGCTATAGTTTTAAACTTGTTCATTCATTAACTCTTTTAAAGTAGACTTTAGTTTGTCTCCAACTGTTTCATATGAGAAACGGGACTCTAAGATTTGTTTGGATTTTGTCCGAGACTGTGACTCGTACGCCTTTCTCATTTTCCTTGAAACGTCAGAAAGTGAACACTCGTACCACGTTTCGTCAAAACTGTATAGGTGTGGAAGGGCGTCTCCCATTCCTATAACGGGTTTTTCAATAATATTATGTATGATAAATTGATCAGTGTCTTTAAATATCTTTTTAGGTCCGTTCCAACCAGGGGCCACAACCCAATTATTCATTGCTCCTGCCTCAAATGCTGGTATACACTCTCCTTCACCACGAGAAGCAATAACAAAACAGTCACATGTTTGGTGTAATCTGGTTATATCTTCATCTGATATCCTGTCCCAAATAAATATTATAGGAGGATACGAGTTAAGGTCTTTTTTAATCTCTTGTTTTAGCTGGTTTATCGAGCCTGTTAAATATTCTTCTGTCTCTTGTGGGTCTTTGCCATTGATATAGCATCTTAAGATTAAAGAGACGTTGTCGTTTTTTGAAAACTCAGAATAATATGCAGTAATAAGCCCGAGGACGTTTTTTCTATATGATATATCCGATATGGTATAAAACTTAAAAGTGCTATCAAACCCTGAAAACTCTATATCCTTGTATTCTTTGTTGTATTTATCAAAATTATATGGTATATCTATAATCTTTACTGGAACAGTAACGCCCGAGTCTTGACAGGCCTTCTTTTGTTCTTCTGTTGACACCCATATCTCGTCCATAAGATTACAAGAGTACTGCCAATTAGACCCCTTGAAATGTGTTGTTTCACAAAAGAAAAAGCCTACGTTTTTTACGCCTTCTATTCGACAAAAGTTTTCAGGCAAATTCTGTTGAATAACGATATCAACGTTGTCTAAATCCTTAGACTCTAATTCTTCAATTGTTTCAGTTGTATCGTATGGCGCAGAAGAAAGGGTGGCCCATAGAGGAACTACATCTAAGCCTGCTTGGTCCATGCACTCTATAAGGCTTTTTGCCGCATGTCCATATCCTGTTCCGTCTCGATATACTGAAAGGTATACTATCTTCATAATTATAAAACCTTAAATGGAATTTCTGGCCCCACTACGTTTTTTTGTAATACAAGAATGTTGTATCTATGTTCCTGAAAGTGATTGTATTTATTGGTTATTTCAGAGAAACCGTTTATAATAGATTCTCTATTAGTGGGGGCAACCCCTGCTCCATCAATAACAGTATAGGTTAACGACAGGCCCTTTAGTATCTTTTTTTCCTGATAAAACGTTTTTGCTTGGTGTTTATTTGGCAAAAAGTTTTCATAACAGAATCGAACAAAAATAGAATCATTTGCGTTATAAGGAATTTTAGATGGATCTACAACGATAGGATCTGGAGTTTTGTACCACCTGTCTTCAGGAAGAACAGAAACATTTTTAAATAATTTTATCCATTTATCTGCAGTTAAGTCAGCCCCGTGGTGTTTTTCCGCGGCTTTGCGGGCTTTGGTGGACCACTCTTCCTTGCCCTCTTTGTTAAGGAGAAGATATTTCCTTAGTAATTTACTAAAATGTTCAATATCTGGTACAGCTCTGAATTGTCCCGTTTCTCTTACTCCTTCCTGTTTAAAACCCAAGACTTTAATTTTACCAAACGCTCCACCCATCCTGTTTAACTCAAATGGAGCGGCGTAATCCACTGCTATAGTTGGCAGCCCAGATGCCTTGGCCTCTATTATGGGTATCTCCAAAGCCCCAGCAGTGCTTACTTGTACATATAAATCACTACAGGCATATATGTTGGCCAATTGCTCCCTGGTAACGCCAGAGTTAGTGTTGGGATTATGGCACGAAAGATTTCCGCACTGTGGACAATGGCACATTTCTCCTCTTACAAAAGATGGAAAAACAAAATTGCATGAATCGCAAAGATAGGTTAAAAGCACTCTATGCGAAGCATTATATTTTTTTATCTCTTCTACTATATCAAAGCCAACGTCTGGATTTCCAGTATGAAGGTATAAATATGTGTTGTCAGCTAATTCTTTCTTGCCGTCACGATAAAGACCGTCCACGGTTTCCATAAAGCCGCGTATTAGATCTGGAAAAAGTTTTCTTGGTTGGTTTCTCATTACGGATAGAATAATATTGAGATTGTCTTTAAGACCAAAGGCCCCCCTTATGTCTGATTTGTTTTTGGGGGAAAACATTTCTAAGTCTATTCCTGGCATAGTATTGTGGTCAGCTATGTTAAGATTATTACTTCCATAATTTTTTAGAACATTTAATCCCCAGTCTGTATATGATGTTAATAGGTCCACGGTTTCGTATGTGCTTAGCCATTCCGGGTGCGGAGGTTCGGAATCTACACACACCGACCACATATAATAAAATAGGTTTCTGTATGGGGACCTTGTAATATATTCATCATGCCAATAGTCTCTATATGAAAAAACAATATCTGGTTTAAAATCTAAAACAGTATCCTCAAATCTTAATTCTCCAAATTGTGCAGTCCTGTATTTTTCCTGATACAGGGCTGTTTCTTGTTTCTTTGATGTGGAAGGAATAACAGGATAGACTTTCCAAGGAACCTCGTTAATTCTAGGATCGTCGTCTCCAATATAACTGGCAAACTCTGCTACTTCAAATTCGTCTGACTCGTGAAGCCTTTTAAGCATTTCATAATTCATCACAGAAAAGCCCGTGTTTAACAGGCTAAATTCTGCCACCAACAGTATTCTTGTTTTTCGTTTGGTTTCCATGTATCCTATTATAGACAAAGCAGGGTCTCCCCTGCCCTGCTCTTTATCTAAATTTTGTCTTTAACTCTTAGTCGCCTGTAGTAAAACCTTTGAACTTATTGGTAGAGGAAGTTGATTTACTTGAGGAGCTATCCTCTTCAGGCTTATTTTGAGGAATGCTAGGCTTAGGCGTTCTTGCACTACCATCTTTAACCTTCTCCCATTCCGCCCAAATATTCGCAAGCACATTGGGTTGAGATCCCATGCCGTAAGCTCTCGCCTTATTCAAGGCCCATTTTACTGCTTCTTCTGGTGTTAGGGGTTTGTTTGACATAAACTAATCTCCTGTAAATTATACACTAAAATGGCACATCTTCTAATTCTGGAGCCTTTGTGGATTCGGTGTCCTTTTTGGTTTCTCCAGATGCCTTACCCATAAAAGTAAAGTTCTCAATGGAAAGATAGAGCTTGGTTCGCTTATCTCCGCCTTCTGTTTCCCATGTATCCTGTCTTAGATGTCCTTCGAATAGGATTGGATCACCCTTGCTTAGGTATTCATTAATAACCTTTGCGCGGTTGCCCCACATCTCACAGTCAAGATAAACCGTATCTGTCTTGGTTTCTCCGTCCTTGCTTGAATATCGTCTGTTCGAAGCCAATCGAACCTTTACAACGTGCCTATCGTCTCCAATAGTTTTTAACTCTGGATCAGCACACAAATTTCCTGTAACAATAACTTTGTTAAAATTGCTCATAATATTTTCCTTATTTCTGATGCTATATATTATAGCCCATACTTATTCTTTCTTGCTAATACTTGCTGATTTTATGCACCACCCTGATCCGGTGCCGTTTAATTGAAACTCATATATTTGATTCTCCTCTAATAAATCCTTTAGCCCCCCATAAACTTCTGCAAAACAAGCCACCCTGATAGATCCGGTATTATCAGACAGTGTAAGCTGTGCCATTTGGCTTCCTTTATTCCTGCCCCGCTTAGTAATAATTTCTCTTATCTCTTTGATTCTGCTAACAAGAAACCCCCTTTTGTTTTCATTGCTCTGGTAATTAGAAAAACATGCTTTACAACTCATGCTTCTTTTTCCAGGAATGATATTTTCTTGAGTTGATATTTCGATACCCAGCAGCTCGTTTTCTAAAATAAGATTTTGTTCGTGATTATCTTTTGATTCGGTGTCCCACATATTAACTTCAGACTGCACAAGGTCCTTCCTCTTTTTAATGGAGATCTCGTTTGATATAATCCATAGGATGTTTTTAACTTCTTTGTAATCTTTACAGTCGTCCATATACCGAGACAAATATTCTTTCTCTTTAACACTGAGGTTTTTTACAATATCAATTAAACCAAGCATAGAGATTCTTGAAATATCATACACGTCACATGCGCCTGATTGTATTAGTCCAGTTAGTGTTTGTATGCGAATTCTTTTTTCCAAACCAGGATTAATCAACAGATTAATAAGCTTTTGAAAGGTCTCTATATCGTGTTGGTTTATAATTTTTATATCATTTAGGGAAACCTGTTTAATGTGGGATAGGCCATAAACTATTCCATTGACGCCCTTGATATTAGATATTTGGAATTCGGCATTTTTATGAGTAACCATTGGTGGAAAGATAGTAATGTTCAGCATCCTGGCTTCATTAATGAGATTGTAAAGCTCTTCTCTAGGCTTCTGTTTCATCTTGCTATATGTCATGTAAACGCAATAGAACTGATAGGGATAGTTTGCTTTCAGATACGCGGCTCTATATGACCATAGAGCATATTTTTTAGCATGAGCATCGTTGAACGCGTATCTACCAGCGTTCTCAATTAGTTCAAAAAGCTGGTGGGCTATTTCAGAACTCCACCCGTTTCTTATGCACCCCTCTATGAAGCTGTTCCTAAGATTGGCAATTAGTTTAGAGTCCTTTTTGGCAATACCCTTTCTTAGCTTGTCAACAGTAACAAGCTTTTCAATATGCGGAAGGTCTGTCCATGCAATTTCACTTCCAAACTTCATCAGCTGTTCTTGGAAAATAAGAACGCCCTTGGTATATTCTAATATGCTGTCAATTTTAGGATCTTGAAATTTAAGCGGAGGCTCTTGTCCAGACTTAATTAAGTAGTATTGCTGTGTCATTCCTGAATCTAAGCATGCTGGCCTTAGTAGAGCAAGAACAGCACTGAGTTCGTTTATATTGCGTGGTTTAATTTTGGACACCCACTGTTTGCCAAGATCGCTTTCCAGTTGGAAAACACCAGATGTATGGCCTTTTTGTATAAGATTCCACGTCTTGCTATCTTCAAAGGATATGTTATTGATATCAAGTTTTGGGAGCATTGTGTTCTCGCATTCTATGTAATAAGTTTCGTATACTTTCTTTTTCGCTTTTTAGGTATTGATAATCAAGGCCTTCTAATAGGCTTGGCATAATATACCAATCTTCTACAAAACCAAAACCTGGAAGTGAAACGTTTCCGCATAAAATTTCGTAACCGAGAGACGCGAAGAAGTCTCTTGATTTATTATAAAACCTTACAACTTCTTCTTTATATGCCTGCGTGTGCGTTTGGTTAGACGTGTCCATGGATTGAAAAAGATTGTGTTCAAAGGTCATTACCCTAAACTTATATTTTTGAAAATCAAATTCTTCCATGACTTTTTCTTGAATTGAGTTTGGATATTCGGAAGAGTCTACATCAAATGATATGTAATCAATTATGTTTGGGCAATTATTATCAGAAAGGATATCGTTTATATTTTTTTTCATTAGGTCTTCACAGGATAATATACACTCTCTTTCCTCTTTAGCTCTTTCCATAAACACCGTATCGTTATCTATGCAAATACCATTCCAGCCTCTGTGCTTTTCAAGAAAAAAGGTATTGCTAAGAAAGCCCGGTGGTTGATCATTCATACCGCCGGTTCCCGCTCCTATGTCAACAAAAAAACCGTTTTCTTTTTTTAACAGAATGTCTACAAAAAGATCCTGTAAAATTTGACCATTATACATCGCCGTCTATTTCTCCCAGTGAGTTAGTTTCAAGTAATTCGTTTAATATTGAGTCTGCGTTCTCTACCGATTTTCTAACTTCTTCTAGAGCTTTGGCATTATGGCCAACGTACACACCTAATTTGGTTACGAAGTGTACTTGTCCAGAATATCTTTCGTCAAACTTTATTGTATTTCCTTTAAGTTTAAAATCATCAATAATAATTAAAGACGTTGAGTCTTTGTCCAGCAGGTTGTACTGGTGTTCTGTTTCCTTAGGATCGTTGCCGCCATCTAAATAAACGACATCGTATGGTTTATTCTTTTTTATATGATCAGATGCATCTGACAATACTAAATCGTAGACTATGTTAAAATCATTAAGAACAATTTTTGAGTTATTTAAATGTTCTTCATTAATATCAACTACAGTTAGTTTTCCCCCAAACAGATTTATATAGGACGCGAATACAATATCGGACCAGCCGCTTCCAAGTTTAAATTTCAATATAGGTTCTTCAATCGCCCCTACTTGCAGAATATTTAAACTGCTAAAATTAAAATATTGTGCATTCATCGTGTGGCAAAAAAGACTATCCCTAGGCGACAGTCCTAATATAGACAATGCTATATGTTTTTTTATCATACTTTCTCTTCTATTTTAATCCTGGGTCTCATTTGGAAATTAGCAAACTTCATATATCGTTGAAATATATCAGCTGTAATCAAAACATCCTCTAGGGCATCGTGGGTCTCCGATGATCTTGACATTCCTAGCATGCTAGCGAACGTGTCTAGTCTATTGTTTTTCATGTTGTCTCTTCCAAATAAAGAAAACATAAGGGGAAGAACGTCTAAGGAAATATAAGCCCAGGGCGTGTCGTTTCTTTTTTGACCTATAATCTTATATTTCTTCATCCAAAATTCTATAAACGGATTGTCGAATCCGCTGTTGTTAAACCCAACAAGTATGGGTGATGTCCAAAACTTTTGTGATGTGTTATGTGAGTCTATGAACTGGCTGAACTTTCGGAGAGCGGTTTTGGGATGAACTCCATCGTTAAGAGCCTTTTGCCAAAGGTCTTCTCCTATAACCTCCAAGGCCTTGGGGTCTGCCGTTAATGGGTTCTGTGGTTTTAGCACAATCTCAAACGAGTTCTTGTCATCTATTTCGTATGTGCTATAATCTAATTTTACCGCCGCGATCTGAACTATTTCAGATCCTTTTTCTGGATCGAGTCCAGTGGTCTCTATATCATAAACAATAAAATGCCTCTTGTTATACATTGTCGCAGCCCTCGCACCCCAATCTAATCATCCTTATGAAGGAGCATATTGTTTCATTGTTAAATTTATGAATTACACCGCTAATCATTCCCACTTGGACCGTGGGAGGATTTGAGTTATCTTCTTTTATATAAGCAACTTTGTCTATAAAAATACAAATATCGTTGTCCTCTACGTCCTTTAAAATTACTGCTTTATCTAAAAATTTCATATGCCAAATTCTACCTTTTCTAGTTTTCTATTAATCATTTCCTGAGTTTTGTAAACCTTTTCCAGTGCTGCCACTCCCAAAACATCAAACTTTACACCCCCTAAAAATTCTATATCAGATCCCTCTATATCTATAACCATCTTATCCATCTTGGAAGAGTACCTCATGGGGAATAGGTTGTATAGGGGTTGGTCCGCAATAATAATTCCAGCAGCATGCACTCCTTCGTTCTTTGGAATCCTTTCAATTTTCATAGCTATATCAAATATATCCTTATACTCTTCATAGTAACTGGCAACTTTTTCAATATGGTCTATGTTCCAACGTATTATACCGTATGCTGGGTCCTCTTTTTGAATTTCTGATAACTCGTCAGAGATTTTAGATTCTTCAACAAACGTTTTTGTTATTTCGTTAGCAGTTTCAAAGTAATTGGATGTTGGTTTAACAAGCTTAAATATCTCTTTTATTGCTCCTTTGCCCTTGAATCTTGAGTGTGTTATAATATGTCCTACGCATTCTTCTCCATATACATCGGACAAATATTGTATAACTGAATCTCTGAACGTTGGAGGAAGGTCTATGTCTATATCAGCAAGAGAGATGTGGCCGTCCGTGTTTCTTCCTTCATTATAAAATCTTTCAAAAGAAAGCTCTCTGCTCTTCTTGTATTCTAAAACGGGGTCTGGCCTTATCGGGTCAATAGAAGATATTCCTATCAAGTAGGATATGAGACACCCAGAAGAGGATCCGCGTATGTCGATTGGGATACCCTTGTCACTAACAAAGTCCATCATATCCTTAACGATAAGAAAATAACTAGATATGCCTGCTTTTTTAAACACAGATAATTCGTTATTAATTCTATCAGTATAAACCTTAAGAAGGTCTTTGTTGTCTAACAGCTCTCTACTAATGCCCTTTTCCTTAAACCCTTCTCTGCACAGGTTGGTTAAAAATGTATCAGGATCCACAACTGTTGAGCCATCATGCTTGTAAGGGGGGAGAATAGGAAGCTCGTTAATATGGTAATCTTCTATAAGATCTAGAAGCACAAGTGTTTTATTTCCATCTGGAAGTGACTCTAACAAGTGTGTCTGGGGATTGTCATTAAAAAATATTCTGTAATCAAAAAATCCATCCATTTGGTCGGTGGGCTTTTTTATATTTTCTACACGAGACTTCAATAGCATCTTGTGTATAGAAGAGTCGTTTTCTTTAAAATAATGAACATTGTTTGATGGTAATACTATGCCACTGTCTAAATGTTCAACGGCTTTTTTTAATACTTCATGGATGGGGAGGCCCCCGCAATCACAGTATAGAAAGAAATGTTCAAATTCGTTTTTGTAATAGTCTATAACGCTAGAGCATTGTTGCACCCAGTCCTCGCTCACCATGTCTTTGCAGACTTCATATGAGTTTGCTCGGTATCCCATGTCTATATTGTCAAATAGTGCGTGTGAGAGTTCTGAAAAAATATCGCCCATTAAACAGACAAGCCCACCCTTGTGATGGGAGATATCCTCAATGCGTAACTTTGGAACCCCTTTATTGTCTATGTTTTTATTGCTTAATGAAACCAGTCTAACAAGATTTTTGTAGCCCGTCTTATTTTTTGCAAGAAGTGTTAATCTAGATGTTAGGTTGTCACTTCTGGTTAAATCAAATTCAACACCAATAATTGGTTTTATTTTTCTTGATGTGGCTTCTCTGACAAATTCAACCACCCCCTTCATATTATTATGGTCTGTCATACAAACAGCTGGAATATTATATTCCTGACATCCGTCCATTAGGTCTACTATTGGAAGGGCGCTGTCGAGTAGAGACCAAGACGTGTGTACATGTAGCGGTATGTAAGTCAATTGAATATATTCCTTCTGTTAGAAGTAAGGTTTACAAGCTTGGGGTCAGATGTTTTTTGATTGCGAAGCTCGTCCACCTTTAATATAGTCTTGTCTATACCATTGTGTACGAGATAATAAAAAATATTATCGCACCAACAGTTTCCGTTGCTTGCTTTTTCTTTGCCAAAGCTGCAGACTTTATTACATTTCCAGGATGATTTGGGTTTTTCTTCCTTTATTCGAGAGGGGTGGTGATTATTTAATATACCATTAAAATGGTTACTTAAAATTTCTATAGTTCTATTTCTCTCATCGTCATCAAACGTAACCGTAAAGGGTCCGCCCTGGTTAACAAAATGCATGGTTAGAAGGCGGTGCTTGTATTGTGGGTATAAAATTGATGAAGCCAAATCATACATTCTGAGTTGTATGTCATTATTAAATAGGTAATCATAGTCTTTTAGTTTTCCTGTAACCCAACAGTTTCTTCTTCCTGTTTTCCAATCTATTATTTCTATAGTATCCTTGTCTAGTTCGGTAATAAGATCCATAGTGCCACGAAGTTCTCCGTTTCCAGTAGATATCTCGTCACTAAGCACATCGTAAAAAGTGTAATCAAAGCCTTCGCAAAGAACAGGTAGCCTAAACTGTTTTTCAATATCAATAACTTTCAAGCCTAGGGGGTTATATACAGAATCCACCACCTTGTCTATAGTCCTTTTACAAAACCTTCGGTCGGCATCGGTCAATTCAAACGCCTTCTCTTCTTTAATATATCTTTCCCAGCATATTTCAAGAAGATAAATGGGGTCACGAGACTTCCCCATATTGCTAACCTTGCTAGCTTTTGCCATCAATTCTAAAACGTGGTGGACGATTGTCCCAAGCATAGCCTTCTTGCCTGACGGGCTTGGCAGGCTCAATACGTATTCAAGAAAATATTTAAACTGACAATCTTGATATGTTGATATAGAAGATGATCGTAAGTATTTAATATTCATTAACGGTTAATCCTACCACATCCAATACTATAACTTTTTTATCTCGTTTGCCCTTTAGATAGTTCAAACAACTAAAAGCTCTACCGGTTTCTCTTTTATCCCACACTATAATAACCATTGACGCCTCGTCCATAATAACCCTGTCTCTGTGCCTTATTTTTTTAGGGCTGTAGCTTCCGTAATCTGAAAAGACAACATCTTCTGCGTTGTCGATAAGGTCATGGTACTTTTCTTTAATAGGCTTTGGCCACATTAATTCTTGTCCTTCGAAAGGTATATATGTAGAGTATGGTATTTTTAATGATTCACAAATGTCGCAAAAGTTTTGTTCTATGTCACGAGAAAGCCCAGACAAGCAGGTAATACCCTTTCTTCTCTTAAGCTTGGTTAGTATATTTTTG
>Ga0114898_1000560_pt1 | contig 27614 bp, 43 predicted proteins | sample Malvired_Geostar_FD_83496 | JGI IMG/M metagenome (GOLD analysis project Ga0114898, IMG submission 83496) | Marine viral communities from the Global Malaspina Expedition - Malaspina viral metaG DeepMed_Geostar | ecosystem: Environmental > Aquatic > Marine > Oceanic | place: Mediterranean Sea...
AATCAGCAGCGGGCACGAAGCGCACGAGACGAGCGACAGAGTTTCCTGATGGCCATTCGCGAGAGTGGCCATTGGGAAAACAACCGGAGGGAACCCGCAATGGCCCAGTTCAACATCGACGCACACCTGAGTGACGGGAAAAGCCTGCAGTGGCTGGCCCTGCCGGACGTTGGCGAACACCCGCTGGACGTTGAGGCGCAGGTACGCCAGGCCGCCATGCAGAAGTTTGGCCAGGCGGTCTACTTCAACCACTGGAGTCGCACGGTGGCCAGCAACGGCTACATCACTGTGACGATGAACGCCTAACCCCACCCCCGCAGCTTGGCGACAGGCTGTAGCGGGCACCCATCAGCACATAGGAGGATGAGATGAGCGAATGGAGAACGATCGACTCGGCGCCCCGCGATGGCACCGAGATCATCTTGCGCAAAGGCGATCGCGTAACGGCAGGGTCGTGGGTTGAGTGGAGCGCTTCGGCGCCTGAGCACAACTCAATTGGCGCGTATCTAGGAGATGTCGAGTATGACGGCGGCGCCTGCTGGGGCTCATGGGATGGCGGCTTCTGTGAAGATGACGAGCCTACCCACTGGATGCCACTCCCGCCGCCCCCGAGCACGCCATGCTAACCGGCCCCGAAGTCCTGATCCTCTGCGCCATCCTCGCAGCGCTGTACATGTGGGATTGGTGGAGAAGGAATTGGAAAGGAGGTGAGTGATGCCATTGCTACGCGACGAGATACGAACAGCGCGCAAGGCACACCCTTGCGGCGCTTACTACTGGTTCGATCGAAGCTGTTACGGCGAGCAGGATGTCGAGCCGGAGGACTGGAAAACGATTGAGGCAGTTCGCGCAGATGGCTGCCAAATCCTGCAAGGCATGAAGCACATATACCAGGTCGGCGTCGATGGTGACGGATTTAGTGAGTTTCGGGCCAGACGGGACATGGACGAGATTTGCCGCAAGTACGATCTCTATCCGGAAGATTAACCCGCACCAAATAACCCCCGCCTGAACCAGCCAGGCCAGACCCCCAGGTCTGCGATAACCGTACGGCGCGCGGTGCTGGTAGCGCCATGAACAAACCGCCGAGCGCAGCGGCCCTTCGGGATACCTGCGACGAGGATCAGCCGGCCAGTGCCTCGATTGCTGAAAAACCCCGGCAGCCATCTACGGGATTTCCCACAGCTTTGCCCGTCGAGATGGCCGAATGGCTCACGTAACGAGCCTGCATCGGAGATGGCTTTGGTGCCAGCATATTCCGGCTGGGATGGTGCTGGCTAAGCGTAGGCAAAACCTATAGGCCAGAGCCATCTACCGATGCAGTGCGGCGTGGCAGCCATAGACACGCAAACAGTAGAAATGCCGGAGCCAGGCGCACCGGGGAAGAAAGTCGTCAGAGGGAGTTCCTTGCGGGCCGAAAGGTCGGGAGCCCTCTTGCGGAGCCACCGCATTGTTAAGGCGCGCCGGAGTGATGCCCGGCCACTGCATCACCCCTTCCATCGCCCATCCGGGCAACCGAGGCATCCACCATGAAGCACTACGGACCCATAGGGCGCCGCGAACAGCCGTGCCCGGATGACAGCGTTTCCGCGAGGATTCAACGATGAAATTCGAGATCGACCTAGATGAATACCTCCTCTCCGTTGAGGTAACCCATTGCGCAGTGGTTGAACCTGACTATCGGTGCCGGGACAGCGCGGACGATTACTACGGCTACAGCGAGCTTGAATTCACCATCACCAGCGGGACCGTCTTCGACGAGGACGGAAACCAAACGGAACTGGGTCGGAATGGCTGCGCAGCGGTTGCCGATGAGCACGCCGAGCGGATTGAAGAGCTGCTGTGGAAGCTGATCGAAGAAGAGCGGAGGGACGCAGCATGAAGACCGAAGACACCATTCGCGAGCACTTCAGACATCTGCGAATCGCCCGGCACGCGGCCACTGCCGACTACCACTGCAACGTGCTGTACGGCTACCTGAAAGCCCTGCGCGACACCGGCCAGATCGAAACGAGCCTTTACCTGCGGATGAACTACGCAGTCACGAAGGCATGGACGCTCAAGACGAAATTCACCGTGAGGACGGCGGCATGAGCAAGGAAGTGAAGCGGTACGGCATGTGCGGATTCGAGTCGGGCATCGTGGAGATGGAAGACGGGCCGTATGTTGACGCGGACGACTACGACGCCCTTCTCGCTGAGCGGGATGCGCTGCGTAACGATCACGGCTCGATGCGAAACGCCCTCAAGAATGCCCGCTACCGGATCGAGCAGGGCCGCGTATGGAACGGCATGGGCTGGACGCTTACTGGCCTTCACGCACACCAACAGCAGAAAGCGCTGGATGAAATTGACGCCGCCCTGCAAGGAGCCCAGCCATGACACGAATCACACGGCTGCAGATCACCGCAGAGATTGACGGAGCGGTATGCCACATCAAATTTCCGGCCGAGTGCCAGGACGTTTTGATCCACATGATCCAGTCCCTATCTGGCGGCTCAATTGAGGCTGTAAAGCTGCCTGATTCATTCCGGTTTGTAACTCTTGGCGAGGCCCTGCAAGGAGAGCAGCCATGACCATCCAACTCAAGGATCTGGTCGGCGCCTTCCTGCTGTATTGCGGAGTGGCGCCGTTGTGCGGCTGGCTCGTTCACGTTGCGCTGATAGGGGGTGTGTGATGGATGACCGCGAACTGTTGGAGCTGGCGGCGAAGGCTGCCGGAACCCCTGGCGAGTGGGGCGAAATCATCGACATCGGCGGCGACAAGGTCGACCTCACTGACGTGTTCTTTGTTAGCGACTTCCCATGGGACCCGCTGGAAGACGATGGCGCTGCGCTGCGGCTGGCGGTGAAGCTGAAACTGATCGTAGAGGTAGGTTCATGCTGGCTCAGCAAGTACGGCCCGGCGTTTGGAGAGGACGTACTGCCAGACCCACTTTCCGCTACTCGCCGTGCAATCGTCCGCGCTGCCGCCGAGATCGGGAGGGCCATGTGATGGCAACCGAATACCAGCGTGCAAAGCGAAAGGCCGTCTACGTGACCTGCTCCGTCATGGCCCTAGTTGTCTTCGCCGTAGTGCAAGGCCTTGCAGATCGAATCACCAACGGGGCGCCACTATGAGAACCCTCCCCCTCCACTACGACACCGGCCCGCACGACCACACCCCATCAGGCCACTCATTCGCAGCGGCGTGGTGGACCCTTACCGGGTTCGGCGTCCTTTCCGCAACGCTCGCTTTCGGCCTCATTGGTGAGGCGGCGATCTTTCACTTCTTCGGGTAACACCAACTACTGATCAGGCTGCGCGAGACGCGGCCAAGGAGAACTCATGTCTACGGAATTGGCCCTTGTGCCGCCAAAGGAAACCGCACTGCAAGTATTCCAGGCTGCGAACGGGCTTGACCCGTACCTGCAGCAGATTCGCGCCGAGATCGACGCCTTCGTGCCGGATGTGTCGACGAAGAAAGGCCGCGACGCCATCGCATCGATTGCCCACAAGGTCGCCCGCTCAAAAACGGCGCTCGACAACGTAGGCAAGGAACTGGTCGCCGAGCTGAAGGAAATCCCGAAGAAGATCGACGCCGAGCGCAAGCGGATGCGCGACACGCTGGACGCCTGGAAGGACGAGGTGCGGGCGCCGCTGAATGAGTGGGAGCAGGCTGAAGCGGATCGGGTGGCACGGCACACCGACCGGATCGACTGGCTGCGCAACCGTGATGACCAGGTAGCCGAGCTGTCGGCAGCGGAGATTCAGGACCGCATCGCTGACACCGAGGCTGTCGAGGTCGGCCCGGATTGGGAAGAGTTCGAAGCCGAAGCGCACCGCGTCAAGGCTGCCACCCTCACCACCCTGCAGCTGGCACTGACCAAGCGCCAAGCATACGAAGCCGAGCAAGCCGAACTCGAACGCCTCCGCACCGAAGCCGCCCAGCGCGAGCAGAAGGAGCGCGAGGAGCGCATCGCCCGCGAAGCCGCCGAGCAAGCCCAGCGCGAAGCAGAGCAGCGCGCACAGGCCGAACGTGACGCAGCCGTACGGCGCGAAGCCGAGGCCAAGGCCGCAGCCGAGCGCCGCGAGCTGGAACTGAAGCTTCAGGCCGAACAGGCAGAACGCGAGAAGCTGGAAGCCCAGCAGCGTGCCGAGCAGGCAGAGCGTGACGCCGCCGAACGCGCCGAGCGCGCAGCAGCAGCCGAACGCCAGCGCCAAGCCGACGAGCAGGTCCGCATTGAGGCTGAAGCTAAGGCGCGAGAAGCAGACATCGCGCACAAGACTGCGGTGCTGACCTCCATCAAAGAGGCCTTCATGGGCGCAGGCATTACCGAAGAACAGGCCAAGGCCATCATCAACATGATCCGCAAGGGCGAAGTGCCCAGCGTGTCGATCACCTATTGAGGCAGCCATGAACGAAGTCGCTAAAGCCCAAGTCACCGCCCTCCCGGCCCGCGTCGAAGGCCCCGCTGCAAACTCCCCGATGGGGATGATGCTGGCAGCCATTCAGCAAGGCGCCACCCTGGAGCAGGTAGAAAAAATGATGGACCTCCAAGAGCGCTGGGAGCGAACTGAAGCCAAGAAGGCATACGACGCTGCCTTTGCAAACTTCAAGGCCGAAGCGGTGCGCATCGTGAAAGGTCGCAAGGTCACGGACGGCCCGTTGAAGAACAAGAGCTATGCCGAGCTGCACGACGTGGTCGACGCGGTAACGCCAGCCCTATCGAAGCACGGCCTGTCGTCTTCGTGGAAGCTGACCCGCGACGAGAAGGACTGGATGGAAGTGACCTGCTACCTGCGCCACGTCGGCGGTCACGAAGAAAGCGTGTCGATGGGCGGACCGCCTGATGCCGGGGGGGCAAAGAACGCCATCCAGGCGCGGGCAAGCACCAAGACCTATCTGGAACGCTACACGCTCAAGGCAATCACCGGCCTCTCCGAACAGGACGATGACGATGACGGAGCAGGCGCGACGTCTGCGCGGGTCATCACCGGCGTTCAACTAATGCGGCTGCAGGGAATCGTTTCGCAATGTAGCGAGGCGGTCATTGAGAAGTTCGGCAAGGACTGGCCGGACCCGTCCCAAATCCCGGCAGGCCAGTTTGACGGCATCGTATCTTCGCTTGAGCGAGCCGCCGCACGACACAAGCAGCGCATGGCAGACGGCATGGGAGGTGAACATGCAGATAATCCGTGACGTAGAGCAGGGGTCGGCCGACTGGCTGGCCCTGCGCCTGGGTATCGTGACCTGCTCCGAGCTGGACTGCCTTCTGGTTAACGGCAAGGGCGAAGCCGGCTTCGGTGCCGGAGCCCTCACCTACATGGACACGCTAATCGGCGAGCGGATCACAGGCGAGGCCGCAGACCCGTTCAGCGGTAACCGCCACACCGAACGAGGGCATGAGCTGGAAGCCGTGGCCCGCGGCCTGTACGAGTCGCGCGAAGAGGTCGCCACGGAACAGGTGGCCATCATCCTGAATCACGGCATCGGCTACTCGCCGGACTCGCTGGTCGGTGCCAGCGGCCTCACCGAGATCAAGACCAAGCTGCCGAAGTTTCAGGTCGGCGTCATCCTGGCCGGCGAGATTCCGAAGGAGCACGTCGCGCAGTGCCAAGGCGGCCTGTGGGTATCGGATCGGGAGTGGATCGACTTCGTGTCCTACTGGCCGGGAATGCCCCTGTTCGTCAAGCGCGCATACCGCGACGAGGCGCTGATTCGCAAGATTAGCGAGCGCGTTTCCACCTTCTACGAGCTGCTCGAAGAGCGCATGAATCGGGTCATGGGCATTGCCGCCTAACCCAACAACCAAGGAGCCAACATGGCCAGAGGAATCAACAAAGTCATCTTGATCGGCAACGTCGGAGGTGACCCGGAAACGCGCTACATGCCCAATGGCAACGCGGTGACGAACATCACCCTTGCCACTACAGACAGCTGGAAGGATAAGCAAACCGGCCAGCTGCAGGAGCGTACCGAGTGGTCACGCATCGTCTTCTTCGGAAAGGTCGCTGAGATCGCTGGTGAGTACCTGCGCAAGGGCAGCCAGTGTTACATCGAAGGCCGGCTGCAGACGCGTGAATGGGAAAAGGACGGCGTGAAGCGCTACACCACAGAGATTGTGGTGGACATGAACGGCACCCTTCAGCTGCTCGGCGGAAAGCCTGACAGCCAGCAGTCTCAGCCACGCCAGCAACAAGCCCAGCGGCCACAGCAGACGCAACGTCAGGCGGACAATTCCATGCCGGACTACGACGACTACGGCATCCAGTACTGATCCACCCCGGGCGCCCAGCGCGCCCTCCTCCCCGGTACACACCCATGCAAGAGTTCAAGTACGACCGCGTGCATACGCCGGCCGCGCACGAGGCTGCGCGCCTGGAAATAGCGCAGAAGATGGCAGCGTTTGAGGCTGCGAACGGGCCAGTCGAAACGCTGCCGATCCGCACCGACGACAAGCGCATTCCATACCGCATCGCCTGCCCGGAGAAGAAGCAGGCAGCGCGAGCCAAGGCCGTGGCGACCAGAAAGGCGCGATCGGTGGCGGCATGAGCAGGACATTGAAAGGCCGGCTTGTCCGGCGCGAGATCAACGGCATCCGCGAAAAGCTCTGCGGCGGATGCGATGAGTGGAAGCCGCTGGACGATGAGCACTTTCAGTTCATCAAGACCACTGGCGTCTGGCAGTGCTACTGCCGGCCGTGTCTGTACGCGAAGGCTGTAGCGCGGGCACAGGCTCGCAGGAAGGCAGCATGACCCGCGACGAATACCTAAGCCGCGCTCATGAGTTCGCACCGCGTGGTGAGCGCCTTCCGCACGCCAGGCTGAACGCTGAAACAGTCCGCGCGATCCGCATCAACCGCCGCGGCCTCACGGCCCGCCAGTGGGCAGAACAGCTCGGCGTTCATCAGCGGACCATCGACAAGGTGCGCGACTACCGCAGCTGGCGGCACGTCGCCTAGGAGGAGAGATGACTTGCGCGAGCCCGCTCGCCGGTAGGAGGCGCACGGAATACCGGCACTGGACGCCGGCAGAGGACGCAACTCTGGCGGAGCTGTACGCCACCAAGCCAATCACCGAGATAGCAGCCCTGATGGGGCGCGGCACCGGCTCGATACACAACCGCGTGTCGAAACTCGGGCTGACGCGACCGGATGAGTTCAAGGAAATCACCGGCTGCGGAAGATTCAAGCCTGGCCACCAGACATGGAACTCTGGCCGCAAAGGATGGCAGGCAGGAGGCCGCGCCAAGGACACACAGTTCAAGCTGGGTCACCGCCCATCGAACACGTGGCGCCCAATCGGAGCGGAGCGCACCGACAAGGGCGGCATCCTCTATCGCAAGGTGGCTGACACCGGCAACAAGCGCACCGATTGGCGCCCGGTCCACGTGATGTTGTGGGAAGAGCACAACGGCCCCGTGCCGGCTGGGCATTTCCTCGTCTTCAAGGACAGGAACCCCTCCAACATCGCCATCGACAACCTAGAACTGGTCACCCGCGCAGAGAACATGCGCCGCAATTCAATCGACCGCTATCCGCCCGAATATCGCCAGGCCGCCATAACGCTCGGCTGGTTCAAGCGGAAGCTCAACAAACTGGAGCAGCACAATGAACAACCTCAGTGATCTGCGCGCCATCCTCGGCAAGACGATGGAGGGCGTGCTGGCCGGCACCTACTCGATTGAACAAGCGAAGGCTGTAGCCCAGGTCGCGGCCGAAGTGAACGCCACGGCGCGCCTTGAGGTAGACATGGCCCGCGCTACCGATGGCGATTTCCGAGGATCTGGCTTCATTGACGTCGAGCCCCGCATTGCTCCGCGTGAGCCTCTTCGGAGGATCGCCCCGTGACTGATCGCACCTACACCATCACCGTAACCGAGCGCCAGGCCGCCGAGCTGCAAGAGGCCTGCGAGCTACTGGCGCGCATCAAGATCGGCCAGATCGACCACGCCATTGAGCGGCTGCCGGGCTTCTACGACCGGCGCGACTGGGAGCAGGTCCACGCCACGCGGCACGAGATCCAGCGCCTTGCCAACACGCTGATGCCAGAAGCCACAAAGCGCCGAGAGGATGGCGTTGCGTGGGACTTGTATCAGGTCATCCGGCATCGCCTTTCATGGGATCGCGCGCATGACCAAGGCGTCATTCAGCCAGGCGAGCCGCGTAAATGGCCCGAGATGATGGGCGTCTGCTACGACGAGCCGCTGGCAATGAGCGGGCTGCCGCTTGCGACGATTGTGGAGCAACCAACATGACCCGTGAAGAGGCTTACGACCAGGTGGCCAAGATCGCAGCTGAGCACGCCCTGATTGCTCAAGGATTCGGCGGCGTCCTGACCATTGTTCACCCAGCGACACAAAGGGAGCACGGTATCGAAGAGAAGTGCCTGTTTATGGCAGGACACATTGATAGCCCGACGCCACGAGAGCCCGAGGCCGCGCCAGTGCAAGTTGCGCAAGCCAGCCAAGGCGACCTGTTTACAGGCTGAACTGAACGACTCGAGAATCTGGAGCAAGGTATGAACGACACACTGAAGGTAGCCGGCCGCATCGGCGCTGAGCTGGGGGCTGCGAAGGCGGAGAACGATAGGCTGCGCGGGTTGTTGCAGCAGGTGGTCGATTGCCAAGCCGAACACTACGGCGATGGCTGCGGCCTGCACCTTTCCATGATCACGCTGGCTGGACGGATTAAGGACGCCCTATCCCAGCAGCCCGAGCCCACCGACACCTACACCGCCGTCGACATGGCCACAGCCGCAGCGCAGGGGTTCAGGGATGGGCAGGCGGCAGTAGAGCATCAGTCACTCAATGAGTGGTTTGCATCGCTAGAGCCGGGACGTCAAGCCGTGCTGCGAGAAGACAAGTGGATGCTGGCCAACGCTGCGTTTGAAGCTGGCTGCGCCACCCGCCCCGCGCAGACCGAGCAGCAGCCGCAGGACGAGATTCCGAAGCCAGACGGATGGGTTGCGGCTGGCCGTTTCTTTGCTGACCGCGACGAAGCCATCGCAGCAGCGGAGAAGACCCCGTGCGTCGATGTCTACCTTCGGCCTTCGCTGCTTACCGTCTTGGCCAGAAGCGCAGTGACCGCCGAGCGGGATAGGCTGCTGCAGGAGAAAGGCGACCCTGCCGGCAGCTTCGAGAAGTGCATGCAGGCAATGCGCGACCGCGACGAGCACGCCAGGACTATCGACCGGCTCCGCGCCGAGGTCGAGCGGCTGCGCCGGCAGCTGCAAACGGCACACAGCTTCATCGAGAGCACCGAAGCATTTGGAAGCGCTGCTGCGAGTGGAATCCTTGAGTGTGCCGGCGCGGTCTGGAATATCGATGAGTCCAAGGCGCTGATCGCCGCCATGGCTGCGAAGGAGGCGTGATATGCACAACTACCTGATGCGCTGGCTTTTCGCGCCTGCAAAGTGGTGGCAATTCTGGAAGCCACAATCAGGGGCGCAAGGCGGCTTGCTTTTCGGATTACTGTTGGCCGCACTGCTCGCGCTTATTGCGCTGACCAGCACCCCCTAACCCCACCCAAACACACAGCCTGCCGGCGAGAGTCGGCGGGGAGGTAGAGACATGTTCGCTGAATCTGAAATGAAGGAGATCATGCGCAAGGCCAACGAGGCAGAAACCGCGTATCGCCTTGAGCAATCACGGAAGCTCGACGAGGCCCTAGCCTACGTGGCTACGCTCGTCAGCCCCCGCAAACTGCAGCACATCAAGGAGTACATAGCAGAGTCCGAGATCACCAGCGACTTTGAGATCACCGAAACCCACGGCGGCCACAAGGAAGATTGCACTGGTTACGCCTTTCGCTACGCCTACATCGACCAGCGCGCCGGCTATCTGGACGACGACTTAAGCGGGGAAATCTGGATCCCGCTGCCGAAAGGCAAGTTCCTGAAATTCCATTTCGCGATGTAGTCGCCACAGGAGATAGACATGCACACAGACAAGGCGATAGCAGAGTTCGAGGCGTGGTGGGACAGGCAGCCTCACCGCGAGCAGTTCGATGATTTGAAGCAGCAGTTCTGCAACGTGGCGGTGGCGTTCTACCAGAAGGGGCGGGAGGACATGGTGGTTGAGCTGCCGCAATGCGATCCGGACGAAGTTGTCCGCTACGGCACAGCTCTGGACGACTGCCGCGCCGCCATCGAAGCAGCCGGCGTAACGGTGAGGGGGTGAGAGATGGGCGCACGAAAGAATCCGCAGCCAATCGAAGGCCTGCCGGTCGACAAGGTGTACGAAAGGAAGTTGGCCGAACTGATCGGCACGACGCCGAAGGCCCTGGAAAGGAAGCGCCAGCGCGGGGTGTTGCCGCACGGCGTATGGGAGAAAGTTGACGGCTGTATCATGTACAGCCTGGAGAGGTACAACGAATGGGCAGAAAAGCAGTGGGGATCCCCCAGGGCGTCGAAATCGCCGGAAGCTCCGTCCGCATCCGATTCACATGGAAGAAAGAGCGACGCTGCGAAACGCTCCCCTATCCTCAGACGCCCAAGGGATTTGCAGCAGCAGCAGGTTTACGTGCTCAGGTAACCCAGCTGATCAAGCTCGGCATGCTCACGGACGACAAGTATGCCGAGCTGTTCCCGAACTCCCGCTACACCCTCGCCCGCATCACGCCGACCTTCGGCAACTTCACGCAGACCTGGCTCGACAGCAAGCACATCGGCTTTCACACCCGGCGCAACTACCTGCGCGTGCTCAACAAGTACTGGATGCCGCATTGGGCGGACCGGAGGCTGGACGAGATCTATCCGTCTGACGTGCGCGCGCTGATGAGCCGGCAGGGCTGGAACTCCATCACCGACCGCAACGCCGCGGTGCAGGCGGCCAAGGCCATCTTCGCCGCCGCAGTGCTGGACGGCATCATCGCGGAGAACCCGATGCGCTCGGTTGAGCGGGCTCGCGCTCCTGAACGAGACATCGACCCGTTCACTCCGGCCGAGCGTGACGCGATCCTGGCCGACCTCTACGCGCACCAGACCGGCGCCAGGCTGACCTATGCGTCGTTCTTCAAGCTGGCCTTCTACACCGGCATGCGGACTGGCGAGCAGCTGTCATTGCGCTGGGCTGACATTGACCTGCCTGGCCGATCGATTCGCGTGCGCGCCACCCTAGAAAAGGGTGAGGTGCGCGAGAACACCAAGACCAAGCGCGCGCGCAAGGTGCTACTCGTCGACCAGGCTGTCGAGGCGCTGCGGGAGATGCAGCAGCTCACCGGAGACGGCGAGTTCGTCTTTGCGCCCACCAGCGGCAAGGATGGGCACATCACCAACGTCGTGAGCACCGCCTATCATCTGAAGCAGAGCATGAAGCGGCTGGGCATTCGTCCGCGCCGGCAGTACGATACCCGGCACACCTATGCGACCGTCTGCCTGTCCGCTGGTATGGCGCCGGCCTTCATCGCGCAGCAGCTCGGCAACAGCATCCAGACGCTGCTCAAGCACTACGCGAAATGGATCAACTCGAGCGCCGACTGGGCCGAGCTGGACAAGCTGAAAATGCCGAATCGGTACGAAATTGGTACGGCGAGCCAAAGCGAAGCGACTGAGCCCGCGCAGCAGTAGGCGCGCAGCTTTTCTTTTGGACTTCGCGGTATAGTAAAAATAGCGTACCAGCCAGTCCACTATTAAAACGCCCATGATCGAAAGTCATTCTCCATCTCCCGGTCCCGGCCGCCCGAAGGACCCCGCCAAGCGCGAGGCTATTCTCGCCGCGGCGCAGGTACTGTTCCTCGGCAACGGTTACGAGGGCAGCAGCATGGAAGCCATCGCCAGCGAAGCCGGGGTTTCCAAGCTCACGCTGTACAGCCACTTCAAGGACAAGGAGGCGCTCTTCAGCGCCGCCGTGAAGACCACCTGCGAAACGCGCCTGCCCAGGCGGCTGTTTCAGTTGGAGGCCGATTGCGACATCGAGAAGGTGCTGCTGGCGATCGGCGGCGCCTTCAATGAGCTGGTCAACAGCCCCGAGTCCATCGGTCTGCATCGTGTGATGGTGGCGATGGCGACGCAGAATCCGGGCCTGGTGAAGATGTTCTTCGATGCCGGTCCGCAGCAGCTGCTGCTGGATCTGCAACAGCTGTTCGGCCAGGCCGACGCGCTCGGCCTGCTCCGCATCGACGATCCGCTGCGTGCAGCCGAGCATTACTGTTCACTGATCAAGGGCGCGCAACACTTTCGCCTGCTGGTTGGCTATGCCGAAGCACCGAGCCAGGCGGAAAGCGATCAGCACGTGAAGGATGCGGTGGGCGTCTTTCTGCGCGCCTACCGCGGCTAAGCCCGGCGCAGCGTCGTCTGCCCGGAGTCAGGCCTGCAGCTTCTTCTTCGGGTAGATGTCGTAGCGGCTGGACTTGCCTTCCAGACTGTAGCCGGGCTTGGCGCCATCAATGGCCGGCGCCTTGCGCGGGCGCTTGACCACCACCCGGTGACTGGCCAGCTCCAGCGCGGCGGCAAGCAACGCCGGCGCGTCCAGGTCGTCGCCGACGAAGGGCCGGAACAGGCGCATCTCTTTCTTCACCAGTGCACTTTTGTCACGGTGCGGGAACATCGGGTCGAGGTAGACGACCTGCGGCGGCTCGCCCTGCCAGTGCTGCATCAATTCGATGGCGTTACCCTTGAGCAGCCTCATCCGCGCAGCGATGATGGCCACGTCCGCATCCGCAGCCGCGCGGCTCAGACCATCCTCCAGCAGCGCAGCGATCAACGGCTGGCGTTCGATCAGACTGACCTCGCAACCCAGCGTTGCCAGCACGAAGGCATCGCGCCCCAACCCGGCGGTAGCATCCAGCACCCGCGGTCGGATACCGGGCTGAATGCCCACTGCCTTGGCGATCATCTGTCCGCTGCCACCACCGAACTGCCGCCGGTGCGCCGCCGCACCCTCCACGAAATCCACCCGCACCGGCCCCGGCGCCTGTGCCTCGAGCAGCTGCAGCTGCAGACCGGCCTCGCCCACCTGCAGCGCGAACTCGGCCTCGGCCAGCTCCTGCGGCAAACCGAGGCGCTGCGCCCATTGGCCAGCGACTGCGGCGAATGACGGCGCGAGCGGCTCGACCCGAACCAGAGGATTGCTTGCGGACATGGGGCACTCGAGGACGATTCAAAGCGGCGCATTGTGCCAGAGCAGGCCTGCGGACGTCCGGGCTAGCACACCTAACGGCACATGCCGAAACCGCCCATATCCACATGGAAGTGATCGTGATGGGCCGCGTTGTATTCCGGCCCCAGCGTCACGTTGAACGCCTTGCAGGCCGCATCCCGTACCTGGCGCAGGAAGCGCGCCTTGTCGCCCTCGCCCTGCCAGTCCCGCGCCACCGTGATACGCGTGCCGTCCTGCAGATGAAAGCCGGCCAGATCCAGCGCATTGGCACTGGCATGCTGGCTACGGCGATTGCTGCGGGCGATGTTGCGGCAGGCAAAGCTGCCGAAATGATCGATACGCACCACCGGCTGGCCGAACACAGCCTGCGCGGCCGGTTGCAGGCCGTGCATCTCGAACATCGCATAGGCGGCCGCCAGTGGACAGGTGGCCAGAAACGGGCCGTTGAAACGCACGTCCGAACCCTGCACCCGCACACTGTTCTGCACCGGGCAGCCCGGCTCTGGCGTGCTGTTCGGCACGGCGGCGTAACGCAGCGGTGCCGTGGCCAGCGCCTGTTCGCAGAGTGAGCGATCCTGCTGCAGGCGCCTTAGCTTGAGCGAGGTCAGCAGGTTCGGCGGCTCGCGAATATCCAGCGGCGCCCAGGGATTCCAGCGCGGCGGGATATCGATCAGCTGCTGCTGCACCGCCAGCACGAAGCCGGCCAGCAGCGTCAACAAAAGGAGGAAGAATCGGCCGAAGGTCATACCTTATGGGCAACGACTCAGCGGTGAAGTTGAGCGCAGTGTTTTACAAAACTGGTCGATCCGACGCTCAGTCCAGCAGCGAAAGCTGCGGTGCCGGGCGAATCGTGGGAAGCGCTGGCATACCAGGCAGACGCTCGCTCAACAGCTGATGAAAGCGCATCGCCAGCTGCGGCGCGCGGTGATTGTCCGGCGTATGCAGATAGACGTGCGGCGTCTTGCCCGCCTCGATCCAGCCCGCCACCTTGTCCAGCCAGGGTGCGAGAAAAGGATCGTTGGTTTCCAGCTGCGGGTGGCCAACGAAGCGCAGCTGCGGCGAATCACTGAATGCCACCGGCCGCACCGGCAAACGTGGCTTCTTGCTCTGCGCATGCAGCACAGCTGGATCACGAGATTGGCAGCTGAACAGCGCCCGACTGTCGAGACAGATGCGCTCCACGCCGCGATCGCGTAGAAGACGATTGAATGCTCGCTCACCGTCACCCTTGTCGAAGAAGGCCGGATGGCGCACCTCGATGGCCAGCGGCGCCGCGAAGCCTTCGATGAAGGCGACCAGCTCCGCCAGCCGGGCCGGACCGACGCTGGCCGGCAGCTGCAGCCAGAATGGCGTTACCCGCCGCCCCAGCGGCTGCAACAGGCGCCGGAAGGACTGCGCCGCATCCAGCGCTGCATGCAGGTTCTCGGCCTGACTGATCTCCCGGGGAAACTTGGCGCAGAAGCGAAAATCGTCCGGCATCTGGCTGGCCCAGCGCTGAACCTTGTCGTCCGACGGCCACGCATAGAGCGTGGTATTGCCCTCGACCGTATTGAATACCGCGCAATAGCCGGCCAGGAATTCGGACGCTGGCGTACACGGCGGGTAGAGCGAGCCGAGCCAGGCGCTCTCGTTCCAGGAGGGGCAACCGAGAAAGTAGGGAAGCTGTAGCAGAGCGAAGCGCCTCAGGCGTAGAGATCGAGCCCGAGCACCTCGGTGTCATCGAGGTCGATACGCATGCTGGCGGTGCTGGTATAGCTGGCCAAGGCCTGCGCGACACGGCTGGAAAGCGGCCGCTCGGGTTGCGGCTCGTCATAGCGGAAGGCGGCGTAGCGCTCGACCAGCGCGCTGGAATTGACCCGCTGCTGCGGGCGATCGGCCTGCGGCTGATAGCCCTGCCCGGTGCGCGAATCGACACCGCGCTGAGCCTGTGCGGCCCGCTGCGTTTCCCCATAGCTATCCGCCGCCCTGCCGGTACGGGCAGAACGATCCGTTGCATAGGGGACAGGGAGGAAGCTATCGACGCGCATCATTGGACTCGATCAGAGGCCCGGCGACTCTAACGGGCGGCCATGGCTTTGGCAACGGCTCGCGTCATTTGATCCCTTTCGGCGTCGCGACGTTGTCGCGCAGGTACACCGGCTGGGCCTGATCGGCCTCCAGCGCCTCGCCACGCTGCCAGGCAAACGCAGCCAGGCGCAGCAGGTCTTCGGCGTGGGGCAACAGGGCGGCGTCGCAGCCCTGCACCGCCACCGGTATGCGCTCGGCATAGCCCCAGCCAGTGCCGGCGCCGAACCAGTCGCCGTCCGCAGCGCGCGGCAGAACGGCCTGCTCGGGCGGAAGCACGGCCTCGCTGCCGACCAGCCGCATCTCCCCGCGCTGCTCGCGGTAACAGCCCCAGTAGACCTCGTCCATGCGTGCGTCGATGGCCGCGGCGACCTGCGTCGTGCCCTGTTCGCGCCAGGCCCGCTGCGCGATGGTTGCCAGCGTGGACACCGGCAGCACCGGGCGCTGCAGAGCGAACGCCAGCCCCTGCACCACGCCGATGGCGATGCGCACGCCCGTGAAGGCGCCCGGTCCGCGCCCGAAGGCGATGGCATCGACGGCGGATAGTCCGACACCCGCCTCGCCGAGAAGCGTCTGCACCATCGGCAACAGCCGCTGGGCATGCAGGCGCGGAATCACCTCGTAGTGACTCAGCACTTTGCCGTCATGCAACAGCGCGACTGAGCAGGCTTCGGTGGCGGTATCCAGGGCCAGCAGCGTGGTCATCAGGGCATTCCGATCGGTAAAAAAGGCGCAGATTCTAACGCATTCAAGCGCCGGGTTGCGGCGCGCAGCCAGAAACGAAAATGCCCGTATCCAAGGATACGGGCATTGATCGAAGCGTGTCGCTCGGCGCGATTAGCTAAGAGCGGCGAACACCTTGGCGGTGATCTCGTCCACGGAACCGACGCCTTCGATGCAGCTGTATTTCGGGGTGCCTTCGGCCGCGGCCAGGCTCTGGTAGAAGTCCACCAGCGGCTTGGTCTGCGCGTGGTAGACGGACAGGCGGTGACGCACGGTCTCTTCCTTGTCGTCTTCGCGCTGGATCAGCTCTTCTCCAGTCTCGTCGTCCTTGCCGGCAACCTTCGGCGGATTGTGCTCGGTGTGATAGACGCGACCGGAGGCCGGATGCACACGACGACCGGCGATACGGCCAACGATCTCTTCATCGTCCACGGCGATTTCGATCACGTTGTCGATGCGCACACCGGCTTCCTTCAGCGCTTCGGCCTGCGGAATGGTGCGTGGGAAACCGTCGAAGAGAAAACCATTGGCGCAATCGGGCTGAGCGATGCGCTCCTTGACTAGGTTGATGATCAGGTCATCGGACACCAGACCGCCAGCATCCATCACGCTCTTGGCCTTGAGGCCGAGTTCGGTGCCGGCCTTGACAGCCGCACGCAGCATGTCGCCCGTGGAGATCTGCGGAATACCGAATTTTTTGGTAATGAAGCCTGCCTGGGTACCTTTGCCGGCACCGGGCGCTCCCAGCAGAATCACACGCATGGATGAGTCCTCGATTTTCTTGGAAGGGGGCGATCGCCAGCGGGCCGGTGCGGCTCGTCGCTGTCGAATCAAAAATTCTGGTTTGCCGCCATGCGACAAAAGGTTGAACACGATACACAGCGCACCGGGACGGCACAAGCCGTCCCCAAAGCGTCTATCACCCTGCATAAATCGCGGAATTGGTAGCCGGGCGACCGGGCTGTCAGGTTAGCTGTATGCCGGCCGATCCGCTCGCCGGACACCTTAGCCGGTGTTGCGCAGCCCAGCGGCGATACCCGCCACGCTGACCAGCAAGGCTTGCTCCAAAGGGCTCTCGGCCGGGCTCTGGCAATTTCGCGAACGTGCCAGCAACTCGATCTGCATCAGGTGCAGCGGATCCAGGTAAGTGTTGCGCAGACTGAACGCCTCCTGGGTCTTGGGGCTGTGATCGAGCAGATCTGACTGGCCGGTCAGGCTCAGCACCGCACCGATGACCTGCGACAATCGGTCACGCAGATCGCCGCCCAGCGAAAGCAGCTCAGGTTGCACCAGCCGCTCGTCGTAGCGCCGAGCGATGTCGGCGTCGGCCTTGGCCAGCACCATCTCCAGCATATCGATGCGTGTGCTGAAGAACGGCCAGCGCGCACGCATCTCGGCCAGCCTTTTCGCCTCGCCGCGCTCCAGCGCACGATGCAGGGCGTGCTCCCAGCCCAGCCAGGCCGGCAGCATCAGCCGGGTCTGGGTCCAGGCGAAGATCCAGGGGATCGCCCGCAGGCTCTCCACGCCGCCTTCGCGGCGCTTGGCTGGGCGGCTGCCCAACGGCAGGCGGCCCAGCTCAAGCTCAGGCGTGGCCTGGCGGAAATACTCGACGAACAGTGGATGCTCACGCACTACGCCGCGGTAGGCGCTGACCCCATCCTCGGCCAGGCGATCCATGGTTTCCCGCCAGCCGGCTTCAGGCAACGGTGGCGGCAGAAGCGTCGCTTCCAGCACGGCGGCGAGGTACAGATTCAGATTCTGCTCGGCGATATCCGGAAGCCCGAACTTGAAGCGAATCATTTCGCCCTGCTCGGTCGTACGGAACCGCCCGTCGACCGATCCCGGCGGTTGCGAAAGGATCGCTGCATGCGCCGGGCCGCCCCCACGCCCGACGGTGCCACCACGGCCGTGGAACAACAACAGCTCCACGCCGTGCTCGCGACAGACGTCCACCAGCTGCTCCTGAGCGCGGTACTGAGCCCAGGCCGCCGCCGTGGTGCCGGCATCCTTAGCCGAATCGGAGTAGCCGATCATCACTTCCTGCGGTCCGTGCAGGCGCTGACGGTAGCCGGGCAGAGACAGCAGACGGTCGATGATCGGCGCGGCGTTGTTCAGGTCATCAAGGGTTTCGAACAGCGGCACCACGCGCATCGGACGCTGCAGGCCCGCCTCCTTGAGCAAAAGCTGCACGGCGAGCACGTCGGAGGCCGCATGCGCCATGGAAATCACATAGGAGCCCAGAGAAGTGGCAGGCGCCTCGGCGATCACCGCGCAGGTAGCCAGCACTTCGGCGGTATCGGCTGACGGGTGATAGTGGGCCGGCAACAATGGGCGGCGGTTGCCCAACTCCTGCTGAAGCCATTCCAGCCGACGCTGCTCGTCCCACTGCTGGTAGTCGCCCAGGCCCAGATAGTCGGTGATCTCGGCCAGCGCAGCGGCATGGCGAGCGGCATCCTGGCGGATATCCAGGCGCACCAGGAACAGGCCGAACACGGCAAGCCGACGCAGGCAATCGAGCAAGGCGCCGTCGGCGATCATGCCCATGCCGCAGGCATGCAGCGAGCGGTAGCACAGTTCCAGCGGTCGCCGCAGCTGCGCGCAATCCTGCAGCACGTCTGCCGGCGCTGGCTGGCCGTGCTCGATGGCGGCCCGCGCCCAGTCACGGGTTGCCCGCAAGCGCTGACGCAGTGGCTTGAGCAATACGCGGTAGGGTTCGGGCGACTCCCCCGTCTGGCGTAGCAGCTCGTCACTGGCCGCGCTCATCGACAGCGCCGTGATCAGCCCCTCGATCTCCCGCAGGTACAGGTCGGCGGCGACCCAGCGTGCCGTCAGCAGAACTTCGCGGGAGACCATTGCGGTGACATTGGGGTTGCCGTCGCGGTCGCCGCCCATCCAGGAAGCGAAGCGAATCGGTGCTGCCTCCAGCGGCAGGTGCAGGCCGGTCAGTCGGCGCAGCGTGGCATCGGTCTGGCGCAGGACATTGGGTACGGCCTTCCACAACGAGTTCTCGATCGCCGCAAAGCCCCACCTGGCCTCTTCCACGGGCGTCGGCCGGTTGCGACGGATTTCCTCGGTGTGCCACACCTCGGCGACCAGACGCTGCAGCTGCAGCTCGATCCGGGCCAGCTCGGCGGCCGAGAGATCGGTGTGGTCGCGTGCCGCCAGCTGCTCGGCGATGGCGTCGTATTTCTGGATCAGGGTGCGCCGCGATACCTCGGTCGGGTGGGCTGTCAGCACCAGCTCGATATCCAGCCGGCTGACCTGGCGGGCGAGAAACTCGTCGCCGTGGCCGGCCGCCTTCAGGCGTTCGAGCAGATCGGGGAAGACGCTCGCCTCGAACGGCGCAGGCTCACTGGCTGTACGGCGACGGACCTGGTGATACTGCTCGGCGATGTTGGCCAGGTTGAGAAACTGGTTGAACGCCCGGGTCATCGGCAGCAGCTCGTGCTCGTCCAGGCTGTCCAGCGTCTCTGCCAGCTGCTGCGCGCCCTCGGCCGATCCTCGCCGGGCGGCCTTGGCCCCCTTGCGAATGCGCTCGATCTTGTCGAAGAACTGATCGCCGTGCTGGGCACGGATGGTATTGCCGAGCAGCTCGCCGAGCAGATGCACGTTGTCGCGCAGGCGCGCATCGATGATTTTCGCCATGACCTTTGCTCCTCCCGCCAATACGGCCAATGAGTTTCGCGAGCCTCGCCAGTCTTGCACGACCGATTCGCCGCTATGCATCAGACGCTTCGCTGGGCAAACGATCCTGAACGGCTACGCTGAAATTATCTCCAACCAGAGTGCCCACCGCGCAGCGCCATGACAAGGCATCAATGGCTAGCGCGCGTGGGCATGCAAGCCCAGTCATCACCGCTATCACCGCTCGTGCGCGCGGGCATTAAGGAGTAACCATGAGAATTTCCGAGCTTGTCAGTCATTGGGAGCGCGACGCCAAGGGCCGCATGAGCCATACCACCTACAGCATCCCGCTGGATGTAGAAAGCGCGGCACGGCTGGCCGCCCTGGCCGAGATGTACCCCAAACGCAGCACCGAGGCGCTGCTCGGCGAACTGGTCGGCGCCGCCCTCGAAGCGGTCGAGACCAGCCTGCCCTATGTACGCGGCACGCATGTGATCGCCACCGACGAACAGGGCGACCCGGTCTATGAAGACGTGGGCCCCACTCCGCGCTTTCTCGAGCTGTCGCGCAAGCACCTCAAGCGCATGCTCGACGAGCCAGACGCAGACAGCTGAGTCATCGGTCGCTGCTAGCGGCCGCGAGCGCGCAGCGCCGGCGGCCGCACTCCCCTCTGCTGCGCGGAATCCCGCGCGGCTCCGCCCTCGTTACACACTTCACCCCCTTGCCGTTTCGCTGACGACCGCTCTAGCCCGCCAATTCGACGGAACGTTTGGCGCCGTGTGACCTCACAAAAATATGTCCCGACATCGGTAGTGCACTAATCAGCCCACTGCCCGGCCAGGGACGGTAGCTATCCGTTAAGCAATTCGAACTGGAGACTGACCATGAACAAAGCTGTCGCAACCCACGCTTCGAGATTCCAGCTACCCAAGCTTGCAGCCATTGCATTGGGCGGCCTGCTGCTGACGGCCTGTGCGGGCAACCCACCGACCGAGCAGTTCGCGGTGACCGAATCGGCAGTGCGCAGCGCGGTCAGCGCGGGCGGCACCGAGTACGCCGCCGTGGAGATGCGTGCCGCGCAGGAAAAATGGAAAGAGGCCGAGCTGGCCATGCAGAAGGAAAACTACGAACAAGCCCGCAAGCTGGCCGAACAGGCCGAATGGGATGCCCGCGTTGCCGAGCGCAAGGCCGAAGCGGCCAAGGCGCAGAAGGCCGTTGAGGACGCACAGCAGGGAATCCGTGAGCTGCGCGAGGAAAGCATGCGCAGCGTTCGCTGAACCCGCATCAGGTTCGACATTCCGTTTATTGCACAAAGGATGAATTCGTCATGCACAAGCTCGTAACCCTACCGACTCTTCTGGCTCTGAGCATTGGCCTGGTGGCCTGCGCCAACCAGCCCAATCAGAACCTCGAAGAAGCCCGCAGCAGCTACTCCGCGCTGCAGGCCGACTCGCGTGCCAACAAGCTGGCCGCGCTGGAAACCCAGGATGCCGGCACCATGCTGGACAAGGCCAACAAGGCCTATCTGAACGATGCGGACGAGGAGACGGTGGACCAGCTGGCCTACCTGACCAAGCGCCGCATCGAGCTGGCCGAACAGACCATTGCCCTGCGCAGCGCCGAAGAGGAACTGGGCAAGACTTCGGCACAGCGCGCCGAGGCGCGCCTGGAAGCGCGCGAGGCGCAGATCCGCAAGCTGCAGGAAGACATGCAGGCCAAGCAGACCGAACGCGGCACGCTGGTGACCTTCGGTGACGTGCTGTTCGACCTGGACAAGGCCGAACTGAAACCCGCCGGTATGCGCGGCATCCAGAAGCTTGCTGAGTTCCTGAACGAGAATCCGGAGCGCAAGGTGGTGGTCGAGGGTTATACCGACAGCACCGGCTCCGACTCTTACAACCAGCAGCTGTCCGAGCGCCGCGCCCAATCCGTGCGCCGCGCATTGACCCACGCGGGCGTCGACCCACAGCGCATCCAGGCGGTGGGCTATGGCGAGCAGTACCCGGTTGCGAGCAACGACTCGCCGTCCAGCCGCGCCATGAATCGCCGCGTCGAGGTGACCATCTCCAACGACAACAAGCGCGTCGCTCCGCGCTCGTCGATGGAGTGACCGTGGAGCATGGGCATCGCGCACTGATGCCCAGCCCTTTTGCAGCCCGTCGCCCTGACGGGCTGTTTTATTTGCTCTCCTGCGGCGCGTCCTGATCCATGCAGCGCACTGCCCGCTTCCTGTTGTCCACCAGCACGCCGGTCAGGCCCTTCTGCTCGGTATCGAACAGCACCAGCACACCATCGATGCACTGAGCCACCTGCGAGGCCGGCTTCAGCGATACCCGATAATCCTCGCCCGGTATGGTCTTGAGCATGGTGAAGTCCGCCAGCAACAAGGCATCCTCGGGCTTGGCGACATGCACGTAGCCGTAGTAGCTGAGCACCCCGACCGTCCCGATGACGGTGCCGACGGCGGTGAGGATATAGGGGATCAGATTACGTTCGGACATGGATGATCTCGGCAGGACAAAGTCAAAAGCGGATTGTGACAAATCTGGCGCGCTGCGAGTCGCCTCATTTTCCACCGGCACGGGTTTCGCCGCGGGCCTGGTAGGTCGCCTCGTAGACCCGTTCGGCCAGCCGCGAAAACGGCAGGCTCTGGATCCAGACGCTGCCGGTGCCCTTCAGGGTCGTCAGCAGCAGCCCTTCGCCACCGAACAACATGCTCTTGAGTCCACCGGCGAGCTGGATGTCGTAATCGATACCGGGCGTGAAGGCCACCAGGCACCCAGTGTCCAGGCGCAGGGTTTCGTTGTTCAGTTCCTTGCGGATTACCGTTCCGCCTGCGTGCACGAAGGCCAGTCCATCGCCATCCAGACGCTGCAGGACGAAACCTTCGCCGCCAAAGAAGCCGGCACCGATGCGCTTGCTGAAGCTCACACCGATCCGCGTGCCGAAAGCGGCACAAAGGAAGGAATCCTTCTGGCAGATCAGCGTGCCGCCTACCGCCGCGAGGTCCACCGGCACCACCGTACCGGGATAAGGCGCCGCGAAGGCCACACGCGACTTGCCCCTGCCTTCATTGGTGAAATGGGTGAGGAACAGCGACTCGCCGGTGATCATCCGCTTGCCCATGCCCCACAGCTTGCCGAGCACACCGCTCGCCGAGCCATCGCCCATGCGTGCTTCGAAGCGCACGCCATCGGTCATGTAGTTCATCGCGCCGGCCTCGGCGATCACCGTCTCGCCGGGGTCGAGGATGATCTCCACGCTCTGCGCGGATTGTCCGAGGATTTCGTATTCGAGTTCGTGACTGGTCACGGCGAGCTCCTGGTCCTGTGATTGCAGCGCGGCGAGAGCGGCCTCGGCCGGCCCTCGCCTACTTGCGCCCGAGAATGCGCAGGATACGCAGGAACAGGTTGATGATGTCCATATAGAGCGCGGCAGCGCTATCGATGGCGTTGTCCAGGGTCTTGGGGATCTGGTTCGCCCGCCCCCAGTCGACACCGACATAACCGCAGAAGATCAGCACCACGATCCAGTCGATCACGCCATGGTGGATGCCGAGGATGAACAGCTCGACCAGTTCGACGACGATCACCAGCAGCAGCGCCACCGTCAGTGCGCTGGCGATGCTGGCGAAGAAGCGCGGAAACAGCGTGCCGAGCGCCATCATGCCCAGGGTGACCAGCGCGGTGATACGGATCGCCTCGTGCACCAGCGCGCTGTCGTAGCGGCTGACCACCAGGTTGACGATCAGCCCGAACGGCACCACCACCAGGTTGTAACCGAGGAAACTGACCCAGGGCTTGTTCGAACTGTGAAACAGCCATGCGCCGGTCAGGCAACTGGCGAAGTAGCCACCGAAGAACAGCCAGGGATGGATGCTGCGAATGGACTCGACCGGAATGTTGCCGACCATCCACCAGTTGACCCAGAAGCCCCAGCAGAGGGTCAGGCCGATGACGAGGTTGTAGGCGCCAGCCGAGAGGGTACGGTCCAGTGGGCTGGACTGACGGGCAAAGACGGAGTTTTCCATGTCGTTACGCTTCCTTGCGTGATGATTGATTCGGGGCCTGCGCCGAGTCGGCTCAGAGGATGTTGGCGTAGTCCGCCTCGATACGATCGAGGCTCAGGTGATTGAGGAAGTTGGAGAAGCACATCCAGGCCGACAGCGCATTGAGGTCCTGGAACTGCTGCGGCAGGTACTTGGGCGGGGCGACCATGCCCTCGTCCACCAGTTGGCGCAGCGTGCGCATGTCCTCCAGCGTGGTCTTGCCGCAGAACAGCAGCGGGATCTGCTCCAGCCGGCCTTTACGCACGGCGAGCTGGATGTAGTTGTAGATCATGATGAAGCCCTTCAGGTAGGACAGGTCCTTGGTGAAAGGCAGGCCATCGGGCGTCGAGCCACGGAACACGCGGCTGGCGTTGCTGTAGCTCTCGTCGTCGCCATAGCCCTGCTCGCGGAAGAAGGCGAACACGTCGAGAAAATCCGCGCCCTCCTCGGCCATGTGGATGGCGCGGGTGCGGTTGGTCAGCTTGCGCAGGCGCGTCGGGTAGGAGGCGAAGGCGATCACCTCCATCAGGATTGCCAGGCCTTCCTGAGTGACCGTGGAAGACGGCGGCCCCTTGGCCAGGAAGGTGCAGATCGGCTGGTTCTGCCCGTTGAGCGTGGTGCCAACGTGCACCAGCCCTTCGTGGACCTCCAGCGCGCGCACGTCACGCTCGTTGAACAGCGCGTCGCTGCGGATCTTGATGTAGTCGGCACCGGCCGCCGCGTCGGCGAGGATGCCGTCGGACTCGAAGACGCGGATCACGCCCTCGCCTTCGCCGAACACCACATCCAGGCGCTTCTGCAGCAGCTCGACGGCCTGCGGCGCGGTGAGATTCTTCGGCTCGTCACGCAGGTCGCCGCGGTCGGCGATGTTGTTCAGGTAGTCGGAGAGCATCAGGCCGAGGTCGGCCAGGGTCGGGTCGCCGGCGTGGAAGGCATCGGACGCCGCGCCGTAGAGCTCCTGGGAGATCATGCCGAAGTCCGGCGTGCCACGCGCCTCGAGCATACGGATGACCATGCGGTATTCCTTGCACATGCGCCGCATGATCTGCCCGACCGGGTTGAACTGGCCGAGCTGACGGGTGATGTCGCGCTCGATGTCCTGGAATTCCTGCTTCTTCGCGCTGGAGTCGAAGGCCAGCGGGCGGCCTTCGTAGTAGGCGCGATCGATCTTCGGCAGCTCGCGGCCCTTGGCGGCGAAAAAGCCCTGGCGGGTATTCTCGTCCCACTTCACTGCGTCCAGCACGCGCACCGGCGTCTGCGCCTCGACGATGCGGTCGGACAGCCCGCGCACGATGGTCTGATACTCGTCCAGGTTGTTACGGCTGTTCATCGGTCCCTCTTCACGGATGCCCCGTACCCTTGAGGTTACACCCGCAGCGGCCAAGGCCGGCACATTGCGGGTCGGTCGACGCTCAGTGGATCAGAGTTCCGGGCGCATGTGCGGGAAGAGGATCACGTCGCGGATCGACGGCGAGTTGGTCAGCAGCATCACCAGACGGTCGATGCCGATTCCCTCGCCGGCGGTCGGCGGCATACCGTACTCCAGCGCACGAACGAAGTCGGCATCGAAGTGCATGGCCTCGTCGTCACCAGCAACCTTGTCGGCCACCTGGGCATGGAAGCGCTCGGCCTGATCCTCGGCATCGTTGAGCTCGGAATAGGCGTTGGCGATCTCGCGGCCACCGATGAACAGCTCGAAGCGATCGGTGACGTTGGGGTTGCGATCGTTGCGCCGGGCCAGCGGCGAGACCTCGCACGGGTACTCGGTGATGAAGGTCGGCTGCTCCAGCTTGTGCTCGACCAGCTCCTCGAAAATCATCACCTGCAGCTTGCCCAGGCCTTCGTGGCCGAGCAGCTTAGCACCCGCCTTCTTGGCGATGGCACGGGCCTTCTCCAGGTCGTTGAGATCGGCGGCCGAGATTTCCGGGTTGAACTGGAGGATCGAGTCGAACACCGACAGCCGCGCGAAGGGCTCGCCGAAGTGGAACACCTTGTCGCCGTAGGGCACGTCGGTGCTGCCGAGCACGGCCTGGGCCAGCTCGCGGAACAGCTCCTCGGTCAGGTCCATGTTGTCTTCGTAGTCGGCATAGGCCTGGTAGAACTCGAGCATGGTGAACTCGGGGTTGTGCCGGGTCGAGACGCCTTCGTTACGGAAGTTGCGGTTGATCTCGAACACGCGCTCGAAGCCACCGACCACCAGGCGCTTGAGGTAGAGCTCCGGTGCGATGCGCAGGAACATCGGCATGTCCAGCGCGTTGTGATGAGTCTCGAACGGCTTGGCCGCGGCGCCGCCAGGGATGGTCTGCAGCATCGGCGTTTCCACTTCGAGGAAGTCACGCTCGGCGAGGAACTTGCGGATGTGGGCGATGACCTGGGAGCGCACGCGGAATGTCTCGCGCACTTCCTCGTTGACCATCAGGTCGACGTAGCGCTGACGATAGCGCTGCTCGGTGTCGGTCAGGCCGTGGAACTTGTCCGGCAGCGGACGCAGCGACTTGGTCAGCAGGCGCACGTTGTTCATGTAGACGTACAGGTCGCCCTTGCCCGAACGCGCCAGGGTGCCCTCGGCGGCAATGATGTCGCCCAGGTCGAAGTGCTTGACCGCTTCGACCTGCTCGGCCGGCAGGGTCTTGCGATCGACGTAGACCTGGATGCGCCCGCTCATGTCCTGCAGCACCATGAACGGCCCGCGGTTGAGCATGATGCGCCCGGCGACCTTGACCGGAATGGCGGCCGCTTCCAGCTCTTCCTTGGTCTTCTCGGCGTACTGTTTCTGCAGGTCGCCTGCATAGCGGTCGCGACGGAAGTCGTTGGGGAAGGCATTGCCCTGCTCACGCACGGCAGCAAGCTTTTCCTTGCGCTGGGCAATCAGCTTGTTTTCTTCCTCTTGGATGGCGTGCTGGTTCAGCGGTTGTTCGCTCATTGCGGGTCGTCCCGGTCAAATCGTTTCAATGGGGTGCTTGCGGCTTGAGGCGTGCGGCTGCGCTCAGAGCCCCTGTTTGAGGCTGGCTTCGAGGTACCCGTCGAGGTCGCCGTCGAGCACCTTCTGGCAATCGCTGCGTTCCACGCCGGTACGCAGATCCTTGATGCGCGAGTCGTCGAGCACGTAGGAACGGATCTGGTGACCCCAGCCGATGTCCGACTTGCTGTCTTCCAGCGCCTGAGAGGCGGCGTTGCGCTTCTGCATTTCCAGCTCGTACAACTTGGCCCGCAGCATCTTCATGGCGGTGTCCTTGTTGGCGTGCTGGGAACGTTCGTTCTGGCAGGCCACCACGGTATTGGTCGGCACGTGGGTAATACGCACCGCCGAATCGGTGGTGTTGACGTGCTGACCACCGGCACCAGAGGAGCGGTAGGTGTCGATGCGCAGGTCGGCCGGGTTGATCTCGATCTCCACCTTGTCGTCGATCTCGGGCGATACGAATACCGCCGAGAACGAGGTGTGGCGACGGGCGCCGGAGTCGAACGGACTCTTGCGCACCAGGCGGTGCACGCCGATCTCGGTGCGCAGCCAGCCGAAGGCGTATTCGCCCTTGATGTGTACGGTGGCGCCCTTGATGCCGGCTACCTCGCCCTCGGACAGCTCGACGATTTCGGCGCTGAAGCCACGCTTGTCGGCCCAGCGCAGGTACATGCGCAGCAGGATGTTGGCCCAGTCCTGGGCCTCGGTACCGCCGGAGCCAGCCTGGATATCGAGGTAGCAGTTGTTGGGGTCCATCTCGTGGCTGAACATGCGGCGGAACTCGAGCTTCTCGAGAATTTCGCGCAGCCGCTCGACTTCGGCCACGATATCGTTCACGGCGCCTTCGTCGTTTTCTTCGGCGGCCATTTCCAGCAGGTCGCGCGAATCGGCCAGGCTACCGGTCAGGTCGTCGATGGTTTCGACGATCTGCGCCAGGGTGGCGCGTTCACGGCCCAGGCCCTGGGCGTATTCGGGCTTGTTCCAGACGTTCGGGTCTTCGAGTTCGCGGTTTACTTCGACGAGACGATCATGCTTCTGATCGTAGTCAAAGATACCCCCGAATTGACTGGGTGCGCTCGGACAGGTCCTTGATGCTGTTGAGGATCGGGTTGAT
>Ga0114898_1000562_pt1 | contig 27581 bp, 22 predicted proteins | sample Malvired_Geostar_FD_83496 | JGI IMG/M metagenome (GOLD analysis project Ga0114898, IMG submission 83496) | Marine viral communities from the Global Malaspina Expedition - Malaspina viral metaG DeepMed_Geostar | ecosystem: Environmental > Aquatic > Marine > Oceanic | place: Mediterranean Sea...
AGGGAACGGCCGAAATCTTGAAGGCGAGGCCTGCCAATATGAAAACGATACCGAAGATCACGCCAATATTCGGGCCCTCGGCGGTGAGGACACCGGAGATGGCCGTGAACTGGACGCTGCCAGTGAAGCCGTAAACGAGCGATGCACCATAGAGCAGCATGCCGGAGGCAAGCGCGCCGAGAACGAAATATTTGAGGCCTGCTTCCGTCGAGCGCGCATTTTCGCGGTGGAACGCGGCAATGACGTACAGCGCGAGGCTTTGCAGCTCAAGGCCCATATAAAGCGCGATGAGACCGTTGGCCGAGACCATCATGAACATGCCGAGCGTCGCGAGGACGATGAGCACGGGGAACTCGAAGCGGTTCATCTTCTCGTGGCGGATGAAGCCGAAGGACATGATGATGGCGGCAGCGGCGGCGATGAGGATCAGGAGCTTCATGAATTTGGTGAAGCTGTCCACGACGAACATACCGCCGAAGGTCTGAACCGCCTCATTCGGCTCGATCAAAAGCAGCGCGCCGACAAGCACGAAAAGGCCGATGGCGCCGATGCCGGTTTCGCGGGCATCGCACCGGCGGAAGACGCCCCACATGAGAAGCGCCATGGCGCCTGCCGCCATGAGGATTTCCGGCAAGGCGGGCAGGAAGTCCGGGACGTTGGTCAATGCTTGTTCCATGTTCTAGTTACCCGTGAAGAGGCTTGCGGCCCGGGCGAAGAGCCCCGTGTCGCCCGCGACGCGGTGTGCCTCCAGAGCGGCATGGTAGTTCGCGACGAGGTTATCCACCGAGACTTCGGTCACGTGCAGGATCGGGGCGGGATAGACGCCGAAGAAGATCGTCGCGGCCAGAAGCGGCGCGAGAGTGAGTATCTCGCGGCGGTTCAGATCCATGATCGATTTCAGCGTGTCCTTCTCGATTTCGCCGAAGACGATACGGCGATAGAGATAGAGCGCGTAGCCCGCGGCGAGAATGACGCCCGTGGCGGCGATGGCCGCAACCAGGGTGTTCACTTCGAAGGTGCCGATGATGGTGAGGAATTCGCCGATGAAACCGCTGGTGCCGGGCAGACCGACATTCGCCATGGTGAAGATGAGGAAGGCGACGGCATAGAGCGGCATGCGGTTCACGAGGCCGCCATAGGCCGCGATCTCGCGCGTGTGCATGCGGTCATAGACGACGCCGACGCAGAGGAAGAGCGCGCCCGAGACCCAGCCATGAGAGAGCATCTGGAAGATGCCACCCTGCACGCCCTGATGCGTGGCTGCGAAGATACCCATGGTGACGAAACCCATATGCGCCACCGAGGAATAGGCGATCAGCTTCTTCATGTCTTCCTGCACAAGGGCGACAAGCGAAGCATAGACAATCGCAATGACGCTCAGGGCGAAGACGAGCCAGGCAAGGTCGGCCGAGGCAACCGGGAACATGGGAAGCGAGAAGCGCAGGAAGCCGTAGCCGCCCATTTTCAGCATGACACCGGCAAGGACGACGGAGCCCGCCGTCGGCGCTTCCACATGCGCATCCGGCAGCCAGGTGTGGACCGGCCACATCGGCATCTTCACCGCGAAGGAGGCAAAGAAGGCGAGCCAGAGCCAGAATTGCATCTCCGCGGGGAAGTCATGCGCGAGAAGCACGGGAATGCTGGTCGTGCCTGCTTCCCAGTACATCGCCATAATGGCGAGGAGCATGAGCACGGAACCGGCGAAGGTGTAGAGGAAGAACTTGAAGCTCGCATAGATGCGCCGCGCGCCGCCCCAGACGCCGATGATGAGGAACATCGGGATCAGGCCGCCCTCGAAGAAGAGGTAGAAGAGCACAAGGTCCAGTGCGCAGAAGACGCCGATCATCAGCGTTTCGAGCACGAGGAAGGCGATCATGTATTCCTTCACCCGCTTCTCGATGGAGGTCCAGCTTGCGAGGATGCAGGCCGGCATCAGGAAGGTGGTGAGGATGACGAAGAGCATCGAAATACCGTCGACGCCCATGTGGTAGTTGATGGCGCCGCCGAGCCACTCCGTCTCCTGCACGAACTGGAAGTCCGACGTCGAGGGATCGAATTTCCACCAGATGTAGAGCGAGACGAAGAAGGTGATCGAGGTTGTCCAGAGCGCGACATAGCGCGCGTTGCGGGCAACCGACGCCTCGTCGCCGCGCGTCACCAGAATGATGAGCGCGCCGACCAGCGGCAGAAAAGTGATGAGCGAGAGAATGTTGCCGTCGGTCATCAGTGCGCTCCCCCGACCATGAACCAGGTCACCAGACCTGCCACGCCGAGCAGCATCGCGAAGGCGTAGTGATAGAGATAACCGCTTTGCAGACGCACGACGCCCCGCGTGATATCGAGGACGCGGGCGGAAATACCATCCGGCCCAATCCCGTCGATAATGCGTCCATCACCCTGTTTCCAGAAGATCCGACCGATTGCGAAGGCCGGGCGGACGAAGATGAAGTCATAGATCTCGTCGAAGTACCACTTGTTGAGCAGGAACTTGTAGAGCGGTTCATGCGTCTTCGCGAGCTGCCGGGGCATATCCGGCCGGGCGATATAGAAAAGCCAGGCGACGGCGAAGCCGGCAATCATCATCAGCGTCGGCAGGTAAGGCACCCATTCCGGCACGTTGTGGAACTCGTGCATGATGTGATTTTCGGCACCGCGATAGATCGCCTCCAGCCAGAACTCCTCATAGGCATGACCGATGAAGAGCGGCGCGAAAACCATGCCCGCGCCAATGGCGCCCACCGCGAGGATGACCAGCGGCATGAGCATGACGAGCGGCGATTCATGCACATGGCTCAGCGTCTCGTTGGAGGCGCGGCTTGTCCCGTGGAACGTCATGAAGATGAGACGCCAGGAATAGAAGGAGGTGAACAGGGCGGCGATGACCGTCATGGCGAAGGCGTACATATGGGCGGGGTTATGCGCTGCTGCATAGGCCGCTTCGATGATCGCATCCTTGGAATAGTAGCCCGCCGTGAACGGGAAGCCGGTGAGCGCAAGCGTACCGATGACCATCATCACCCATGTGACGGGGATGAGCTTGTAGAGGCCGCCCATCCTGCGCATGTCCTGCTCGTCGCTCATGGCGTGAATGACGGAACCGGAGCCGAGGAACAGAAGCGCCTTGAAGAAGGCATGGGTGAAGAGGTGGAACATCGCCACTTCATAGGCACCGACGCCGAGCGCGACAAACATGTAGCCGAGCTGCGAACAAGTCGAATAGGCAATGACGCGCTTGATGTCGTTCTGGACGAGGCCGACGGTGGCGGCGAAAAAGGCCGTGGTGGCGCCAACGACGGTGACGACGGTGAGCGCAAATTCCGAGAACTCGAAGACCGGCGACATACGCGCGACGAGGAAGACACCTGCGGTGACCATCGTCGCGGCGTGAATGAGGGCGGAGACCGGCGTCGGGCCTTCCATCGCATCCGGCAGCCAGGTGTGCAGGAGGAACTGCGCCGACTTGCCCATTGCGCCCATGAAGAGCAGCAGACAGGCGGTCGTCACGACCGGCACGTCATAGCCGACGAAATTGAAGCTCTTGTCCGCGATTTCGGGAATGGCGGCAAAGACAGTATCGAAATCGACCGAACCGATGGTGAGGAAGAGCGTGGCAATGCCGAGAATGAGGCCGAAGTCGCCGACACGGTTCACCACGAATGCCTTGATGGCCGCCGCGTTCGCGCTCGGCTTCTTGTACCAGAAACCGATCAGCAGATAGGAGGCGAGTCCCACGCCTTCCCAGCCGAAGAAGAGCTGGATGAAATTATCCGCCGTCACCAGCGCGAGCATCGCGAAGGTGAAAAGCGAGAGATAGGCGAAGAAGCGCGGCTGGTGCGGGTCGTGGCTCATATAGCCAATCGAATAGATGTGCACGAGCGCGGAGACGGAAGTGACGACGACGAGCATGACGGCGGTGAGCGTGTCGATGCGCAGGCGCCAGTCGGCCTCGAAGCTGCCGGAGTCGATCCAGGTGAGAACCTGAACGCGCGCAGTCTCGCCCTGAAGGCCGACCGAAATCAGCGCGACAACGGAGAGCAGCGCGGCGGCGACGAGAAGAACGGAGGTGACGATCTGGGCGCCGCGCGGACCAATCCATCGGCCGAAGATGCCCGCGACCAAAAAGCCGATCAGAGGCAGGAAGACGATTGCAGAGTACATGCCCCCTTACCCCTTCATCATGTTGATGTCCTCAACCGCGATTGAGCCGCGGTTGCGGAAGTAGATAACCAGAATGGCAAGACCGATTGCCGCCTCGCCCGCCGCGACCGTCAGCACGAAAAGAGCAAAGACCTGTCCGGCGAGATCACCCATATGGGTCGAGAAGGCAACCAGATTGATATTCACCGCAAGGAGCATCAGTTCGATCGACATGAGAATGACGATCACATTCTTCCGGTTGAGGAAGATGCCGAAGATACCCAGCGTGAACAGGATCGCCGCCACGGTGAGATAGTGTGCGAGGCCGATTGCCATCATTTTCTCCTGCTCCCTCACGTCGGCTCGGGAGCCAGTCCCCTTACATTCGACGGGTCACGCGGCGGGGGCCGCGCACACCCAATTGGTCTTTCTCCGGTTGGCGTTTTCCGGTGGCCGGCCGATGCCGGCCCGAAACGCCCTAGAGCCCCTGCCCGGGCTCGACTTTCTTCATTTCAACAGCCTGTTCGCGCGTACGTGCCACCTGGTCCGCAATCACCTGCCGCTTGACGTTCGGCTTGTGGCGCAGCGTAAGCACAATGGCGCCGATCATGGCGACGAGAAGAATGAGGCCCGCCGCCTGGAAGGGATAAACATATTGCGTGTAGACGATATGGCCGAGCGCGCGCGTATTATCGATGTCGGTTATGGCGGGCGTGGGCGAGGCCGCAATGCTTGCCGCTTCCGGCGCAATGACCCAGGCACCAAGCACCAGCAGCAACTCGATCAGCAGGATGATGCCGACTAGCGCGCCTACCGGAAGATATTGCAGGAAGCCTTCGCGCAGCTCCGAGAAGTCGATATCGAGCATCATCACGACGAAGAGGAAGAGAACCGCAACCGCGCCGACATAGACGATGACGAGGATGAGAGCGAGAAACTCCGCGCCCATCAATACGAAGAGCGCCGCCGCATTGAAGAAGGCGAGGATGAGGAACAACACGGAGTGCACGGGATTGCGCGCTGCGATCACCATGAAGCCCGCAGCGACGGTAATCGCTGCGAAAAGATAAAACGCTATGGCCGTGGCAATCATCTGGACCCCTTGTCCCTCGATCGTCTTCCAGGTGGTGCGTTCAGCGATAGGGAGCGTCGAGCGCGATATTCGTCGCGATCTCACGTTCCCAGCGATCGCCATTCGAAAGCAGCCGGTTCTTGTCGTACATCAGTTCTTCGCGCGTTTCGGTCGCGAATTCGAAATTCGGTCCTTCGACGATGGCATCCACCGGGCAAGCTTCCTGACAGAGGCCGCAATAGATGCACTTCGTCATGTCGATGTCGTAGCGCGTGGTGCGGCGCGTACCGTCATTGCGGCGCGGGCCCGCCTCGATGGTGATGGCAAGCGCCGGGCAGATCGCCTCGCAGAGTTTGCAGGCGATACAACGCTCTTCGCCATTCGGATAACGGCGAAGCGCGTGCTCGCCGCGGAAACGCGGAGAGAGCGGCCCCTTCTCGAAGGGATAGTTCAACGTCGCCTTCGGCTTGAAGAAATACCGCATGGCGAGGAAGAAGCTCGAAACGAATTCGGCGAGGAAGAGAGACCGCGCCGACTGATCCAGCCAGGCCATAATCTCAGTCCTTTCCCTTGATTGCGTTCATTGTCCCCTGCCCCTTACACAAGATCGAAGCCAACGAGAACACCCGCCGTCAGCACAACCCAGAAGAGCGAGAACGGCAGGAAGACCTTCCAGCCGAGACGCATCAGCTGATCATAGCGATAGCGCGGCACGAATGCCTTGACCATCGCAAACATGAAGAAGACGGCAAACACCTTTAACAGGAACCAGGCGATGCCGGGAACCCAGGTGAAGGGCGCGATGTCGAAGGGCGGCAGCCAGCCACCGAGGAAGAGGATCGTCGTCATGGCGCACATGAGCAGGATCGAGACGTACTCGCCCAGCATGAACATCATGTAGGTGGAGGAGGAATACTCGACCATGAAGCCGGCAACGAGTTCCGACTCCGCCTCCACGAGATCGAAGGGCGGACGGTTGGTTTCCGCCAGCGCCGAGATGAAGAAGATCGCGAACATCGGCAGATGCGGGATGAAGTACCAGACGGTCTTCTGCGCTTCGACGATCTCAGAGAGGTTGAGCGTCCCCGCCGTCATGAGCACACAGACGATGACGAAGCCGATGGAAACTTCGTAGGAAACCATCTGGGCCGCGGCGCGCAGCGCCGAGAGGAACGGATATTTCGAGTTCGATGCCCAGCCCGCCATGATGACGCCGTATACGCCGAGCGAGGAAATGGCGAAGATATAGAGGACGCCGACATTAATGTCGGAGACCACGAGCTTCGCGTCGAGCGGGATAACCGCCCAGCCGGACAGCGCGAGCGTCACAGTCACCAGCGGCGCAATGAGGAAAACACCCTTGTTTGCCCCCGCCGGGACAATCACTTCCTTGAAGATGAACTTCAGCAAGTCCGCAAAGGACTGCAAAAGGCCGAAGGCACCGACGACATTCGGCCCGCGGCGAAGCTGCACCGCTGCCCATATCTTGCGGTCGGCAAGCAGGACATATGCCGTGACGAGCAGGATCGCGACGATCAGCGCGAGCGACTGCGCAACGATGATCGCCAGCGGAATACCATATGCGACGAGAATATCTGTCATTGCTCCTCTACCCCCGTCACTCCGCCGCCTGAATGCGCGCGGCGGCGGCCCGGCCAGCCGAACACTCGGCCATGACGGCGCTTGCGCGCGCAACCGGATTTGTCATGAAGAAGTCCCGCACCGGCGTTTCGAAAGGCGCGGCATCGAGTTCGCCCTGCGGGAGCGACGGCATGTCCGTCACGGGCGCGATGACATCACTCATCGCGAAGTGCGGTGCGTCCGCTTCCATCGCCGCGCGGATGGCGGCGAGATCGTCGTAAGGCAGGGTCTTGCCGAGTACACCGGACAGCGCGCGCAGGATCGCCCAGTCTTCGCGGGCCGAACCCGGCGGGAAGACGGCACGGCGGCCGAGCTGGACGCGGCCTTCCGTGTTGACCCAGGTGGCGTTTTTTTCCGTGTAGGCGGCGCCCGGCAGGATGACGTCGGCGCGGTGCGCACCCGCATCGCCATGCGTGCCCTGATAGATGACGAAAGCCTTGCCCAGCCGGTTCATATCGATCTCATCCGCACCCAGAAGATGCACGACTTCGATTTCGCCGCTGGAGGCGCCTTCGAGAATGCCTTCGACATCGCGCCCGCCCTCGCCCGGCACCAAGCCGAGGTCCAGACCGGCAACGCGAGCGGCTGCCGTGTGCAGGACGTTGAAGCCGTTCCATTCGTCCGTGATGGCGCCGACAGATTTCGCGAGCGCCAGCGCCTCGGCGAGAACAGCCGCGCCATCCTTGCGCGTGAGTGCGCCCTGCCCGACCACGATCATGGGACGCGCAGCATTCTTCAGCACATCGCCGAAGGAGCCGAGGTCTTTCAGCGATTGCGGACCGGCGCCGATATAGTCGTAGTCATAGGTTAGGTCGTTACGTGGGCCGATGACACCGACTTTCAGACCGCCCTCGACATCCTTCTGGCGCGCGCGCTTCAGGATGCGCGCATTGACGATGGCGGCTTCCTTGCGCGGGTCGGTGCCGACGAGCAGAACCGCGTCCGCCTCTTCGATGCCGGCGATGGTTGTGTTGAAGAGATAGGCACCGCGGTTCGCGGCATCGAGCTTCGCACCATCCTGGCGGCAATCGATATTGGCGGAGCCGAGCGAGGTGTAGAGGTCTTTCAGCGCCTTCATGGATTCGGCACAAGCAAGATCGCCCGCGATGGCGGCGACGCGGCTGCCGTCCACATCCTTCAGACGCGCGGCGATAGCGGCGAAAGCTTCTTCCCAAGACGCAGGCTGGAGGCGGCCATTGATGCGCACGAAAGGCGTATCGAGGCGCTGCATCTTCAGACCATCCCAGACGAAGCGGGTCTTGTCCGAAATCCACTCTTCGTTCACATCGTCATTGAGGCGCGGAAGAATACGCATGACTTCGGGCCCGCGCGCATCGACGCGAATGTTGGAACCGACGGCATCCATCACGTCGATGGACTCGGTCTTCTTCAACTCCCAAGGACGCGCCGTATAGGCGAAGGGGCGGAAGGTGAGCGCGCCGACCGGGCACAGATCGACCACGTTGGCGGAAAGCTCCGAGGTGAGCGCATGTTCGAGATAGGTGGTGATCTCCATATCCTCGCCGCGGCCGATGGCGCCGAGTTCGGGAACGCCCGCCACTTCCTGCGAGAAGCGGATGCAGCGCGTGCAATGGATGCAGCGTGTCATCACGGTCTTCACGAGGGGGCCCATGTATTTTTCTTCGACCGCGCGCTTGTTCTCATGGAAGCGCGAACCGTCGACGCCATAGGCCATCGACTGATCCTGCAGGTCGCATTCGCCGCCCTGATCGCAGATCGGGCAATCGAGCGGATGATTGATGAGCAGGAACTCCATCACACCTTCGCGGGCGCGCTTTACCTGCTCGCTCTTGGTGGAAACGACCATGCCATCGCCAGCCGGCATCGCACAGGAAGCCACGGGCTTCGGCGACTTCTCGACCTCGACGAGACACATGCGGCAATTGCCCGCGATGGACAGACGCTCATGATAGCAGAAGCGCGGGATTTCGGCGCCCGCTTCCTCGCAGGCCTGCAACAGCGTTGCGCCTGCCTCGACCTCTACTTCAATGCCATCGACTGTAAGTTTTGGCATGGTCTACTCCGCCGCCCTTGCCGCGCCGCCGCGTTTCGCCGCGATGCGCTCTTCGATCGTTCCCCGGAAATGGCGGATGAGACCCTGAACCGGCCAGGCCGCCGCATCGCCGAGGGCGCAGATCGTGTGTCCTTCGACGCGCTTCGTCACGTCGAGCAGCATGTCGATTTCCTCGACCTCCGCTTCGCCCGCAACAAGACGCTCCATGACGCGCCACATCCAGCCCGTGCCTTCGCGGCAGGGGGTGCACTGACCGCAACTCTCATGCTTGTAGAAGGCGGAGAGGCGCGCGATCGCCTTGATGACGTCGGTCGATTTGTCCATGACGATAACAGCCGCCGTGCCGAGGCCGGACTGCACGGCCTTCAGCGAGTCGAAATCCATCAGCACATCGTCGCAGATCGACTTCGGCAGAAGCGGCACGGACGAGCCGCCCGGGATCACCGCGAGGAGGTTGTCCCAGCCGCCGCGCACACCGCCCGCATGCTTCTCAAGAAGTTCCTTCAGCGGGATGCCCATTTCCTCTTCAACATTGCAGGGCTTGTTCACATGGCCCGAAATGCAGAAGAGCTTGGTGCCGGTATTGTTCGGACGACCGAGACCGGCGAACCAGTCCGCGCCACGGCGCAGGATGGTCGGTGCCACCGCAATCGACTCGACATTGTTCACCGTGGTCGGCGCACCATAAAGACCGGCATTCGCCGGGAAAGGCGGCTTGAGGCGCGGCATGCCCTTCTTGCCTTCGAGGCTTTCGAGAAGGGCCGTTTCCTCGCCGCAGATGTAAGCGCCGGCGCCGTGATGGACATAAAGGTCGAAGTCCCAGCCCGAGCCCGCCGCGTTCGCCCCGAGAAGCCCCGCTTCATAGGCTTCGTCGACGGCGGCCTGAAGCTGCTCGCGTTCGCGAATGAATTCGCCGCGCACATAGATGTAGCAGGCGTGTGCACCCATCGCGAAGGACGCGATGAGGCAGCCCTCGATCAGCTTCTGCGGATCGTGACGCATGATGTCGCGATCCTTGCAGGTGCCGGGCTCTGACTCGTCAGCGTTCACGACGAGGTAGTGCGGGCGGCCATCGGATTCCTTGGGCATGAAGGACCATTTGAGGCCGGTCGGGAAGCCGGCGCCGCCACGACCGCGCAGGCCCGACTTCTTCATCTCCTCGAGAATCCAGTCACGCCCCTTGGCGATGATCGCGGCCGTGCCGTCCCAGTCGCCGCGCTTTTTCGCGGCTTCGAGACGCCAGTCCTGCAACCCGTAGATATTGGTGAAAATGCGATCCTTGTCTTCCAGCATCAGTTACCCCCGCCCGTCTGCGGATCGCCAACCGTGGTGAGGCTTGTCAGCCCGCCTTCCGGTTCGGATGCATGACGCTCGTTCTGAGGACCGGGGTTTACCTCCCTGCCCTCACGCAGATCGTTCAGGACGCGCTCGAAGGAGGAGGCGTCGAGGTCTTCGAAGAAGTCCGCATTGATCTGTACCATCGGCGCGTTGACGCAAGCGCCGAGACATTCGACTTCCATCCAGGAAAACTTGCCATCCGCACTCACCTTGCCCTCCGGGCCGATATGCTTGCGGCAGACTTCCTTCAACTCCTCGGCGCCGCGCAGCCAGCATGGCGTCGTACCGCAAAGCTGTACGAAGTGCTCGCCAACGGGCGACAGATTGAACATGGTGTAGAAGGTCGCGACTTCGAGCGCACGGATATAGTCCATGCCGAGCATCTCCGCGACATAGCGGATCGCGGGCTCGGGCAGCCAGCCATCATGCTGTTCCTGCGCACGCCAGAGCAGCGGAATGACAGCCGAAGCCTGCTTGCCTTCGGGGTATTTCGCGATCTGACCTTTCGCCCATTCGACGTTCTCCGCCGTGAAGGCAAAGCTATCGGGCTGATTGGGATCGAGACGTCTGACACTCATCGGTCCACCTCTCCGAACACGATATCGATGGAACCGAGAATGGCAGCAACGTCCGCCAGCATGTGCCCCTTGCAGAGATGATCCATCGCCTGGAGGTGGGCGTAGCCCGGCGCGCGGATCTTGCACTTGTAGGGCTTGTTGCCGCCATCGGAGACAAGGAAGACACCGAACTCGCCCTTGGGCGCTTCGACGGCCGCATAAACCTCGCCCTCGGGGACGTGATAGCCCTCGGTATAGAGCTTGAAGTGATGGATGAGCGCTTCCATCGAACGCTTCATCTCGGCGCGCGACGGCGGCACAACCTTGCCATCATCGGAGCGCACCGGGCCGCCGGGCATCATCTCGATGCACTGCTTCATGATACGCAGCGACTGGCGCATCTCTTCCATGCGGATGAGATAGCGGTCGTAACAGTCGCCGTTCTTGCCGACGGGAATGTCGAAGTCGAGCTCGGAGTAAACTTCATAAGGTTGCGAGCGGCGCAGATCCCAAGCCATGCCGGACCCGCGGACCATGACACCCGAGAAGCCCCATTCGAGCGCTTCCTGCTGGCTGACAACGCCGATATCGACATTGCGCTGCTTGAAGATGCGGTTGTTTGTGAGAAGACCTTCGAGGTCGTCCAGCACCTGAGCGCAGGGGTCGCAGAAATTGTAGATGTCTTCGAGAAGCTTCGGCGGCAGATCGCGATGCACACCGCCGACGCGGAAATAATTAGCGTGCATGCGCGCACCAGACGCACGCTCATAGAAGATCATGAGCTTTTCGCGTTCCTCGAAGCCCCAGAGCGGTGGCGTCAATGCGCCAACGTCCATCGCCTGCGTCGTGACGTTCAGCATGTGGGCGAGGATACGGCCAATCTCGGAATAGAGAACGCGGATGAACTGGCCACGGCGCGGCACATCGAGACCCAGCAGTCGCTCGGCGGCCAGCACGAAAGCGTGTTCCTGATTCATCGGCGCCACATAGTCGAGACGGTCGAAATAAGGCGTTGCCTGAAGATAGGTCTTGTGTTCGATCAGCTTCTCGGTGCCGCGATGGAGAAGACCGATATGCGGGTCCACACGCTCGACGACTTCGCCATCGAGCTCGAGCACGAGGCGCAGCACACCATGCGCGGCAGGGTGCTGCGGACCGAAATTCAGATGGTAGTTGCGGAGTTCCTGCTCGGCCATTTCCTCAACCCTCCGCCTTCTCATCGCCCGGGAGCAGATATTCCGCTCCTTCCCAGGGGCTCATGAAATCGAAGCTGCGGAATTCCTGCACCAGTTTCACCGGTTCGTAGACGACTCGCTTTTCGTCATCGTCGTAGCGCACTTCTACATATCCCGTCAGCGGGAAATCCTTGCGGAGCGGATAACCGTTGAAACCATAATCGGTGAGGATGCGGCGCAGGTCCGGGTGATCGGAGAAGAAAACGCCATACATGTCGAAGGTCTCGCGCTCGTACCAGTTCGCGGCAGGGAAAACCGGCACGACGCTCGGCACCGAGGTTTCCTCATCGGTGCGGACCGTCACGCGGATGCGCTGGTTCTGATACATCGACAGCAGGTGGTAGACCACATCGAAACGCTGCGAGCGTTCCGGGTAGTCGACGCCCGTGATGTCGAGCAGCGTGGAAAAACGGCAAGCAGGATCATCGCGCAGGAATTTCAACACCCGCGCAATCGACTGAGCCTGAGCCAGGATCGTCAATTCACCGAAGGCAACGCGAAATTCGAGCACGGAATCCTCGAGCGAGCCGAGAATGTGTTCGCCTAGTTCTGCAAGACTTTCGTCCATAGATACGGTCTCGAAGTTCGTTTGAGGCGTGCGGAACCGTAAGGAAGCCGCCCGTCCCTGTCGTCGAAATCAGCGGTCGAGCGTTCCCGTCCGACGGATTTTCTTTTGAAGCGCAAGGATGCCGTAAAGAAGCGCCTCGGCCGTGGGGGGACATCCGGGCACATAGACATCGACCGGAACGATCCGGTCGCAGCCGCGCACCACGGAATAAGAGTAGTGGTAGTAGCCGCCGCCATTCGCACATGACCCCATCGAGATCACGTAGCGCGGTTCGGGCATCTGGTCATAGACCTTGCGGAGCGCCGGCGCCATCTTGTTCGTCAGCGTACCTGCGACGATCATCACGTCGGACTGGCGCGGGCTCGCCCGGGGCGCGACACCGAAGCGCTCGACGTCGTAGCGCGGCATCGAGGTCTGCATCATCTCGATCGCGCAACAGGCGAGACCGAAGGTCATCCACATGAGCGAGCCGGTGCGCGACCAGTTGATGAGATCATCGACGGTCGTGAGCACGAAGCCCTTGTCCGCAAGCGCATCGGACGCCTGACGGAAGAAGGCATCATCCTGCCACGCCGGTACGGAGGTTTCCTGATCGACCACGCCGGGCGTGTTGGAAATCACATTGTCGGGATTCGTCACTCCCATTCCAGAGCACCCTTCCGCCACTCATAGGTAAAACCGATCGTCAGCACACCAAGGAAGACGATCATCGACCAGAAACCGAAAACGCCGATGTCGCCCAAGGCCACGGCCCAAGGGAAAAGGAAGGCGACCTCAAGGTCGAAAATGATGAAGAGGATCGCGACGAGATAATACTTCACGTCGAACTTCATGCGCGCGTCGTCGAAGGCATCGAAGCCGCATTCGTAAGCGGCGAGCTTTTCCGGATCGGGTCTGCTCGGCGCAACGACGAAAGGCGCAATCAGGAGAGCAAGACCCACAATGAGAGACAGGCCCATGAAGATCAAAATGGGCAGGTACTCAAGCAGCAGGTCTTCCATCGAACTGTCCTCACAAGGTACCGGCGAAAACTCCGGCCGGGACTGCCTCCCCTTCGCATCCTGGATGCGAGGCGGGTTGAAAAAACACCCGCAAGCGGCCTCCCAATTCGACGCGCACTATAAACCTCGCATCTGCAAAATCAAAGGCCAGCGCCCGCGTCGCCAAGGCAAAAGCTGTTGATTTTCCGGCCTTTGCGAACCATTCCGAACAATACATGCAGCGTTTTGTGCGATGCATGCAAAGTGCAGCGAAACAGCGTCGCAAGGGGCATCGAAGCCGGCGTTCTGGAGAAAATGGCGGGAGTGACGGGACTCGAACCCGCGGCCTCCGGCGTGACAGGCCGGCGCTCTAACCAACTGAGCTACACCCCCTTGCCGACGGCGAAGCCGCCCGAGAGGTGGGCGTCTCGTAAGCCAAGGCCTTCGCCCTGTCAAGGCGGGTTTCCGCGGTTCATGCATTTGTTCGATTTCGGCAACGAGCCGGATCGCGTCCTGCCGGGCAGGCAAGGACTGGTGGGCGGTGACGGGCTCGAACCGCCGACCCTCTCGGTGTAAACGAGATGCTCTACCAACTGAGCTAACCGCCCGCACACAAACCCTTATGTATGCGCGGCGAAACTCCTATCGGATGCCCTTGCCGATTGCAATCGCAAGCAGCAGATGACTTGATCGGGCCATTGCAATCCTGCGTCAAAACCGCGAATTTGAGCCTCGCTGCTCACAGTCACGACAGACGGACACCCCCCCTTGCCCCGTACAATTGCGCCCGTCTTTTCGCTGCTGCTGGCAACAGCGATTCTGCTCGTCGGCAACGGGATGCTCGGTACCCTCATACCGATTCGCGCCGGTCTCGACGGCTTCGCGACGACAACTATCGGCATCATCGGCAGTGTCTACTTCGCCGGATTTCTCATTGGCTGCCTCGCCACGCCGCATGTGGTACGCCGGGCCGGACACATCAGAAGCTTCGCCACCTTTTGCGGCCTGGCCTCTGCTGCGCCGCTGATCCATGCGCTATCGGCAGACCCCATCGTCTGGTCGCTCATGCGAGTGCTGACGGGGTTCTGCTTCGCCGGGCTCTACATGGTCATTGAAAGCTGGCTCAACGAGCAATCGACGAACGAGACACGCGGACGGCTCTTCTCGGCCTATCTGATGGTGAACCTTTCGGCGCTCACCGTTGGCCAGTTGCTGCTCAACGCAGCCGATCCGACTGCCTTCGTTCTCTTCGCCATTGTCTCGATTCTCACTTCGCTTGCGCTCGTGCCCGTCGCTATGACGACCTCTGTGCAACCCATGCCTATCCAGAGCACCCGGATCGACATATGGGCGCTCTACGCACTGTCTCCCGTGGGCCTTGCTGGTTCCTTCGTGGTGGGGCTTGCCAATGCGCCCTTCTGGACGCTCGCCCCGCTCTATGCGAGCGAGAGCGGGCTCGATACAGCCGGTATCTCGATCTTCATGGCTGCGGCCATCATCGGCGGCGCCATCGCCCAGTGGCCAATCGGGCGTATTTCGGACCGTATGGACCGGCGCCGCGTGATCGTCGTTCTCAGCCTCGGCGCAGCACTCGGGGAAGCGGCGCTGGCAGCTGCCGGCATGAGCGGCAACATGCTTGCCGTCATGGCAGCCGGTTTCCTGTTCGGTGTTTTCGGGCTCACGCTTTATTCGGTGGTCGTTGCCCATATGAACGACCACGGACAGAGCGAAAGCTTCGTTGCCATATCGGGTGGTATGCTCATCGTCTTCTCGGTGGGTTCTATTATTGGCCCGACGGCTGCCTCCATCGGCGTGTCGACCTTCGGCATGGCGTCGATCTTCGTGGCGACGGCAGCGGTCCATATCGGCTTTGCCGGATTCACACTCTACCGGATCGCATTCACACCCGCCCTTACGGGAGAGCAACGGGCCGACTTCGTTGCCGTGCCTTTTCCCCAAGTGCAGCCTCTGCCGAGCGAACTCGACCCGCGTGCGTCGGAGGACGAAATCCCTGCGGAGGAGAACGCCGAAGAGCCCCGCAACGAGCAGAGCGACGGGCCGGCGGAAACAACGCTCTAAAAACAAAAGACCGGCGCGCCCTCACCGGGCGGCCGGCCCTTTAAAATCAACTTATCGAAGGATCAGCTGTTCACGGCATCCTTGAGCCCCTTGCCGGCCTTGAACTTCGGTTGCTTTGACGCAGGAATCTGGATGGTTTCGCCGGTACGCGGGTTGCGGCCCTCGGTGGCCGCGCGGTTCGACACATTGAAGGTGCCGAAACCAACGAGCCGGACCTCTTCGCCCTTTTTCAACGAGTCCGTGATGATGTCGAATACATAGTCGACGGCTTTCGTGGTGTCGGCTTTGGACAGACCACTCCGTTCCGCCACTTCTGCAATCAGATCGTTCTTATTCACGTGAGGCCCCTCCACATGCGATGGCGGGAATCTGAGGATTCCCCTGAGACTCGAGAGTCTACCCGTCGGTGAAGAAGGGGGTCAAAGTAAAATCGCAGGATTTCTGCGGAAAATCCATGTTTTCGTTAACAAAAAACGGGAGCGCGCCGGCTCCCGTTTTCGTCACATTCGTCTTTATGGACGTATTTCAGACTCTTAGTGGGCCATAACCTGCTCAGGCGTATCCCCGGAGGCGCGCTTGCCCGCCTGCTCGGCGAGCCAGGCGTCCTCGTCCCATTCGATCGGCTCCGGCATGCGCGTCAGCGCATTCTTGAGCACTTCGTCGATGGTATTCACCGGCACGATCTCCAGAGCGTTCTTCACGTTGTCCGGAATATCGGCCAGATCCTTGGCATTATCCTGCGGGATCAGCACCTTCTTGATGCCGCCACGCAGCGCCGCGAGGAGCTTTTCCTTCAGGCCGCCAATGGGCAGAACCCGGCCACGCAGCGTCATCTCGCCCGTCATCGCCACGTCTTTGCGGACGGGAATGCCCGTCATCACCGAGACGATGGCAACCGTCATGGCGGTGCCGGCCGAAGGGCCATCCTTGGGGGTCGCACCTTCGGGCACATGGACGTGAATGTCCCTGCGGTCGAAGAGCGGCGGCTCGATGCCGAAGCGGGTCGCACGGGAGCGGACGTAGGAATTCGCTGCCGAAATCGACTCCTTCATGACATCGCGCAGGTTGCCCGTGACCGTCATGCGGCCCTTGCCGGGCATCATGACGCCTTCGATAGTCAGCAATTCGCCGCCGACTTCCGTCCAGGCAAGACCCGTCACGATGCCGACCTGATCCTCGCCCTCGGCCTCGCCGTAGCGATATTTCGGGACACCGGCATAGTCTTCGATGTTCTCGATGGTGAGCGCGATCGATTTCTTGCCCGGCGTGGTGAGGATTTCCTTCACCGCCTTACGGGCAAGATTGTTCAATTCGCGCTCAAGGTTACGAACACCGGCCTCGCGCGTGTAAACGCGGATCAGCTGACGTAGCGCCTCGTCGTCGATGGACCACTCACCCTTTTTCAAGCCATGAGCCTCGAGCGCCTTCTGGATCAGATGGCGGCGCGAAATCTCGACCTTCTCATCCTCGGTGTAGCCGGCAATGCGGATGATCTCCATTCGGTCCATCAGCGGCTCGGGGATGTTGAGCGTATTCGCCGTCGTCACGAACATGACGTCGGAGAGATCGTAATCGACCTCCAGATAGTGGTCGGCGAAAGCGTTGTTCTGCTCCGGGTCCAGCACCTCGAGAAGCGCCGAAGACGGATCGCCACGGAAGTCCGAGCCCATCTTGTCGATCTCGTCGAGCAGGAAGAGCGGGTTCGCGTGCTTCACCTTTTTCATCGACTGGATGACCTTGCCGGGCATCGAGCCAATATAGGTGCGGCGATGACCGCGGATCTCGGCCTCGTCGCGCACGCCGCCGAGCGACATGCGCACGAAGTCACGGCCGGTCGCACGCGCGATCGACTTGCCGAGCGAGGTCTTGCCGACGCCGGGCGGACCGACGAGGCAAAGGATCGGACCCTTGAGCTTGTTGGACCGGCTCTGCACCGCGAGATATTCGAGGATGCGTTCCTTGACCTTGTCGAGGCCGTAATGCTCCTTGTCGAGAATTTCCTGCGCGGCGAGAATGTCTTTCTTCACGCGGCTTTTCTTTTTCCACGGCACGGAGAGCAGCCAGTCGAGATAATTGCGCACGACGGTCGCTTCAGCGGACATGGGGCTCATCTGTTTGAGCTTCTTCAGCTCGGCGATGGCCTTTTCATTCGCTTCCTTCGAAAGCTTGGTCTTCTGGATGCGCTCTTCGAGCTCGCGCATCTCGTCCTTGCCCTCGTCGCCGTCGCCAAGCTCCTTCTGAATAGCCTTGAGCTGCTCGTTCAGGTAGTACTCGCGCTGCGTCTTCTCCATCTGGCGCTTCACGCGCGAGCGGATACGCTTCTCCACCTGAAGAACGCTGATCTCGCCTTCCATCAGCGAGTAGACCCGTTCCAGCCGTTCGGTAACCGACGGCATTTCGAGAAGCTCCTGCTTCTCGGGGATCTTGATATTGATATGGCTTGCAATGGTGTCGGCGAGCTTCGCGGCATCTTCGATCTGGCCGATTGAACCCAACACTTCCGGCGGCACCTTCTTGTTGAGCTTCACATAGCCTTCGAACTGCGAAACCACGGAACGCGACAGTCCTTCAAGCTGTTCGCCGTCATCGTCGGTTTCGGCGACGAGATCGAGCTCGGCTTCGAAGAATTCGTCATTCGGCGTGAATTTCTTCACACGCGCACGGCGCACGCCTTCCACCAGCACCTTTACGGTGTTGTCGGGCAGCTTCAGAAGCTGGAGGACGGTACCAACCGTGCCGACCTCGTAAATTTCATCTGCAGACGGATTATCATCCGCTGCGTTCTTTTGCGCGACGAGCAAAATCTGCTTGTCGTCCTGCATCACGTTTTCGAGCGCCCGCACGGATTTTTCGCGGCCGACAAAGAGCGGTACGATCATGTGCGGGAAAACCACGATGTCGCGCAAAGGCAGGACGGGAAGGACGAGCGTCTCTTCCGTGCCTTCGCCACCGGCTGGAGGCTTATTGCTCTGTTCGTTGTCAGTCATGGTCGAAACCTGCCTTACTAAAATCTGCCGCCCGCAGCGAAAACCTCAGCCTAACATCCGATTCTGAATGAATGCTGATCTGCCGGTCGTCCACCAGAATAGCGGGATTCGGGTACACCCGCCTCTTTCGGAACGGCGTTGGACGAGAAGGCTGCCGGGCTACCTTGCGGAACCCGGCTCGTGGCTTGGGCGAGCCTACTGGTTAAGATGAAAATGGCCCCGAAAGCGCATGCTTTCAAGGCCATCGTCAAATTTCGAAGAAACCCGTTTTCAGGGGGTTTCGATGTCAAGCACCCGTACCGATGTCATCCTGACGCTCGGCGTAAATGTAAAGCGGCCGGGCCTTGCCCTCGACCACTTCAGCACTAATGACGACTTCCTCGACGCCTTCAAGCGTTGGCAGATCGAACATCGTATCGAGCAGGATCGATTCAAGGATCGAACGAAGGCCACGGGCACCTGTCTTGCGCTCGATTGCCTTGCGCGAGATCGAGCGCAACGCTTCATCGGAGAAGGTAAGCTTCACATTCTCCATCTCGAACAGGCGCTCATACTGCTTTACCAGCGCGTTCTTGGGCTGCGTGAGGATGGTGACAAGCGCCTCCTCGTCGAGATCTTCAAGCGTCGCCAGAACCGGCATACGACCGACAAATTCCGGAATAAGGCCGAATTTCAGAAGATCTTCCGGTTCGAGATCCATGAGAAGCTCACCGGTCTTGCGATCCTCGGTCGTCTGGACCTGGGCGCTGAAGCCCATGCCGGCCCCCTTGCCGCGCTGCCCGATAATCTTTTCGAGCCCCGCAAAGGCACCACCACAGATAAACAGGATGTTCGTCGTATCGACCTGGAGGAACTCCTGCTGCGGGTGCTTGCGGCCACCTTGCGGCGGAACGCTGGCAACCGTGCCTTCCATGATTTTCAGCAGTGCCTGCTGGACACCTTCGCCCGATACGTCACGCGTAATCGACGGGTTGTCCGACTTGCGGCTGATCTTGTCGACCTCGTCGATATAGACGATGCCGCGCTGCGCACGCTCGACATTGTAGTCGGCGGACTGAAGCAGCTTCAGGATGATGTTTTCCACGTCCTCGCCAACATAACCGGCTTCGGTGAGCGTGGTCGCATCCGCCATGGTGAAAGGCACGTCGAGGATGCGGGCAAGCGTCTGCGCAAGCAGCGTCTTGCCGCAACCGGTCGGACCGATCAGCAGAATGTTCGACTTCGCAAGTTCGACGTCGTTGTTCTTGGCGGCGTGGTTGAGACGTTTGTAATGGTTGTGGACCGCAACCGAGAGCACACGCTTGGCGTGCTGCTGACCAATCACGTAGTCGTCCAGCACCCCGCAGATTTCCTGCGGCGAGGGAACCCCGTCACGCGACTTCACCAGCGAAGACTTGTTCTCCTCGCGAATGATATCCATGCAGAGTTCGACGCATTCGTCGCAGATAAAGACGGTCGGTCCCGCGATCAGCTTCCTGACTTCATGCTGGCTCTTGCCGCAGAAAGAACAGTAGAGCGTGTTCTTGGAGTCGCCGCCGCTCACCTTGCTCATAAAAACTCCTTAGTAACGTGCAGGCCTTAACTGACGCATCCAGCCCTTGCACCAAACGTGCCTGCCTTGCGGCGACCGATCAAGGCACCTGTTTTCATACGCCCGAAAGGCCCAAACGGATGACTCGGCAAGTCGCCTTAACTCCATACGAGCATGTTATTCGGCGAGGGATCAACATTTCATTACCCCTCCACGACGACGGAAAACGACGGAAAATGTCCTTTTCATAACCTTGCCAGCCCGCCTCTTAGGCACATGACGCCTATTATCGGGGCAGCCGAGCCGAATAGCTTCAAAGTGGCACTAAATCAGCCCTTTGCGGCGGCATCGCCTGCAGAAGCCGAACGCTCGACACCAACATGATCGATAATGCCGAATTCCTTCGCGCGTTCAGGGCTCATGAAGTTGTCGCGCTCAAGCGCGTCTTCCACATCCTTCAGGCTCTGGCCGGTGTGTTTCACATAGATATTGTTCAGGCGTTCGCGAATCGCAATCGTCTCGCGCGCGTGAATTTCGATATCGGTCGCCTGGCCCTGAAAGCCGCCGGAAGGCTGGTGAACCATGATACGCGCATTCGGGAGCGCATGACGCATCCCCTTTTCGCCAGCAGCAAGAAGAAGCGAGCCCATTGAGGCGGCCTGCCCCATGCAAACCGTCGCAACGGGGGGACGGATATGCTGCATGGTGTCGTAGATTGCCAGTCCCGATGTCACCACGCCGCCCGGCGAGTTGATGTACATCGAGATTTCCTTCTTCGGGTTCTCCGCCTCGAGAAAGAGAAGCTGTGCTGTCACCAGCATCGCCATGCTGTCCTCGACGGGCCCCGCGACGAAGATGATGTGCTCCTTCAGCAGACGCGAGAAAATATCGTAGGCGCGCTCGCCACGGTTGGTCTGCTCGACCACCATCGGCACGAGGTTCATGTAGGTTTCGACGGGGTCTTTCATTGTCTCTCCTGAGCATCGGCCGATTTATGCGCCTGTTTAACAGGAAGCGCCGTCACCCGGCAAAGGGCACAAGCGTCGCATTCCCATGCAAACGCATGAAACTGGACATCAGATGTATTTAGGCCGATTCGGTAAATGGATGGTTCAGAACACTAGCGCAAGAAATATAGGGACTGGAATGGCAGATTTCGCCCCCACCCCGCGCGGGGTCTTTTGTCGCAGCGTCAGACGGCCTGCCTGACCTTTATAAATACTGCTACCGCTACCGTGTCGCCTGGACCAATCATGCCCATTGCGCCCGCCAGAGCGCCCGAAACAAGCTCACGGGTGAGAAAACGCGCTGGCTCCACCCAACGGGCGCGTTTTCGTACACGCAGCCCTTCCCGGCTCTCTCCGTCGTCCTGCCCGTGTGAGTGTGCTTTAAGCGGGTGGCCTCAGATACAGACGCTCGCCAGCGGCGGGAAGCCATTGAACGCGACGGCCGAATAGGTCGTCGTGTAGGCGCCCGTGGCAAGAATCCAGACCTTGTCTCCCGCCTGCAGTTCGACCGGCAGGCGATAATCCGTCTTCTCGTAGAGAATGTCGGCGCTATCGCAGGTCGGACCGGCAAGGACGACAGGCGATGTGTCGTTCTTGCTTTTTACGGCGGCATCACGAGACGTCAGGAGGCGGTAGCGGATCGCCTCATCCATCGTTTCGGCAAGGCCGTGAAACTTGCCCGCATCGAGATAGACCCATCGTCGCGCATCGTCGCCACCCTTTTCGGAAACGAGTACGACTTCAGCCTGAATGACACCGGCATCGCCGACAATGCCACGGCCCGGCTCGACGATCACTTCAGGCTGACATTCGCCGAAGTGGCGCGTGAGAGCTTCGCGGATCGCTTCGCCATAGGCGGCAATCGAGGGCACGTCGGTGCGGTAGCGCGAGGGAAAGCCGCCGCCCATATTGACCATGCGCAGGTTCACGCCACGCGCGCCGAGGTCGCGGAAGAGTGACAGGGAGAGCCCGAGCGCCTTGTCATATTGTGTGAGGTCCGTCTGCTGCGAGCCAACATGAAAGGACAAGCCATAGGCATCGAGGCCGAGTTCATTGGCACGGACAAGCAGGTCCACCGCCATCTCGGGTTCGCAACCGAACTTGCGCGAGAGCGGCCATTCGGCACCTTCGCACTCCATGAGCACACGGCAATAAACCTTCGAGCCGGGCGCAACGCGCGCGATCTTTTCGAGTTCGGCGGCGCTGTCAAAGGCGTACATGCGCACACCCTTGGCGAAGGCCGCCGCTATGTCGCGCTCCTTCTTGATCGTATTGCCGAAGGAGAGGCGGTCGGCCGGAACACCATGGCTCAGGCAGAGGTCGATCTCGCCCATGCTTGCCGTGTCGAAGGACGAGCCGAGGCGGGCCAGACGTGAGACAATCTCGTCGGCCGGGTTTGCCTTGACGGCATAGAAGATGCGGGCCTGCGGCAACGAGCGCGCGAGTTCCTCGAAGTTGTGGGCGACGATGTCGACGTCAACCACGAGACAAGGCGAGGGAATGTCGGCCGTCGCGAGATAGCGCGCGATCTTGGGCGGCAAGCCGCCACGCTCCTGCGGAAGCTCGGCCGCCTGCGGCACAAGGCGCAAGCGCGGCTTGCGGCGAAGCGGCGACTTCAACGGCGTAACCGGCCTGCCAGCGGAAGCCGACTTGGCAGTCGGAACCGTGGGGGCGGCGGACTTCATGGAAATGCGCGAACGGGCACGGCGGCCCTGCTCCGGAGCGAACATCGTAAACACCCTTTTTCAGACCCGGCTTTTTTCTGTTGGCCGGCGTGATCCAAAAAGGACGCTTCCGTCGTTGCATAAACCTGCTAAGGGCCAGCGGCACGTGCGTGTGCGTCTTGTGATGCGCGGGGATATAGGTATCACCGACTCCACGCAACAAGTTTTTGTTCTTCAGCGTAAATTTTTTCATCAACGCCACATCAAGCCCGCCCCCGCTTTTGTGCCGCAATCCAACAAGACACAAAAAAGGCCCGGACGATCATCCGGGCCTTTCTTTCATTTGGAACGGCGAACCGTTCAGTCTTCTTTTTTCTTCTTGGCAGGCGCCTTCTTGGCGGCAGGCTTCTTCTCGCCGCCTTCATCCCTCTTGGCGTCTTTCTTGGCGTCATCTTTTTTCGCGGCGGCTTTCTTCGGCGCAGCCTTTTTCTTGGCCGGCTTCTCGTCGCCGTGATCATGATCGTGGTCGTGGTCGTGCTCATCCGCATCAGGATCGGTGAAGAGCTCGTCGCGGCTCACCACCTTGTCCGTCACATCCGCCAGTTCGGCGATGAAGTCGACAACCTTGTCTTCGAAGATCGGCGCACGCAGTTCCTGCACAGCCTGCGGGTTCTGCTGGAAGTATTGATAAAGCTGCCGCTCCTGACCGGGGAACTGACGGGCGCGTTCAGCAAGCGCCTGGTTCAGTTCCTGCTCGGTGACAGTGATGCTGTTCTTCTCACCGACTTCCGCGAGGAGAAGACCGAGGCGAACGCGGCGCTCGGCGATCTTGCGATATTCGGCACGGACTTCCTCTTCTGGCTCGTCGAGATCGGCAGCGGTCTTGTTCTGCTGCTGCAGCTCACGCTCGAACTGCTGCCAAATCTGGTTGAATTCCTGTTCGACCATGGTGGGCGGCAGCTCGAAATCGTGCAATTCGTCGAGCTTGTCGAGCATGGCGCGCTTCATATGCTGGCGCGACATACGGTCGTATTCGCCCTTCATTTGCTCGGCGAGCGCTTCGCGCAGTTTCTCGAGGCTTTCGAGACCAAAGCGCGTGGCGAGTTCGTCGTTGAGCTCCAGTTCCGCAGGCGCCTTCACTTCCTTGACCTTGACGTCGAAGACGGCGTCCTTGCCTGCAAGCTGTTCGGCGCCGTACTCCTCGGGGAAGGTTACCTTCACCTCGATTTCGTCGCCGGCCTTGGCGCCGACAAGTTGTTCCTCGAAGCCGGGGATGAAGCGGCCCGAGCCGATTTCGAGATTGGCATCCTCGGCGGAACCGCCTTCAAACGCCTCGCCGTCGATCTTGCCAACGAAATCGAGAGTCAGCAGATCGCCCTCTTCCGCCTTGGCGCCTTCTTCACGCGGTTCGAAATTCTTCTGGTTTTCGGCGAGGCGCTTCAGCGACTCTTCCACGTCCTCGTCCTTCACCTCAGCCGTGAGGCGTTCGAGCGACATCTTTGAAAAGTCAGTCAGATCGAAGGCGGGGATGACCTCAAAGCTCATCTTGTAGGTGAGGTCCGACTTGCCGTCGATCACGTCCTGGATTTCGCCTTCGAGGTCGATTGCAGGCTGGAAGGCGGGGCGAAGAGATTCCTCCTCGATTGCCTTCTGGCTGGTCTCGCCAACGGTTTCCTGAATGACTTCGCTCATGACCTGCTTGCCGAAGGTCTTGCGAAGATGGCTGAGCGGAACCTTGCCCGGGCGGAAGCCCTTGAGGCGCACCTGGCCCTTCATCTCATCGAGCTTGGCGCCGAGCTTCGATTCCAGTTCCTGAGCAGGAACCTGAACCTTCAATTCGCGCTTCAATCCGTCCGCGTTCGTTACCGTGACCTGCATTGTCCAATCCGTTCTTTCTCGGCCGTCGTTCTGTCAGCCGGGCTTCCGGCCTGGTGCGGGCGGAGGGACTCGAACCCCCACGCCTTGCGGCACTGGAACCTAAATCCAGCACGTCTACCAATTCCGCCACGCCCGCAAAAAGGTCTCTGGCGTAGCCCAAGCGAGCCGGCCTGTCCCTGAATTGGCGCACTCTATATCAAGGGCATAAGGCGATTGCCAGCAAAAGCCGCGGAAAGCCGGGCAATCCTCAGATGCGATCCAGAAGATCGCGGAGAACTGCGGGAAGCATTTCCGGCAAGTCCTCGGAAATGAGGCCGGGACCGAAGCAATCTCCCGCCTCTCCGTGGAGCCAGACGGCGGCGCAGGCTGCCTCGAAGGGGGGCATCCCCTGGGCCAGAAGACCGAGCACAACACCTGCCAATACGTCGCCGGACCCTGCTGTTGCCAGTTCCGGCCCGGCATTGCGGGCAATGGCCGCGCGGCCATCGGGTGCGGCGACGACCGTATCCGCCCCCTTGAGAATCACGATGGCAGCAGCCTCGGTGGCTGCGAGGCGGGCGCGTTCGAGCTTGTACGCCTCCCCCGCTGCGATTTCGGGGAAAAGGAGGGCGAACTCTCCCTCATGCGGGGTCATGACGACCGGGCCCGCGAAAAAACCCTTGATGGCGACAAAGAGGTCGCGCGGGATCTCCGCAAAAGAAGTCAACGCGTCGGCGTCGAGCACTATGGCGGCTCCCGAGAGCAGAGCGGCGAGGACATTGTCGCGCGTTTCCCAGCCGATGCCCGCCCCGGGGCCGACAAGCAGTGCGTTCTTGCGCTTGTCCTCAAGGATCGCCGTCAGCGCGTCCGCTCCCTCAAAAGGCATCAGCATGATCGAAGTGAGATGCGCGGCATTGACCGGCATGGCAGAGGGTGGCGACGCGATAGTGACGAGCCCGGCGCCTGCCCGCAACGCGCCGCGGGCGGCAAGGCGAGCGGCCCCTGTATGCGAGGCATCGCCCGACACAACGACGGCATGGCCGCGTGTATATTTATGGCTGTCGAGGCGCGGACGCGGGAAGACCGATGCCCAGAGCGGTGGCGCATTGACGAAAGTGCGCGGCCCGATCTCTGCCAGCACATCGGACTTTATGCCGATATCGGCTACGACAAGTTCACCGCAGTGAAGACGGCCCGGCAGCAGCAGGTGGCCGGGTTTCGGGCGGAAGAAGGTGACAGTGAGGGCGGCGGCAAAGGCCGCGCCGCGCACCTGCCCCGTGTTTCCATCAATGCCGGTCGGTATGTCCACCGCGATGACGGGCGTTCCTGCCTCGCCTATCCGGCGGATGGCGTCGTCGGCGGGACCATCTACATCGCGAGCGAGCCCGGCGCCGAAGATCGCATCGACGATGAGCGAAGCGCCCTTCCCTGCATCGGCGGCCAGCGGATAAACGGCACCCGGCCAGCGGTCCGCCGCGGCGGCTGCATCGCCCTTAAGCTTCTCTCGCGGCCCCATCAAAAAGAGCGAGACAGACCAGCCCCGTTCGGCCAGAAGGCGGGCGACGACAAATCCGTCGCCACCATTGTTGCCCGGCCCGCAAAGCACGGAAACCGGCCCCTGCGGGAAACGCGCGACGATGGCATCCGCCACCGCGCGGCCTGCATTCTCCATAAGGGTGAGGCCCGTCGTGCCCCACTTGATAGTGAGCGCGTCGGCGCGTCCCGTCTCTTCGACGGTGAGAAGTTCAATAGAATCGATCGCGTTTGTCATGGCAGCACTATAGCCATGCGATTGCGGCAGGTAATTGGCGGATTGCCCACCACGCGCTTAGTTCACCTTCGTTTCCGCCTCGCGGCCCTGCTCTACCAGTGTGAGCGTGTCACCCTTCGTCTCGAAAACGGTGACCGAACAATTGTCCGGGCGGAAGGTGATGAGGCGTTTGTCCTCCGTCGCGGCACCTGCCGCGACGTTGATCGCGATGAAATGCGAGAAGATGACCGTGTCTTGCGAAAGGCCGGTCAGCGCATCGACCACGGACTGCCGCCACCCCGCAAGGTCGACCTTGCCCCTGCCTGTATTTTCCTGCGTGAGAGCCTCCGTCCATGTTCCCGACATGATCCGGCGCAGCCAAGCCCCCCGCGCATCAAGCGCCTCGACGGGCGACGGAATTTCAGCCACCCGTGTTTCGATGACCGGCTCGCAATCCCATGCCTTCGACAGCGGCACCGATGTTTCCCGGCAGCGGCGGAGCGGCGAAGAAAGTACTGGCAGCTTCTTTCCAACCCGCTTTTCGATTTCCCGGGCGACGGCTTCTGCCTGCCCCCGGCCCTTTTCGGAAAGCCCGGGGTCGGTGTCGGCGTCCCAGCCAGCAGCAGCCTCGCCGTGGCGGATCATGTAGATGGTGGGCATGGATTTTCTCCCCGAAGCAGAATGTCTCGATGACTGTTTGTCGGCGAGGAGACACGTATTTGCAAGGCGGATGGTCTGGTTCCTGATCCGCACCATCAAGGGCTTCATGCTCGCCATTGACGGCAAGCCGGTCCCCGACCCGGAAACCTGGCTCTGGTAGCAAATCAAAAAAGCCGCTCCAGAGAGCGGCCTTTTTCGTATCAGCTAGAAGCTGTAGCCGATGCGCATGCCGACATTTGTCAGGCCGTCGTTCGCGCTGCAGAGTCGTGCGTTCGATATATGCTCGATGCTGGCCATCACCGAGAGCGCCGACGTGATGCGGTAGCCAATCGAGCCGGACTCATGAAAGTTGAACCGGCAGCCATACTGGTTTTCACCCTCGACGGAGCCGTGGACACGGCCATCGTGCCAAGCGCCGCCGACGCTGCCGTCAATAAAGAACTTCGTTCCCAGATCTATGGTCCAGCCGAGATCCATATAGAC
>Ga0114898_1000564_pt1 | contig 27521 bp, 25 predicted proteins | sample Malvired_Geostar_FD_83496 | JGI IMG/M metagenome (GOLD analysis project Ga0114898, IMG submission 83496) | Marine viral communities from the Global Malaspina Expedition - Malaspina viral metaG DeepMed_Geostar | ecosystem: Environmental > Aquatic > Marine > Oceanic | place: Mediterranean Sea...
ACTAATGGCAGCTCCTGTTTTCAAAATGTTCAAGGGTCCGTTCAAGGGCGTCGAAATGCGTGACGCCTACCAAACAGATCAGCACTTGGAGATTGCCATCAACGTCAATCTCAGCCGGGGGTATATCGAGCCGAGACCGGGGAAACACGCAATGTCGTTTGCTCGGGACGACTCACGCTCAGCCACCGTCGATTACATGGACAACATTGGTTATATTGCCAACCCGCGAGTACACCTTATAGATAGGCCAACGTCAGACACCTGGCTCTTGGTAGTCGGACCCTACACCAGCAACCAGCTGGGCGCCGGTAATGAGCAGGAGTTCATTGAAATTCAGGCCTTTAACCTAACAACAAATACCAGGGTTGAGTTTCTAATGAATACAACCCTGACTTCCCAGGGCGAACCGTACCACAGGGAATTCAACTGCAGTTTTGTGGATACCTTTCTGCCGGGCGGGCGGGCGGCAACGCTCATTTGTACAGACAACGGCACATACGTTTTTACCCCTGACATGGCCGAGGACCCAGACAATGCCGGCAATGTGTTTTTGGGAGTTGATAGCCCAACGACCCAAACCCGGCTGCGCCACACTAGCGTTCGCTATGAGGACACAAGCGGGTTCAAGTCCGGGTATGATGCAAGCCTGAACCACGACACCATGTTTTCGTATGCTGAGAATGCACCTCCGGGCAGCATTGCAGAGGCACACGCAGGAATGGTTTTCTATGCGGGGTTTGATGGTCAGCGGTCACTAACCATGCAGAGTCAAATCGACAACGACTCCACTGGCAACCCACAATGGATGAAGCCTGACAGTGACAACATCCCGGTTACCATGATCGACAACCAGTACAGCGTCAGGATGGGCCGGCATATGTTTTGTTGGTCCGACCTGGGTGACCCGTTGGCAGTCAACGAGACGGCGTTTGGCACGGTGGACTATGGGCAGGAAATAACAGGGCTCAAGTCATTCAACGACGTTCTGTTCATTTTCACCAGACGGTCCACCTTTGGGTTTGTCGGCGGCATTGACCCAAAAACCTCCAAGGTCTGGAAGGTCAGTAGCATTGGATGCACTGCACCAAACACCCCAGTGGTGGCTGGTGAAAAGATTTTCTGGATAAACGACAACGGCATCTGGGCATCCGATGGTCCAAAAACGCTCCGCATTAGCGACCCCATCGGCAAACTGTTTTCCGACGAGGAAGACTCAGGGTATATACCGCGCACAATTAGCGACCCGTTTTTGAAAGAACATTATGGGCTAGCAAAGGCTGGCGATTTTGGTATTGCCGCTGGTCTGGGCTACCCGTGGAAGATTGACAAGAAGCTGCTGCACCTGGCCACCGCAGTACACAACCCCATTCACCACCAGATTTGGTTTAACGTTCCCGTGACAAGCTCCCTGAGATTTGATGACGATGCCAGCCGCTGGGCGGGTTATGACTTTCAGTACGCCAAGCACATTAATGCGCTAACCATTGTTTACGATTATGAGCTGGATGCGTTCTCATTCTATGTAGACGGCAACTTTTCCTATCGCACCTTTTGCGCCGACGCAGTCTATTGGCCCGAGCAAAACCAAATGATAATTGCCTGCGTTTCACAAATCACCCACAGTGACACCGATGATGACCACCACGGTCAGTTTCAATCAACGCTCGAAACCTTTCCTCATCACGGCCAGGACTGGGCAACGCCCATGTACGCAAAAGCTTGGACCGCAGCCGGTGGTGGCGGGGTGTCGGGAATGAACGCAGCTTTTGGGTTCGCAAAACGAACGGTCCCGTATGCCTGGTGCAGCGCCCGTCTGTTTAGAGACAACGAAGAGTATGTTGATGTGCGGCGACCGAGGATAACCATGCTCGCCAGCGGTCACAGGCTAAAAAGAGATGTACTAATAGGTGGCGTGGAAACAAAAGACTGGGCACCCGTATGGTTCCTTGAGACAGAGCAGGCAGCATATGAAGAATGGAAGGACTCAACAGCAACCGCTGGGCTATCAGACGCCGGCGGCGCCTTTTCCCAGGAGGGCATGCTGCAGTGTCACCCACGAGCATATGACAACATTGCATCTCCCGACACCATTGCACTAAACGTTGCCGCAGACGAGGTGGCGCAACCAGCTTATTTCTGGAGTGGTGTTACTTCACTTGGAAGTAACGGCGACCTGACGCTTGGCAAATGGGATAGCGGCGACTACGAGCCCGCAGCAGACAAGATGGTCTGGGGGTCTGTAGACTGGTTTACCCAGCAGATTTATTACCCCGAGGGCAACTTGGCAGGGAAGTCTATTCGCGTTGGTGTTGTGTATCCCGACTTTTGGGTTGAGGACGGGCAGGGCGGGCAGGGCAATACCTATACCGAACACACTGCCCCTCCGCCTGTTGGCGTTGTGAGCTCATTCTCGTTTGAAGTTCAACGCGGAGAAACAACTCGATGAGTAGGTATTACGGAGTGGGCGCAACCAGGGGGTTTGGTGAGGTTGGTGGTGAAACCTGGGTGACCGGCCTGCAGCACGCGATTGACCGTGTTGCAGATAGGGTTGATCACTGGGGCTTGCTGGTCAGGCCCAACCAACCGATTGAGGCGGCAATCCACAAGCTGCCTGAGACCGGCGGCAAGATAATCCTAACAGAGGGCGAGTATATTATCCGCGCCCAGATCCGCGTGGAGAAGCCGGTGGCCTTTGTATCGCTGGCGCCAAACCGCACTATCGTGCGACGGACGGCATTGGCCGGGGATGCCATTTTTTGGGCAGATAGCCCTAACGTTAGCTTCGACGGCATTACATTCACAGACGAAGCCCAGGGTGGTTCCTGCATCCGAGCAACGGGCGACAATTGCGTCATCAAGAACTGTGTATTCAAAAGCTTCAAGCACGCGATTCACTCAAACCAAGATGACGACTCCCTGCACAGTAGCTGGTCAAGCCTAACAAACAACCGCTTTGTCGGGCCTGGCAAGGCAACTGCGGCCAGCGGTGGTGACGGAGACTTCATTCACGAGGCGCCAGTATGGCTCGAGTATGGCAACCAGTGGGTGGTTCACGGCAACCACTTTGGCGAGTGGGGAGCGGATGGTGACATAAGTGAAGACACCCCCGCAATTCTCGGCGGGCCGACGTATAGCTACTCGTCAATAACAACTAACATCGCGCCAACCCAGCAAATTAAGTACAAGGGTGGGATGAATAACGGAGCTCAGGCCAACGTGGCAGTGGTGGTGGTTTACTAATGGCTGTAGTTGTAAAACCATACACGTTCGCAGCCGGAGCCGCTGCCTATGCCGAACACGTTAATGCCAACTTTGACCAGATAACCGCGACAATCAACGGAGACATTGACCACGCAAATCTGAGGGACGAGGCATTCATAACATCGTTCAACTTCCACCACGCGGGGTTGATTCCCGCCAGCGGTGGAACGGCTCGCAACTTTACGTTTACCTGGCCGACGCTCAACAGTGGTGGTGTGGTGGTGGAGCTCACAATCAACGAGATAGGCATTGCCTTTAGCAACACCACGGCATCGGCGGCACCCACGGGCATTGCCCGGCTGGAGCTCTATGAGTGGGGTGGCGCGGCTTGGGTTTCGATGGGCGGACAGGCAGACGCGATTGCGAAATTCACACCAGTTCTCGACACTACGTTCACGGCAGGGAAAACCACTCTAGAGGGTGGCAAAACCTACAGACTGGTAATAAAAAGCGTCGTAGCCGATGGCGACGAATCTAACGCCCATGACATAGATGTTTGGCTAGAGGGCAGCGCAAGCCTGCTTGAGAGGTTCACAGGATGAGCATAGTACATAAACCATTTACATTCACCGCGGGCCAGGCGGCTATTGCATCTCAGGTGAACAGCAACTTCGACACGTTATACTCAGCCGTAAACGGACAGCTCACCGCTGCAAATATCAAAACCAACCAGTGGTTGGACAGCAAAACCTTCCACTTCCAGGGACCAATGGGCACCACGACCCAATACTTTATTTTTAGGAATGGGTCACATGGCGGCAATGGCAAGATTCAGGAGCTCGGGGTTTGCTTTGCCGCCACAACTGCAGCCGCAGCCGCAGACGGGACGGTGGATGTGGACTTGTTCCGCATCACCAATGCAGCCAGCGTGCCGTCTGGCGGGATGACACAACTAAACACCGCGGCAGTGACGGCAAACACAAAAGATATTGCGGTAACCACAACATCTTTCAACAGTGTCCTAACTGCCAATTCAACCTTTTTAATTCGCATGGTACCCACGGCGGGGGTTGGGAACTTCAACGGTGAGGACATATCTTGTTGGATAACGTATTCTGGTAGCATCTTTACGCCATAGGAGGCGATTATGGGTTTTTGGGGATCACTTGCAAAAATTGGTGGGACACTTGGTGGCTATGCGCTCTATGGCTCAAATCCCATTGCCGGCGCTATGGTTGGTGGGCTTGTTGGCAGCGCAGCCGCTGACGCCATTGAGGGCGAGCCCGAGTTGCCAAACCTTACCGGCACGATGGAATCCCCCACCACCTGGATGCCGCTAATGATGCCGCAGATGTCGGGAGGACAGCTCAGCCCAGGGGCACAAACCACTATCGGGTCTGCCTTTGGTGCGGGCCAGGAAAAACAAAAAGAGGCTGCACTCGCAAATGCGCTTGCGGCACAACGCTCTAAGGCCCTCACCTATATGCTGATGAGTCAAACCGGGGGCGGTGGTACGGGAGGAATGTCCCTGCCCATGATGATGATGATGCAGGATCAAGGAAAGAAGTAAGATGGTTCAACAATATAATTCAAGCAACCAAGCAAAAACGAAGCCAGTGGCCGGTTATGCCCGTAACCTGCCCAAAGGGGCTCCACCGGTACCAACCTTCCTGCCCGCCAAAACCCCGCCACCGGCTGCAACATCAGTAGCCAGAACAGCCGTGCCACCGCGGGCTGGTGGCGAGCTGACGAAGCGAGTAGCAGACACGCAAGACTACTCCCGAGCATATGCACAGGCTCGGGCTCAACAGGCAGCACCCCCACCGGCCTACAGGCCGGGCACGCAGCCTGGTGCTCCCACGCCAGCTGGCATTCGCCAGCCTGTGCCCGCCATGGCAAGAGGGACAATCCTCGGGCCTGCCGGGAGTCAACCCGCGGGACAACCGCCTGCCGCACAAGTCGGTGATTGGTCAAACATGGCCCTTCCACCCGCAGTTCTCCCGCAACAGGACATTGCTCAGCAACTCGCTGCGGCTCGGGCCGGGATGCCAACGTATGAGCAGATGTCTGCGTTGCAAGCGCTACCGGGTTCCGCATATGAACCGCTTTATGCTGAGTCACCTGGCGGTGAGGTGGCGGCGCAGGCGGATGCGGCAGCCAACGAGATAGCGGCAGCCATGCAGAAGTACAAAGAACTATATGGCGAGCAAGGTATGGATCAGCTCCAACAACTCATTGAAAAGTGGAGGGCTGGAGAGGAACTCTCAGAGGGTCAATATAACCTCTTGGAGGAAATAGGGTTAATAAGCGGTGAAGAAACTATAGCCGCTGGAATGGAGAAAGTCAGCAAAGGTGATTACCACCTAAGCCCTAATGAATATCAGGCAATGCGAGAGTCTGGAGACCTGCCAACCCCGGAGGGGTTTAAGTGGGAGAAGAACGAGAGCGGCAACTGGGAACTGAAACAAATGTCTGAGGATGAGTACCTCGACTGGCAGATGGATCAAGCTGTAAAGGATATAGCAGACGACACCAAGTTTTATGAATCGCTCGATGCGTATGCAGCACAGATGGAACGGCAACTCACCGAGGCACAGTTCCTGGCCGGGGGACAAATGTCGTCAGCAGGGCTCTGGCAGACCGGCCTTGGAGCTCGACGAATGATGCAGGTTGAATCGGCGGCAATGGCAGAGATGTCAGCGACGATGAGTGACATGATCGTTCAGCACCAACAGGCCAAGTGGCAAGCAAAATTACAATGGCTCCAAGGAAAAACAAGCCTCTGGGCGCAGAGGGCAGCGATTGAAATGCAAGCAACCCTTTCCGCATTCAACGCCGCCATGCAGGGCGCGGACACGTTCATGGCGTGGCTTGATGCCAACGGCATGGGCGACTATATGGACGAATACTGGGCAAAAGTTAAGGTCTGCCAAGAGGCGGGGGATGTCTCAAGTATTACCTGCGTCTTTTCTCTGTTCGAGGATTTCCGGGTAGACCACGAGGGCAACCTTGGTCATAGCGGCAAAAGCGCAGAAGAGCTGTTTGATATTAATTCGTGGAAGGAGGCAAAGGGAGTAGAAAAATGTGGTAACTGCTGGAATCTCAAAAACTGGTCCTGCTGCCTGGGTCAGAGTGATGCAGATGAGGAGTTTAAGCACACCGCGCCAAACCCAGCTAGCGGCAAGGTTTATAAGGCCGGCGGCAAGAAGGCCTACGGATAGGAGTCTAACATGGCAATTCAATTCCAGAGTCCAATAGCCGCCGCCCGGCGCAAGGAGCGGCTAGCAAGAGAGCAAATGGCGGCTGACTTTCAGATACAGGCCATGCGCGGTGAACAAGACCGAATTGCAGCTGAGCAGCGAAGCAAGCAGTCGATGCAGCGAGCAGCGTTGCAGCACTTTCTCGGGCAGGCACAACAGTTTGGTGGAATGGACGAGACCATTGCCCGGCAGAAAAACATCATGGGAGAGCTACGGGCTCAGGCAGCAGAGGCGCACAGGGTCGAGGAGCGACCAATCCAGCTGCGGGAGATGAAATCTCTTACGCGACAAAAAGAATATGTCGAAAACATGATAACCCTGAAGAATGCCATAGCGGGCGGACAGGACCTGTCCACCGTCTCGCTCGTGGGCCCGGCAGTGAGTGCAGAGGCGCGCGCACGCATGGCGGCAGAAGCCAACCGCATCACAAGCGAAAAGGCTCAAACCCTGCTGGACAACCTCAACCTTCAAATCTCCCGCCAGGGCACCAAGGCCTTTCAGGTGGGCAAAAAAGGCACCGGGGTTGGGAAACTTAAGGTCAGACACCAGACAATCAAAGAGGTGAGAGAAAAGGGCTTCACTTATGAGATGGAGAAGAAGAAGCCAAAGGCACCAACAGGCAAGAAAACATCAAAGACAAAGGGCGCGCTACCGGCACCACCCAACCGGTGGCACATTTACCGACCCGCTGACAACCGCATTGCCAATGTGAATGCGCTGAAACAAAACGCGAGTAACAACCAGATCAACTTCATCAATGGTTATCAAAAAATAATGAAGCAAGCCCACAGGGTGTCGCTGATAAGAAACCCAAAAAAGAAAAAAGCGGCGTTAACTAACTTGCGAATACAACTGCTTTCAGGGTCCGGCAAAACGGCACAAGCCATCTATCACTTTGCAAAGGAGCGGAAGTTAGATGTTCTCCAGCAAATCGGCGTAAAAATGGAGGGTGGCGACGCTTGGTGGGGCCGCGCCAAAGGCAGGACTGAAACCTTAAAGGCCGCCGAGCGGGCCGCTGCCTCAATTCAGGAGAGCCGCAACAAGGCAAATGCCAGGGCAAACGGAGTTGCCTTGAATAAAATGGGGCTAAAGAAAGGAATGAACCCGCTTGGCAACAAGGTAGCCGATGGAACCCTAAAGTCTCGGGCCAGAACATTGGCCGACAGCAAGACTGGCATATCTGGAAAAGCCGAAGCGCATTACAACCTGGTTGTAAACCGGTATGAGGACTCGGCTGATAAGGCCAAATATCTAGACCCAAGAGATAGAAAAGACGAGATCATGTCAAAACAAAGAGTGACTCTGCGGGACGATGCTTGGGAGGAATTATACCAGGACACGCTCAACGACCTGCTTGAAAAATTCCAGCGCTACCGCAATGCAGCAAGAAGCCAGCTGCTGAAAGACGCAGGACTACTAGAGAGCAACTAAGGTGGGACGACGACGCATAACCTACGGCGAAGAGGGCGACGTTGGTGACTTCCCAGAGCCAAGACGAAAGAGGTATCGGCGCGGCGGGCGGCGCAAGAAAACAACAGACGACTACCTCTCCGAGATTGCTGTTGACCCAGAAAGGGAAGCCTTTGAGCAGCAGATGTTCGGGTTGGGGGGACTTGGACCGACAACTCCACCCGCAATAGAGTCAGCCCTGGAGCAAGCCCTTAGTGGTGAACCGGTATTGCAGGAATCTCTGACGGGCGGCAAGGCCGGCGCAGCTCCGCGCCGCGACACATCAACGGACTGGTATCAACCTTGGTATGCGACCGACGAAATGATTGCAAAAGCCCGGCCAGAGCTAGAACCGGACGAACCCACGGCGGCTGACAAGGCTGAGTGGATGCCTCAAATCAAGGATGAGTTTATCCCGCTCTACGGCAAGCTTAGAACGGTCACACTGCCCGACGGAACGAAAAAGGAGTTTCAAAAACACGAGCTCCATAAAGAGGAGGCCATAAAGTGGGACAAGAAAAAGGACGAGAGTTGGCAGGAATACAAGCAGCGAATGCTCTACCTGGTAAAAAGCCCCGGCATGACCTCCTTCGTCCCAACAGTAATCAGAACCGATCCAGACCGCTACGGTGATGTCGTTACTGCGCTTGAAGACTTGGAACCCATTATCACAAGCGACAGGCCGGGTCACCAGAGGGTTATTCCGAGAAAAAGCGAGGGCGTTGAAGCCGCCAACCTATCAGGTGAGGAACTGAAGGCCTACGGAATGCAGCGGGTTATGGAGGCGCCCACATTCGGACAAGACCCGCTTGACTGGACGGGTAGGCTCTTGATGGGCACAGTCGCCACGAAGCCTGCGTTTGTTGGCCGGGTAATGGCTAAGTTTGGCAATTACGTTGGAAGCGAGATTTTGCAAGAGGCAGGCAAAGACCTTCAAAGCATCTTCCCGCAAGAGGGCGGCAGCTTGCCGGTCGTATTCAACATCGTCACCCGAATCCCAGATGTGGTTGATGCTCTCACAAGCTATACCCCGCCGGATGCCTTCAAGCCTGGCCAACGGTTGGACTGGGGTTCTGTTGTTCATTACGCCCAAGAGCGAGCCCACATCAAAGGAAGTGAGTATCGCATGCTTCACTCTGACGAAATGGGCCACTACGAGGAGCTCGAGGGACGAAGCGTCTGGGGTTACTACAACCCATGGGGCGAGCCAATGGCCCAATCCACCAAGGACAACAGTAAGTTTAACCCGATCACCCCGCTCTTTGAGTCCAAGTTTTGGGAGAACACGGGGGAAGAATTCAAGGGTTTAATCATGATTATACCCATGTCGCTTTCAGCCATCGGTTATTTGGGTGGGCGCGACCCGATAGAGGAAAGGCTTGCTGAGATTGGAAAGTTTGGTGCCGACATCAGTGGTCATATTGGACACCACCTCGGCATGATACCTCAACTGCGGTATGGAGATTATGTTGAACATGGCCTTGTCTCTGCCGTAGCCGACCCTCTCATTGTTCTGGCACCCCTTAAGGGCTTCATGGCGGGCCGAGCAGCGGCGAACCTGGATAGAGCTGGCCTGATGCGGGTCACCGAAATGGGCCAAGAGGCCGCAGCAGCACACGGTGAACGCATTTCCACAATGATAACCAAGCTTGAGACAAGGGTTGCGGAGGGGCACTCGAGGGTGCAAGCGCTTCGCGAGGGGCGCCGGGCTGGAAAGACATTGCCCAAGTACGAGGTTACGAAGGCTGAGATAAACGAAATCGCAGAACGAACCGTCCGCGCCCAAGCGCAGTTGCAGCGCATGAAGGCCTACCACGCCCACTACGAGTCAATGTTAGAGCAGGGCGCGTTGCCTAAGCGGTGGATTGACCCCGAGGCAGCGGACCTTTTCGTTCCCGGCGAAAAAATAGTGCGTGGGCAGAGGTATAAGTACGGGGAGCTCTATCGAGACCCGCTTTCGGTTATTGACGACCTAAGCGCCGAAATCGCCTCTGCTGACGCGCAGGTACTTCGCGCAGAAACCTGGTTGCGAAAACACGATCCAAAGTGGCGAGCTCAACCAGAGCTGACCATGACAGAAAGCCAACTTGGCAAGTGGATAAAACTCGACGGCAGTCCAAAGGCTGCCTTTGTTGCCAAGATTGATGACATTGCCAAGACCTTTGCTGAGCTTGAGGAACTCAAGGCTGCTGCGGCAGATACCCGAGCGGGCAAGGTTACGAGCACTGCAATCCAAAAACTAGAACAGCGCATTGCCACAAAGTTTGAGGCTATACCTGACGAAGTCGCATGGCGCTATCGAGAGCGGATTCGACGGGTGCTCGAGGAGCGTGGAAACGCCGCGGCACTTAGCGTGTTTGAGCAGAAGCTCTCGGGTCTGTATGGCAGGGTCTCGCCAAAACAAGCGCCGGGGTTTGCCGCAGCCGAGGGGCCGCGGGTGCTTCTCGGTGAGGCAGGAGAAACCGCAGCACTCCCGCAGATGGCTGCTGGCATTACAGCCGACTGGTTGCCGGGTGGAGCTCGGGCACAAATACCCAAGTTTGTGGTCAAGGAAGCTTTCCCGGCACCGTGGGAGATGGGGCTGCGCGAGTTTACAGTTGAGTGGAATCGCCTGCGGTCTGCTGTGAAAACTGCGCGAAGCAACCTGTCGCGACGATTAAGGGAGCAGTTTGACCGCGGGGAAATTACCACCAGGGACTTACGCCGACGCGGCTGGTCAGAGGCTGAGATAAGCCAGTACGAGCGGCTTAGGGATATGGCTGGAACGCACAACCCGTTTGCCGCACCACAACCAAGGTTTGTACTCAGGGATCTACAACGACTACAACAAAAAGGCTTGGCTGGTGCGGAGGAAGCCGCGACTTTGGCAGCAGATGCAAACCTGAAGGCACTGGGAGCCGGCAAGGGTGCGGCTGGTCGCGCCGCAGCAGAACTCAACCTTTGGGCCGAGGAGCTCGCGGCTGCAGGCAAAACACCGAAGGTCGCCCTGAAGGAAGCAAAGGCTCGGGCAGCGGAACTCAGGACCACTCAAGCTAAGTTTTTTGAAAGTGTAGAAACCGAGGCCACTGCAGCTCGGCGGGCTGGAATGTCAGCAGAGGTTGTAGAGGTAATGGACCGCGCCGCAATGTGGCATAAGGTAGAGCGCTTCATTGGGCACGTCATGCGATATGCGGACCCGTTTACGGCGGTCACGCAAGCGTGGAGGTACCGCAACCATTGGATTGACAACTACGGCTTGTCTGAGGGCGCTACTCGCTTCACACCAGGACAACTTCTAAAAAGTGAACAGGCGGAAAAACTGCATGAGTTCACAATGGCCCAGCGGTATTGGACCCGCAACCGAAACAACGCCAACCTGGCGGCACGTCGAGCACTGGGACGAGCTGCCGAGAGTGAGGTGACGCAATTCCAATTTCGCTCACAGGAGTACCTGCGTGAGATATCGGAATACGACATATATGGTGTTGTCGCGGGCGACACCCTGGACACCATCGCAGCAAGGTACGCAACAACCCTCAAGCCCGCGTGGCGTGTAAAGCAGGAGATTATTCGCGACAACCGTCTTGACCTCATACGCCGCAAAAACTCAGGCGAGTCTGTTGGACCGGCGATGGATGCTGCATTAGAGCGCATTCCGGTGGAGTGGGAAACGGCCAAAGGTGCCGTTGGTGAAATTGAACGACTAATAGACGCCCACGGCGTTTATTTTTGGGAACATGTTCCCGAGGCTGTTCTGTTTCAGAAGCAAGACATTTTGCGAATGATTATGGACTCAGCATCAATTCCGGGTTCACAGCTCAACCTGCGGCTAATGAGACATCCGCTTTTGCAGGGGCTGGAGCGCAACCAAAAGCTAGAGCTCGTTATCAGGAACACGAGCGGCGCTAACGAATTGATGGCAACAACCATTCGCAACATCCAGACGAGGGTCAGGGACATCAGGGTTGACCCAAAGACCCTCGTGCTCGAACCCGGTGAGGTGTTGAGAATTAGGGACACCGACCTCACTCGGATGAAGGCTCGCCAGCGCACAGTGTTTGAGGCAATCCACTATGAGCACGCTGATGTGCTAGCCAATGTATACCGGGATGCCCACGCACCCGCAGGCATGCGGTTCTCTGTTCGCGAAGGGGCCCCAAACGCGGCTGAGTACGAGGCGTGGGTGCGTATAGCAAACCGCTATGACACCGCAATCGACCTATCCAAGGAGCTCACGCTTCAGTCCATTCAGGTTGACCTACTGTCAGCAACCGACAATCTCTATGAGATATGGGCATCTAATTGGTATAGCCGCGAGGGCCGAAAGGGCGCCCTGGAGCGGAGGCTTACAAAAAAAATAGAGGACCGAAAAGCGCTTGAAGGTTATGAGGAGATGACCAAGCGCGAAAAGAAAAGATTCGACAAGGAAAACGACACCTGGCTAGCCGAGCAGCTCCAAAAGTTTGATGCCGTGGAAACCAATGTAATGGGCCATCAAACATTCGAGGGACTAAAGGGGGCGGCAGAGCGCAAGCGGCGATTGGGCGACCCCGAGAGCGGCATATCGATCCAAGAGCGCATTAACGAATATGGAATGAGCGGCGAGCTCCAAGACCTCATCCTCGAGGGAATGATGCAGCAGAAGCGGGACATCGCAACTGCACGCATGTGGCGCAAAATGAGCGAGGACAACAGCATGTTTTCGCGCACTCAGAAAATGGGATGGTATGAGGTTAACAACTCCAGCCTGCCCGGAACGGGCTTGAAGAAGTTTGGCAAGGAGCTTCCTGACAAATTCTACCTACACCCGGATGTGTATTGGGACTTCAAGGGAATGTCCTATATGCAGAAACACCAGGGCCACGCACTGGTAAAGGCCTTGAGCTATTGGAAAGCCTTCAAGACCGCGCTCAACCCTGCCGTTCATGCAACAAACATTCTCAGCAACGTCCTGCTCTTAGGTCCAATGCATGGCTTGAGCCCGTGGGACCCGCGCGCAGTAAAAGCAATGTCAATGGCAACAAAGGAGTTCGTCCTTGGCCGTCGCAGCGTCCATTACCAAGCTTGGATAAACAATGGCGGGAGTCCCGCGGGCGCACTAAACCGGATCGAAATGGTAACAGACGCTCAACGGGCCTTTGGCAACATGATGTTTGGTGCTATTGGTCGCGGCAAAGAGGGTGTTCGGATTGCCGGTGAAATGCTGACTTCAACCCTCAAGCGTGAGTGGAGGGGCGCGGGCAGGGCATTTAAGCAGCTAAATTATGATCTCCCTGGGCTGGCGTACAGCGCTGGCGATGACTTCTTTCGCTTCTCTTTGTTCCTCCTGAAGACCGGCAGGTATATGGGTAAAGGGCGCCGTGCGGCGCTAATCAAGCAAGGCAAGGTTAGGTTTGTCTCCCAGGCTTGGGAGGGTGAGGCAAAAATAGGAACAATGACCGGAAGGACCGGCAAGGGCACCTACCAGTTTCTTGACGATGCCTATGCCGCCCAGCTCGGGCGCCGGGCGTTTGCCCGTTATGAGGAGATGGCTGGCTTTATGCGCTACGTCTCAACCAGCGTAATTGGTAAGCCGTTTCTTGCATTCGATACAACAACAATACCCATGTTTGCAGAGTGGCTGCGAGCAAAGCCGCTGCAGGCCAGAATGTGGCAACAAATGTACGAGTCAATGACCGACATAAACTTTCGCAAGAGTCATATGACCGACGAGCGGGCCAAGAAGCAAAAAGAGAATCTGCCTGACTGGTCAGAAGACAAGATGATGATGCTGCGGCAAATAGCGCCCGAGCTCGCTGAGTCTGACACGGGTGCCGAAAACTGGTTCAACGTCTTGAAGTATGGCATTGGTGGTAGGTTGCTGCGACACAAGGGTGAAAGCATGTTGCAGTGGACGCAGCGGGTTATGGGCAGCGAACATCCGCTATACTCCATTCTCCTGTATAATTTTGTCGGAGAGCATCCCTACTTTCACACAAAGCTCGACGCCGACCACCCACACAGAGGCCGCGTCTTGCGGTCTCACTTTTTTCAAACCATTCTTCCCAGCTATGCTCCTGGAGGTTACGCTTGGCAGCGCATTGAGGACTCAGGTTTTCGCTTCTTTTCACCCAACGAGTTTGGGCGCCCCCGCTACGGACGGGGTGTTGATGAGAAACCTTGGCAGGCTTTTCTCGCCGTCCTTGGTGGAGTTAACATACAGGAGTTCGACCCCATTCTGCGAAGCGAGCAGCAGCAAGTGGAGACCCAAAAGGCAGGTGGTGGTTTTAGCGGCGGTGGGCCACTGAACCAAATCAAGGCTCTGAAGAAGCGCTACGCCTCGGGTAAGGAGCGTTACGCAACCACCCCCACCGAGTTAAGAACAGCAATTCGAGATCTCTACAACATAGAGTACCAACGAGCACGCGAGGAAGGGGCAAGGGTTCAGCCCGTTTCAGAGGACCAGCTGGACCGAGAAGTGGCACAGACCGAGGCCCTGAAACACCACACAATGCAGGACTTGATTAAGCGGGTTGGCGCCCGCGTGCAGGTCTACAAAACGCTCGGGCGCAACACTGCCATCGACATCCAGCACAAGCAGGCCGAACTGGATAAATCCAACAGGAAGCGCAAGGAGATCATTGCGCTCGCAGTTACTGCGGCCCACGGTGCTGACGACTGGTCAGCATACAAAGATGTGTTCACCTTCATTGAGGACAACACGCCACAACTGGGTGACGAGTGGGCGTCTGCCTCGCGTGTTGTAAATTACCAGAGCATCATAAACACAATGCTTAAGCGAAACGAGTTCCGGCGGGCCGCAGTATTGGTTCGGCAGTTGGAGCATATGGGCGATGATGCCCTTGATTCTATGATGGAAATGGACGCTGACTACAACGTTTCGACATGGTACGATGAGCAAATAAAGCGAATCGCCAGGTCAAGGCGCAAGTACATCGGCAAATTGAAACGAGGAGAATAGACAGATGGCTGGAGCCACATTTAAGCACAAAATAAGGTTTACTGCGGATGACCACGAAGCCTTCCTTAGACTGCCGGCAGCATATGACGTGATTCAAATACAGCTTCACATTGCGGATGGAGAAGAGGGAGCTGGGCTTGACCAACTGCTTATCCAGGGCGTCGATGAGGATGACGATCTTATCACTCTTCCTGGCGGTAATGGTGTAGCGGGTGCGTTTAAGCTTGAAAAGTTGGGTACCATTGATCCACCGGATGCGGTTCTTCAGTTTAGCTGGAAAGGCCCTCAATTAAAATTTACCATAAATGAGGTCACTGCCGGTCTAGACTTGGTTGTAAAAGTCAAAACCTTCATGGAAAATTCTGGTGACACTGACACAAACAGCCCATATCCAGCACTTACGGCCACCGCCGCCACCGGCCCCACCCGCTCACTGAGAGGTTAACCAATGTCAAGATTACCAGTAAACCGTAACTTCGTATCCAACGACGCCTCCGAGGCCGCAGAAGACTTAGCGGATGGAGCCAGAAATGGCGACCTAACCGTAACCGGCAACCTCACGGTGAGCGGAACTACGACAACCGTTAGCACCACCAACCTTGAGATTGAAGACAAGAATATCGAGCTAGCAAAGACCAGCAGCCCAAGCGACAGCAACGCTGATGGTGGCGGTATCACGCTCAAAGGCACAACTGACAAAACCATTCTCTGGGAGAATGATGATGACAAGTGGCACTTCAACCAAGGTATCGATGTTATTGGCACTGGCTCATTTGCTGGCGCTGCTGCGTCACTATCACAGGGTAACGTTCAGGTTGGCGTTGACTCAGGGGGTGACCCCGGTGGTGAACTGATGTTCCATACCGATGATTATGTTGGTCTCCGGTGCGCCGACTCCGGGGCTTTGTCTCTTGCGGTGAAGCCATCCGGCAACGTGGGGATCGGCACAACGGCACCGGCTGTAGCCTTAGATGTGATTGGCACTGGCTCATTTGCGGGAGCGGAGGCATCCCTATCACAGGGTAACGTTCAGGTTGGCGTTGACTCGGGCGGCGACCCCGGTGGCGAGTTGATGTTCCACACGGACGACTACATAGGCATCCGCTGTGCTGATTCAGGCGCACTACCGTTTGCAGTAAAACCATCCGGCAATGTTGGCATTGGTGATGTTGCTCCCGGCACCCAATTACAGGTGTCAGGCACAGCGCCATACGTGACGCTGAAGAACAGCACAGCAGAGAACACAGCGGGTGGTTGCGAGTCTAAGATTATCTTCGAGGACCATGCAGACGTAACGCTTGCACAGGTAGAAGGAAGTCACAGCGGAAGCTCGGACGACACCAAGGGTAAGATGATTCTATCTACCCATACAGGCTCTGCGCTGACTGCTGCTGTTACTATTGATGACGCTCAGGATGTTACCTTTGCTGCGGATATAACTGCGGACGGGTCTTTGTTTCTCAAGGAAAAGGCAGACGCAGAGGGAGACACCGCCGCATACGGTCAGTTATGGGTCAACACAGCCACTCCTAACGAGCTGTACTTCACGACCGATGCCGGTGATGACATCCAGCTCACAGATGGCACGTCTACCTCTGGCGGCGGTGCCGTGTCGGCAGTGGCCAATGGTGTAGACAATCGAATCACTACCTTTAGCAGTTCAACAGCCTTAAACGGAGAAGCCAACCTCACCTTCGATGGCTCGACTTTGACCGTTGCTGGCGAGGTATCTGTTGGGAGTGGCAGCGCGACAGGCGTTGTCGAGTCCAACGGAAACTATGACTTGAAACTACAGACAGGTAATTCCACAACCGGAAGCATTACAATTACAGACGGTGCGAACGGTGACATCGCCATTGAGCCCAACGGAAGCGGGGGTTTTGAGACAACGGCCTACTTCCATCACGAGAAGGGGATCCAAGGCGCTTACACGGCGGTGACCGCGAACACAACGCTGAGTGATAGTCACTTTATTATTCAGGCGTCGCGAAGCGCCGAGCTTACGCTACCCGCCGTTGGTTCCGCCGGACGGTGGTACTTCATAACCCGCATTGACGATGGTACGTCCGATGGAGCCGTGGAGATTGATGCGGACGGCAGCGAACGAATCGAAGGCAACTCTGAATACCATCTTGAATCTGACGGTGACGGTGTTGCGCTGTATGACAACGGTGCAATGTGGATTGTCATGTGGGAGAAGAAAGCTCCTACCCGCGCAGGGTTTGCACCGACAGACGTAGAGAACTGTGCGCTGTGGCTAACGGGTGATGCTGGTCTTACCAAAGACGGTGACCACGTAACCACGTGGGCTGACCAATCCGGTAACAGCAATGACGCCACTGTAATTGGGAGCTTCGATGGTCCAACCTCAACCACCGGCACTCGGGTGGGCGGATTGGATGCGCTTTTGTTTACGCGGGGAAGCGCTGATGGCAGCTCACTTTACCCAGACGGGCAAGCCCTTCGGCTCGCAACGGATATATTTTCTGACAACGATCAACCTTGGACGGTGTTTGTTGTAGTGTCCAGCAGCGGCGACATGACAGCGGGAACGCACATTATGGGCACCGGCAGCGCTTTAAATACGTTTCTGTACTCCGCAGACGGAAACAGTTTTGGTAAGAAGATTTTTGTAGACAACAGTAGCCACGCTGGCATTAACATGACAAACGCACTCGCAGGAACGGAAACTATCAGCGGCCACGTTCTCAATGGCGTAGAAGTTATCATTGGCTCCTACACGGGCGGCACCAATGTCAAGCTGGACGGCGGGGGTAGGGCGTGGACTGTCAATGACGATCCTTATGTAGGTGCTGACTATGACTACTCGTTTGCCACAATCGGCGCGTCTACAGGTGGCGGCACCTCTGCGCTGGCTGATGCCTTTAACGGCACCATGTGTGAGATAATCGCTTATCAGCGCGCACTAGACCACAGTGAAATCATGCTTGTTCGAGACTACTTACTTAGTCGTTGGACATAGGAGAGTTAAAAATGTTTTCACTTCCAGAAAACGCTGACGCTGGAACCGTGTACGTCATTAAGCGGGTTGATGGCTCGAACGCAATCACGGTCAGTCGAAGTGGAAGCAGCGATACCATTGACGGCGAAACATCCGTGTCGCTTGATAACAACTACGACACAATTACAGTGATTAGCGATGGCGCTAACTATCACACCATCAGCGAGCTTGTTGGTGGTCACTAGGAGTTAGATATGAAACATCATAGTTTTGCCAGTTGGCCCAAAACACACGTGAAGCAGGAAGCGGTGGCACCCGCTACACCCTCACCAACCCATACCGAACCGGTGCCAAACTACAGCGCTTTGCTAAAGCGAGAGCTTCTGGAGCTCGCTGAAGGTCTGGGTGTGGAGGTGTCATCTCGGGCCACCAAGGCCGAAATAATTGCTGCTCTGGTGGCCCGAGATGGCTGACCCAAAACAAGAGGCACTGCGAACGATACTGGCCAGAAAGAACGTTGTTCCAAGCGGCCAGGGAACAATGGGACCAATTGCCATGGGTAACTCAGGCTTGCCACCCGTGCAACCCGCCAAGAGCCCGCTGGAAATGGCCGGTCAGACCATGCAGGGGTGGGGTGAAAACTTCCCTGCATACTTCAGCCAGGGCCCACACGGCGGGCGCGAGGGCGGTCTTCAGGTACCCACAGGCGGTGACACGTCTCTCGGGGGTAGCCTTTCGGTCAGCGGCGAGGACAAGCGCTTTGAGCTTATGGCCCAAAAAATGGGCGTAACCCCCCAAGAACTCAGAATGTTTCTGGCGATGCAGGGCACCAAGCCGCAGAGCCTGGGAATGTCTTACAGCGGCAACCCACTATCGCTCTCATACGAGATGTCCCTTCCCCCTGGTGACCGATCCATATCGGCTGGCGGGAGCTACAACTTCCCCAAGGGTGGAGGACAGCTAGGGCTTGAGGGCACATACGATGTCGACAATCCCGCAACATCCAGCCTTATGGGTACTTACGGAAAGAGGTGGTAATGAACGTTGATGTTAGAGCGTTACAGGAGTTCTTGACGTCTCTGGGGTTCTCACCCGGCCCCATTGATGGCATATATGGGCAGCAGACCCATACCGCCCTTATGTTAGCAAAACAGTCTCGCGAGCCCATCCCGTCCTACATTGAAGGCATCGACGTTAGCGGCTGGAACCACGCCGTAGACTGGAAGAAAGTCGCCGCGGCGGGCTGCCGCTATGCATTCATCAAGGTATCGGAAGGCAGTACCCATCGGCACCGCAACCGCCAGCGTAATTTCGCCGGAGCTCGGGAACACAAGATACCCTGCGGGCCGTATCATTTTGCTTTGCCGCGGACTTATCAACAGCTCAAAATGAAAGACGCCAGAAAAGAGGCAGAAAATTTTTTGAGTTGTTACGGTGATCCTCAACCAGGAGATTTACGCGGCGTCTGCGATCTCGAATCAGGATTAATTCCGCACAAACACAACTACAACTGCGAATGGATACTGGAGTGGTGTCGGGTGGTTGAGGAGGCCCTGGGATATAAACCGATCCTCTATACGGCCAGATGGGCGACAACCAGCAGAATACTCAAAGCAGACGCGAGCCTACTCAATGAGCTCGCCAAGTTTGACCTGTGGTGGGCTGAGTACCGCCCCGAGGAAACCAAGGTGCCAACCAAGCCGCTAGAACCATGGAGCTCATTCGCGATTTGGCAGTATACCGGCTCCGGCTCAATTGATGGTATAAAAGGCCGCGTAGATATTAATAGAATGCGGCCAGAGACGCTGGCTAAACTGAGGATAGACGCATGAAGCAACAGCTTTTAAGGTGGTGGCCCATCATTGCTGCCCTGCTCGGGGGTATCGGGTGGCTGGTCTCCACGAGCATTGACCTGGGAAGAATGCAGCAGGACGCTGAAACCAGTCATACCGTTTCCGCCACCGAAGATAATAAATTGCACAAACGAATTGACCACACCGACAAAAAAGTGGGTAAACTCCAGCAAAAGGTAAACAAAATGCAGCAAAGTCAGGCGCGAGTGGAAGCCTCACAGCAGGCCATACTCAAGAACCAGGACCGCATTATTATTAAGCTAGATAGCATGGAGAACTGATGAGCAAAAAGAACGAACCAAAGGAAATGAAACGCAGCCTGACTGTACAGAGCAGCTTGGCGCTAGCGGTCCTTATTGTCGCCAAGAGCCTGCTGCCCCTGTACACCAACCTGGAGATTCCTGATGAGGTCTTTGTTACGCTGTGCAGTCTGCTCGGGGTCACGGTAACCTACGGAATGCGCCGGGCAATTGTGCCAATCCTTATCGTTGGGATGTCTATGAGCTCCATCCAATGCACGACAACCACCTGCGCAAAGGCTCAGGTACGCATCGCAGCACACCCAGAACTACCGGCTCCTGCTGGTGTGGTGAGAATTACCTGTGACGGTGAACTCAAGGCTGAAATAAAAGCAAAGCGGGTACCTTCGGTGAGCTGTGAGGAAGCCGCTATCTGTTGCGAAGGCATGGACAACATCCCGCTACCTGAAGAGATGGAAGAATGAGCGATGAAGCCGCGAAGAAAATAGTTGGCCTTTTACTCGACAGCCTTCAAGATTCCGCACGCCAGGCGTTACCTAGTTTTGTTTTGGATTCGTGGCTCGCGGCACTCGCAAACGTAGTTGAGGCCGGCTTATATCACAGCTGGATTGCTATCGTATCCAACTCCCTTGAGATAGAGGCCGACGTTGTGGAAATTATCGACGAGCGTGAAGGACTCACTGAGGCCTCATCCACAAAAGAACATTGAATTTATTGACAGGTATCCCCCTTGATGGATCGATAAGAGGCTGGAGGTAACTATGTCACGAAGAAGAATTATAGATCCGTCTTTTTGGGAAGACGAGACCGTAGCCTCATGGCCGCTCGTCTCCCGTCTCACCTATATTGCCCTTTGGAACCACTCTGACGACTATGGGTTCGTTAGGGCTGCACCCAGCTATCTACACTCGCGGTGCTTCCCATACGATAACAACATAGACATGAAAGCCGCCCTGGAGCCACTGGTTGCATCCAACCGATTGCTGCTCTACCAGGTAAACGGGGAGTCGTATGGACACCTTTCGTCGTTCCTGAAGTGGCAGACGATCAATCGACCCTCAAAAGGGGGTAACCCAAAAATCGAAGAAGGTTCACGTATTCCTCATGGAGACCTCACTGAGGACATGCTTTTTCAGCAACAACCCCCTGTGTTGTCCCCATCCATCTTTACCGGTGGCTGGACCCCCCCTGCTGTGACAAAAACGCATGACCGCCCCATGCTCACTGAGGGATACGTGAACGCTCAACCAGCACTCACTCCTGAAGTTAAAGTTAAGTTAAAACAACCTCTCCCTACGGTCGAGGTTGTGAACGCGCCCGCGCGCGAGGAACAACCACAACCAAATCAAATCATCGAAAATGGGGTAATGCAGAGCTTGGAGAAGCAGTGGGAGCCCGGTTCGGGTGCTGAGAAGGTGGTAGAGGGTTGGTGGAAGTATTACAACCATCTGGGGCAGCAGGAGAACGCTTGGCACACCAGGGCGTTTGAGACGCACCGAGACCAGCTCTTGCGGGTTCTGAACACTGGTGTAAGCAACAAGGACATGAGGTTGGCGATTACCTACCTCTACCGCCACACCCGGCGCCGCTACATGCCAAACGGCGACGACCTTTACCGGCACCCAACAACCTTGTTTGGTCGCATTGACGAGCCGTTTTCAAAACTACAGAACCGCATTGACACGTTGATGATGGAGGCGGTTATCTGGGAGGATTCTCAACGGCCAGCCACGCCACCACCCGAGCCGGTTGATGCTGCGGAGCTCAAGCGCCACCAGCAGTTGGCCGAGGGGTGGTTGGATTGGATAATAACAAACCCTGTCGAGGCGGCTGCGATGGCTTCAGCGAGCGCGCATGAGGGCGCATCTCTTGGCGCGAAGCAGAAGAGATTGAAGGATTGGACGGCTGAGTTGGAGCGGATAGCAAACAAGGGGGGCAATCTCGACCTTTGCCTCCATAGTCACATTACGCAGGGCGTTGACGACGGGCTGCGAAAGGAGATTGAGAATGGCGAACGTCCTGGGGTTATACGGAAGATCAAAGTCAGTGAAGGCGAAAGTGAGGAGACGGAGCAACAGCAGGTCAATGCGACCGCTGATTCAACGAGGGTCTAAGGTTCCACGCAGCATCCGCTCGGTGCAGCGTTACATGCAGTGGCAGCGTGACCTTGGGATTACCTGGTAATGCCGTCAGGAGCATATAATCGCAAGAAGGGTCACGACATGGAGCGTGACTGCGCCCGAAAATTTCGAGAAGTTATGCCGGGCGCTACGGTCAAGCGGGGCATACAAACACGGGGCGGCGAGGCTGACAAGATACCGGATTTGCAGATGCCCGTGTTTGCCCCCGAGTGCAAAAGGACCAAGCAACCCAACATTCGTCGTGCGTATGATCAGGCCGTTGCGGCGTGTCCCGAGGGTAAAATACCCTGTGCGATTACCCGTGCCAACGGTCGCGGCCAGGTTGTGCTGTTCACACTCTCTTTCGACGACATGCTCGACTTTGTCCAAGAGTGGTATGAGAGCCGAGAGAAATGAGTCAAGAGGGTGTTACTCGCTACGGTTGCGACAACTGCAGACGGGAGGTGTTCTCGGCACAAACCCCAGCAGGCTGGAGCACGCTGACCTTCGTTGGTCAAACGCAGACCATTTTTGATACTGCCGATATCTGCGAGAGCTGTTCCGGCGCATTCGTCGTAACGATGACCAAAAGAAAACAGATTGAAAGTGGGCGGTACGCCGAACGCGAACTCGTTGTCCACAACCCACCGCACCCAAACAACGCAAAGTATTCTCCATTTACGAAACGAGCGGTTGAAGCGGCGGAAAATGTGGGTTAGGTTTGCTCAACCATGCCCACCAAAACGACGACTACCTATTCGGCTATTGCCACCTTTCGTAACTGCCGCCAGAAATACAAACACCGCTACCTTGATCTGCTCGAGAAAGACCTGGAAGCCCCGGCTGCGCTTTGGATTGGATCCCTGGTTCACGACTGCCTTGAGATGTATCACCGAGGCCAACCGCTCGGGGAAGTCTTAGACTTCATCCAAGACAAAAGGGTAGCCAGTGATAGCAAGAACTGGATTCAATGCGCGGCGATAATGACCGCCTACGCCCGCAAGTACCCCCAGGAGGATGAATTCAAAATTATCGCCCTGGAGGATGAATTCTGTGGTCCACTCATCAACCCCACCACCGGCCACAGCTCGACGACTATGGAACTCGCCGGTAAGGTAGATGGCCTGATTCAATATCCCGATGGGAGCCACGCCATCTTTGAACACAAGACCACCTCTGAAGACCTTGAGAAATACACCAAACGCCTCTGGAGTGACTTTCAAACACGCTTCTACTGCCAGGAATATGGCCGGTTCAAGGGCATCAAAATACGAAAAGCACTGTTCAACATCATCAAAAAGAGCGCCATAAAGGGCCGCAAGGGTGAAAGCGAAGAAGACCGCATTGCTCGTATGGCAGAAGACATCCAGTTCAAGCGGTATTTGTTGTCGTTTGACCCAACCCTGCTGGACGCGATTGGAGAACAGGTCTGGGAACTCAAAGACAATATGCAGACCGCGGCTCGTAAAAACAAATACTACCAGAACGAAGACCAATGCAAACACGCCTTTGGCAGCTTCTGTGACTACTATGACCTATGCTCCTCGGGCTTGAATCCCATTGTCCGACAATCCCTTTACAGAAAGCGGGAGCGCTCTCATACCGAGCTCTCTCAGAAGGAAACCAATGTTACCCACCAAAACCACCCCGCCAAAGCGGGACATCAGGGATATATCCCTACTCATATACGGCGACCCAAAGTGGGGTAAATCGTCGTTCTGCTCTAACGCCGATGGGGCTTTGTTCATAGCTACCGAACCCGGCCTCAACCACCTGGACGTGTTTCAGATGGGCGTCAAGGACGAGGGCAACCTTGCCAGGGTTCGAGGGGAGGATGGAAATCCGGTTGAAAAGAACCTGGATGGCTGGGAGTACATCGAGTACATTTACAAGCTACTCACCCACAAAGAGCACGAGTTCAAGACGGTCATCTTTGACACCATCGATGTGGCCTACGACTACTGCTGTGCCCATACCTGTAAGCAAAATGGCTGGGTCAGCCCACAGGTTGAAAAGTACGACGACCAGGGAAAGCCCGTGTTGTTTGAGTGGGGCGTGGGCTGGGTGGCCTGCAACAACGCCTTTGAGGAGCTACTGCGAAAGTTCCAGCACCTCAACATGGGACTGTACTTTGTCAGCCACTCCAAGCTGATAGACGCCAAGCTGAGAACCACCTCGGTCAAGGCCGCACCGACGCTTCCTGGTGGAGCTCGCAAAGTGGTCCTGAAGATGTGTGACATCGTGCTGTACGCAACCAACGACGAGAATGGGCGGGTGATATTCACCAAGCCCGACCAGACCCATGAGGCAGGTGACAGAACGCTCCTGCTGCCAGAGACCATTCGGATCTCCGATGATGACCCGCGGCTCGCAACCGTTTACAAAAGCTTTGCACATGCTATAGGAGGCAGTAATGAAGCCAACTAATTTATCAGAACTCGCCAAAACATTCAAACAGCACAAAGATGTGCAGATTGCCGAGCAAAAGAACTTCAGTCCGCTGCCCGCAGGACACTACACCGTCACCGTAGCCAAGGCCATGTGGGACGAAGCAAAGACCACAGGTACCCCGTGCATCCTATGGCACCTGAAGGTCGTAGATGGCGACCACATGGGACGCATGATGTTCAAACGGAACTGGCTCAAAGAGGACTCCGAGGCTAACATGAAGTTCTTGGCGCAAGACCTCAAGCTGGTGCTGGGAGAAATGCCCGAGCTCGACGACCCAAACCTGATGAACAAACTGCTCGACAAAGTGCTCTTTGTGAAGAAACAAGGGGACGGAGACCGGGACTATGAGGTCTGGATTAATGGCGTAGATAGGCGTGTAGAGGCCGAAAACCCACCCGCAATAACCATACAACCAGGGACCATCCCTGACGACGATATACCCTTCTAGGAATGAATGACAAAACTACCACCGGAGTGGCCAGCACCACCGCCGACGACCGACAACTCGCTTTCTCTGCCCGATTGGCACTCGTCTTTGACCACCTTGCAAAACTCCTCGAAGAACGGCACAGACACCATGGAGATGCCGTCTTTGAGCCCGAGGCTATCTTCAGCCAAATCAGCCCAAAAGAGCGAATTTATGTCATGCTCGACTACAAGCTTACCAGGTATCAACAGGGCAACTCAGAACTGAGAGGCGAAAACCTGGATGACATGCTAGGCTACCTCTTGTTACTCAAGATATTGGAGCAATAATGCCTGATCCCCTTACCCAACAACTCGCTGCCAAAATCGCTCAAAGAAAAGAAGCTGCTGAGAATTTATCAAGGCGTGCTGCCGAAGGAGAAGAGTCCTTCACCAGCAAAAGACAGCCACCAGGAACTATCGAGCACGCCAGAGAGATTACCCTCGATGACTTGACAGGAAAGGGCCGTCGCACCGTTGAGGATGCGGAAGGTAAAGACGCGCGCTACCGTTTTGACTGGTACAACATGACGTACTCCACAAAAAGCGGGAAGGGTCCGCAGGGAAAAAGAAATCCCGAGCTAAAGAACTGGATGGAGTTTGCCCTGATGCAGAGCCTTGCCAAGAAAGGATTTATCGGAAAAGGAACCAAGCGCCCCGGACCGGGAAGCCTCTCATCGCTCAAAAGTTCTGGCGAATGGATGTCAATGCTAGTCAATGCTGGGCTCGTGAAGTCCAGCCTCATACCAAAGGAGTCTGCTAGACTGCGCGCAGCAAGGAAGGTATCGCGCAAGAAAAGACTGATAGGCGAGGCCCGACAGCGACCACTCAAGGATGTAGCAACCAAGGACATGACAGCGAAAGAAAGAAGAGAGTGGTCCAAGAGGCAGAAGAAGTAGATGCCTAATCCAAAGGGTCCACAGCCCCCGGCCACCATGACAAAACCACCAGAACCACCAGAAAAGAAAGTGGATGTGGCTGCAGAGGCTAAAATGCTCTTCAATAGCTGGAAGCCCACTACCGACGAAGGGAAGCGATATAAGGAAGAACTCGGGGCTCTGGTTGGCGGTGGAGCTGGACCTGAAGAACTGGGACCTGAACCAGGACCGGGGCCCCTTCCAGCCTAAGACGCTTGAAAAGAAGGCCTCGACATGAAAGAATTCCCACATGTACCAAGACAATGACGGCAGCGAATCGGACTCAGGCACGCCTGAAAACCTGTATCGACTGCGACCGAAGCAGTTGGGAAGGGGTCTTCCTGAGATGCAAGGAATGCGGGTGCTTTATGACCGTCAAAGCGGCGATTCCCTGGATGAAATGCCCCATAGGCAAGTGGGGGCCCGGCAAGGACGTGGAGACCCCTTCAGAGACTCCTGAAGATGGCTAAATACTGTCCCTCCCTCAGGGGAGGTAAGTATATATATATACAATTATTCCAATACTCACAAGGGTACCCCCCCTCCGGCCGGCCAGACTCCATTATCTTCCAAGTGCCCGGAATCACTGGGGAAAGAAGCGTCACCCCATGGAACCATAGGGTGATTGGGGACCGAAAGCCTGGCCTAATCGGGGGACTGGTCGGCCATGAGCTCCACGATAGATGGGGTGATCCATACAAGATTCAGCTATTGCCATTCGAGTCTCAAGCCCATAACCTACGGTTATGCCTACTCGACGTGACCCAAAACCAATCGATGCCACCGTAGGTGAAGTGACCGGTAGCCTGGTTGCACTTGCTAACACCAAAGAACCCGAATTGACGCGGCGCCAACAATTGAACGTCAAGCTATCCACTGCAGACTTTCAGCTATTGAATACGCTGCGTAAACACTACGGGCATAGCTGGGCTTCAATGGTCTCGAGAATCCTGTGGATGATTGCCCGAACATTACGAACCGGGCGCGATCCATACACAGGTAAACCGCTTGACTGGACCGTGAACAACGAATAGCTTGCAATCTGCAAGTATAAGAGTAAGGTAGTTGGTAGCTAATCGAATGCTAGATCCATTCGAAACAGTGCTGATTTAACTATAAAGCCGAGCGCTAGATCCGCTCTCAATTGAGGTAACTATGTCAAAGCAAAACACTATCAAGGTCTATGACGGACCGTCTCTTATCGATGGCCAGCGAATTATTGTCCTGCTAACCGGACTCGCCACGGCATCAACCAACGACAAGACTGGAGACATGCTCCAGACGTGGATCATGCGGTACGGCATCGCGCCGCATGAGGCCGTCAAGACAGGCGACGACGTCAGCGTATGCGGACAATGTCCATTGCGCCGAGTCCATTACAAAGAGTTGAACGTTTCTAAAAAGCCTTGCTACGTTCTAACCTTTCAAGCGCCACGTTCGACATGGGTCGCTAACCGTGATTTGGAAGTGACAGAATCGGAAACGGTCCAGTCACTGATAGCAGGCAGGAAAGTCCGCCGTGGTTCCTATGGTGACCCAAACGCAGTACCGATAGCAGTTTGGACAATGCTCGACAATGGCGAAAGACCTACCGGTTATACCCACCAATGGGAGACGGGCGCGAACCTTTCAGCCTATGTGAT
>Ga0114898_1000565_pt1 | contig 27488 bp, 59 predicted proteins | sample Malvired_Geostar_FD_83496 | JGI IMG/M metagenome (GOLD analysis project Ga0114898, IMG submission 83496) | Marine viral communities from the Global Malaspina Expedition - Malaspina viral metaG DeepMed_Geostar | ecosystem: Environmental > Aquatic > Marine > Oceanic | place: Mediterranean Sea...
GGTGGTGACGACGATAAAGATAGGTGTAAAAAGAAAAGGAAAAGATGTATGCTTGATAATCCTCGGATCTCGACGAGAGAGCAGGATTTATGTATTTCAGATGCGGTACAAGAAGCCTTTGAAAATGCTCCTCATGCAGACCCGTTAGAGATTATGTGTGAAGCTGCAAAGGTAGCATGCATTTGTGAACAGGAACATCAAAGAAGGGTGTGTGAAAGGAATGTGGATATTGGAGCTTGTATGGAAGGCGTGGGAGACGGTTCACCTGATGATGCCCCCTGCTATCCACCACATGGGACGCCCACAAATTGTAATGGACCCTTCGGACTTAGTCCTCTTTCTTGGTGTTCTTCCTTCTGCACTTTCTGCCCGTCTGCAAAGAAAATCGATATATGTGAAGGCGCAACACAACCTACTACATCCCCTGATGATCCAAACTTCTGGGCTTGTGAACTACTTATTTGGATGATAAGTCAATGGGAGAAAGCGAACTGTATAGAACTTCAAGGCTGTTTTAAAGGTCCATTTGCTGCAGAGTACTGGAACTGTAAACGTGGAGCAGGCGCGTGCGTAGAATGTGATTGTAAGAAAGATTTGGCTGACAATCTAAAGGCACTTGCCTATTTTCTAAGAAGGATGAAGAGAAATCTTGAATGCTTTTTTGCTGGCAGCAACGAAGATCTTCTTAGTTTCAGTGCGTGGTGTTTTACATTTGATGTAGACGAATGCAAAGAAGGACTTGACTGCCCTGTAGATAACGGCATACAAGAGGTTGACATTAAAGATTCGGTAGATGTGGACCAAAAGGGAATGAAAGTGGTAGTATAAAAAGACTACTATAAAACTTCCACAATTTTATAGTCAGTAACAGGGCGACCTCTTTGCCAAGAGTGTGTATTTACTGCTTCTATTGCCCCATCCTCGGTACTATGGGTCTCCACAATCTTCTCTATTAGAATAGAACCCCATACCGAATCTAGTTCATATACAATCCAATAACTTTCTTTATGAGACATGGTTTTTAAGATCATCAAGAATATGGTGAGACGGATTAAGTTCTTCTTGAGTAAGAGCATATCCATTTCCGTGTCCAAGATTCATGATGTTTTCTTCCTTTAATAATTGATAGTTCCAGGCCCACCCAACAAACGAATAGGTTGGGAATTCTCCTATCATAAGGGCATATAAGTCAGCGTCCTCCATAGTTTTAGAGGTTCTGGCTAAAAGCCTTCCTGTCTTGTATTTAGTAGCCTTGACATCAACCTTCCAGTAGTCGTCTGTAATAAGACAATCGTATCCACCTTTTCTTGCCCCAACCGTTAGGTCAGGAAACAAATTAAACAATTTACAGAAGGCAAACTCACTACCTATTCCTTCAAGGTCGGTTAGGTGGTTGCTTTGTGGGCCTATCTTAGCATTAGTTACGCCAGCTTTTCTTGCTGCGTTATAGCGACGTTTAGCTAGTGACTCTGCTATATCCTGCTCAGTCTTGTCAAGAGTTACTTCGAAACATTTTATCTTATCCATATAGGAAGTATAGAAAAAACAAGGAGCCTTTTAAAGACTCCCTGTTTAATATTCTAAAATATCGGGTTAATTATTGGTTGCTGTTACTAAAACAACCCTCCATCATAAATATTTTCTTTTGTAGATGGACCTCTAGTATATACCCATGCTGAGGTGTCTCTGCTTGCGGTACCTCCGCCGTCACCGTCAATGAAAGTCGTAGTTGCGATGGCTGATATAGGTCCGTAGTTAGTGCCATGAACATCACCAGCAATTCTTCCGTCAATCAAAGGAAGTGTGCCAGAAGCAGCATAGTTAGTATCTGAGTAACTAAGAATACCTCTGTTGTTAAGGTGCGAGGCTGCGGCACCCGCTGGGACATCGACTCTAGTAGAGTATAATTTGCTATCGCCACCAGCTTCTACAGAAGTAGGATTACCACGAGGGGGTCCCATGTGTTCAGTATCACGCGAAGTGTAAGTAGTTGATAAATTTGCCTGTGCGCCTAGTAGTGCCATTTTAAATCTCCATTAATCATATAGATTTTCTAATGGATTATACACCAAAAAGCCCCCGCATATTAATTATACAAGCCACCTAAAGAATAGTATAAGGACTTTGCCCAGCATAATACCTATAGGAAACCCTATTATTGCTGATAAAAAAAGTTTAAGATTTATCCTCTTGTTTATTTTTCCCAGTAGTGTTTTCATTGTTATCTATGTTTTCACTTATCCACTTACAGTATAGGTCTATTCTGGTTGCGGATGAATGTATTACTGTTCCTTTTTTAGACATTAACATGCTGCTTATAATACCACAGAGAGAAGGTGAACCATCATAATTAAAACGAATAACAGCTCCTCCGCTGTCGCCAAACTCTGCGTGAGTTACAGACCCCTCCCACATTAAGGTGTCCCCGCCTTCCATGGTTCCGTAATACCAACATGACGAACCGACAGTAAAAGATTTTATACCTTCACCAAAGCCTATCGCCACCATTTTCATGCCACGATTTTTGCGCGGGTCTAGGTGCTTTGTGCTTAATGAAATGGGGGTAATACCATCAACAGGTGCTTCAAGAAACAGTAGGCCTATGTCAGATTCGGGAGAAGAAAAGAACCCCATCGAGAAATTATGGTGATTCAAAGAGTCTTTTATTTCTAGAAGGGTGATGCCTCCATCGAAACTAACATAGCCAAGCGGAACAACGTTGCAATGAGCTGAAGTTATTACAACGCTCTTGCTAATCAAAACCCCGGATCCCACCAATCGTTCTTCACAGCTGAAGACAGAACAAACGTAAGGAAACGGGTCGTACGAGGAACCTGTGTCAAATATTACCCCCTTGTTAATCTCTGCTTTGTCAGCAATAATGCTGAAGATTACATCGTCAAGCCAGGACTCGTTAATATTTTGTGGTGTGGTAGTACTGCTACTAGCGCATCCAGAGAAAACTGTAACAAGAAACGCGAGTATGAACTTTGCTAAAAATCTCAGTCGTGGAGACTCCATACTAGTTAATACACTACTAACTAGTAATTATTATAACCTGTGTACTAAAAAGGCTCTTTAACGTCTCGTATTATCCAGTCAATAACTATCAAGCAAAGCTTTAGATAGAATGCGACGGCAATTATTTGTGTGGCTAGGATTAAGAGTCCCATGTGTTAAGCTTTTCGAGAAGCCAGCTTGTTAAGAAAATTAAGATAGGCTAAGTTTACATTTTTTTTCACTGTCATATCGTCAAAGTATTCGGCTATTACTAGAGTGGCTCTGTAGGGAGACTTGATTGTAAACCTTTCCACTCCTTCAACTTCAGAGATTACCCTTGTAAGGGGTGAACTTATGGGGTAATTAGTGTTAATATTAAAACAGTTATACTGTCTAAAGTAACACTGCTTACTCATTATGGGATATACGCTGCCGTCTATTTCGATTGTTTTGGAGGACACTGATCCTTCAGGAAGGCTCTGCAGGACAGGGTCTTCCATTTGGTGGCATTTGCTTTCCTTGCCCGTGGGGTGACTGCATATTGGACACAGCGTTTTTTCCCAGTGTATCTCTGGAGACTTACTCCAGTCGACTTTTATTTTTGTATACATGCTCATGGTTGGAGGTTTATGTTTCCTACTAGTGGTATTTCGGCAAGGACAAGTAGAGCTTCCTCTTTGTCTATTTTCATATCAACGCTTGGCATAAATTCTGGGGCTGTTGTGAAATCTTCTTCGGAATCATCAGTGTGAGAAGACTTGCCCATTAGACCTGACAAGACTCCTTCTCCATATTTGTCGCCTATGATTTCACAGGCTTGTTCGTACAGAGAGGGGTTTGTAGATGCCATAGATATAACGTCTAAGACTGCTATGATATCTACCTCTTCTTCAGAGTCATCAAAATTTATTTTGATCTCCCAATCTTCATTGGCAGAAGGTTTATTAAGATATACTTTCATCTTTGTTTCCAGAAAGATTATAGCAACCAGCGTCCTCAATCGAAACTTTAGAATCGATTTGACCATGAATTAATATAGACTTTGATCCTCTTATGGCCCACTCGTGGTGAGGCAGTATTGAATAGGTCTTGTAATATTCTGGTATACTGTGATCGTTAAAGAATCTTACAAAGATTCTAGCATTTTGTTTTATGTATGGATTATAAAGGGATGATTCGATACCACCGGCTATCCTGTTATTTTCGTCTACATTTATAATTGTAATTAGCATTATCAGAACACCCTTATATTAGTATCTTTAGAGTACTTATATGGCTTACTTAATTTTTCACTCCAGTATGATGGTAGTGGTATTTTAATATTTTCTGGTCTATCCAGTTGGTTTCTACAATATAAGATAGCTTCGTTTTTATCCATTGAGAATCCAGCTGGCATTATATTATGATACTTCTGAGCAATAATCTTCTTGATTGTACTACCCTGTTTAATAAGGGTGAAGTCTAGGTCTTTTATTACCCATGTATCTACATAAGCTTCCATTCCCTTGTTGATCCAGCGTGTGTCGCTGGTGGATAGTAGTAGCACAATATCCTTTTGTCGTATAATAGAGTATAGCATTAAGAGAGCGTCATTGTTTCTCTTATCATACTTTGGAAAGATTAATTGCGGTTCGTCAATCCACAATGCGCAATCCCTCAGGGAGTCTGTGTCTAAATCTTTTATATTTTTTATACCCGTGTCGCTAAGAAGCTTTGGTACTGGGTGGTTCAAAATATACTTAGGCCTATCGCTAATCTTATCTAGGATAGAATAACCGCATGCGGTTTTACCGCTTCCGGTATCTCCAATGATGGTTATTATTTTGCATTTATTCCAAGCAAAAGACATAAATTATTCCTTATTCTTTGGGTTCCACAATATTCCTCCAGCCCGACCTCTTCTAAACACGACGGTGTTTCCGTAATGTTTTATAATTAGCTCCCTCATATCTTGAGAGTTCAGATTATATTTAGAGGCGAGTAGAGATAGTTTTGCCTGATTATTATCAATCATTCTATTTACATAACTCCAATCTATATTTGCTTCAGACGGAGACAGTTTAGTTCTCCTCTTTTTGTTTTCACTGTTACGATTTCTTCCTTCTATATGACTAGAATTCACTAGACAAAATTCGCAGATAGGGAAAATGTATACCCCGGATTTCCAGGGGTCATATCCCTTAAGCTGCTCCATACAGTAAGAGCAAAACGATGACAGAACTTTATCATTGTCTTTTTTAACAATAGGGATGTCTCCTCTTAGGCCTTTACCTTTAGGACACATTTCTATTAGAAGGGTTCTTATTGTTTTCAGATTTTTTTGTTTTCGCTCTTCAAACTCTAGCAGAGCTTCTTCTTTTTTTAACTTTGTAATCATCCCATTTTCCTACGGTTAATCCTATTTCAGATTTTATCTTTCTTATTTTATTCCAGGGTATCACATACCAGTCATCACTGTCTGGGCGATACACTGCCACATAATCAAAGTCGCCCCTTTCGTACGATTTCTTTTTTCCGTTGTTTCCTTTTTTTCTAAGGTCAACTCTTATACGATTGCTTCCGTTTGCAATATAGGCTTGTTTAACTTGAACCGTTTTAAATGTTGGTTCTTTTTTAATTCCTCTTACTACAAAATCGTATGGATATGTTTCGAATGTGGGGACGGAGCATTCCCAGTTCATATTCCAACACAGCTGGTGGAATACTATTTGGGCATAGCCTCCACAGGTCCTGCCTTTATTCTTCTTCTTCATATTTTCTAAGAGTCCCATCCCTTGACAGTATTTCATCTATGATAGTATCATAGGTAGAAACGTTTTCGGTTTCTGTAAAATGCCCCTTCTTGTGAAGGCGGCTTATGTGTCGACCTATCTTTTCTATATCAAAACTGTTGTCTAGAAATAGATGCGACACAACGGTATACAATGGTCCGAGTTGATCCGGCTCAATCTCAGGATGTTCAACAGAATCAACCTCAAGCATTGTATATATCAGAGAATATAATTGCATTATTTCATCATATCTCTGCTCAGTAAATGTAGTGTTGTTCATTTTTTCCTATAAAGATAAAAAATCTCTGTGATAGATTCTTTTGGTATTGAAATTACATAGTCAAACGTCGACAATTCTTTCTTATGGGAACCGGCAAGTGAAACATAATCCTCCTCCTCTTTTATTAAGAAGCCAACATTCACCAACAGTTGTGGCCTTGGTATATCGTGAACCTCTATTTCTGAATTATCTCTAGGTTCACAAGAATCAATCCATCGCACACACACTATGGAAAAGTCAGGTTTTGGATTTATGCTTTTCACTATTTTCATTATAGGTTCCTATATAAATCTTCGTTTACATCAATGTGTTTATCTTTTCCTTTCTTTGTAAGGGATATTCGTGTTTCGCCCTTGCGGTTTCGATTTACTCTAACCAATCCTCTTTGTTCTAAGTCATGTATTCTCCCTTCAATAATAAGACTGAGAGCCAATTCGTGATCGAGGCTTGTCAATTGATCGCTGCCATTGTCCCTTATTATTTCTTCAATCTTGGAAAGGTGTGGGTTATTTTTTAACAATTTGTGTGAGACTATTGTGTAATACGCTGCCTTGGCAGACAGTCTAAAAACGGCATCATTGTCTTCTGTTTCTACTTGAGTATAAATACTACTGAATAGAGACATCAGAGCTTTATAGTTCTTGTGAAGATAACTTCTTGCTTCAAAATAGTCTTCCATATCTTATTATACACGCTAGGTCAGGCCTCATTATGGCTCGATAACATTTCTGGCTATATCCTCGATGTTTCTAAGAATATGATAGATTTTTTGATCACTACATTTCATTTTCTTGGCTATATTTTTTACGCTTTCGTCCTTAAAAAACCTCATATTTACTACATTTTTTTCATCATTATTTAATGACCTCATTAGGAGTGAGATTTGTTCTTGCATCTCTAGATTACTATTGCTGTTAACAGCATTACTAGATGCCCTGTTGTTAGAGAGGCTTTTGATTTTATTCCTAATCCTGCTTGTTTTAAGGTAGTTAGTCGCAATTTTTTTGACAACAGCTCGACCTCTATTGAAAGCGTAGGTTGAGAAATCTGCCAATTCTGAATTATAGTTAAATCTGTTTTCCCAAAGGTCTATGTAGACCTCCTGGAGAGCGTCGTCTCTAGCTTGGTCTGGGAGTTTTCCAATAAGGGGTCCTCGCTTTGAGAACCTTTGGTCGATGTATTGGACAAGGTACAACTTGGCCTCTTCTTCCGTCATCCCCCGGAAGTCTGGTCGTCGTTCTAAATTTTTCATTTTACTTTCCTATCCTATGGTTGGTATGTGTGGTGCTGATTTTTTTCTTCTAACTTCACCTATCTTAACTATTTCTAGTTTGTCATAAAATTCCTCATAATCATATGCTAATGAGAATGCAACATATCCTGCGTCTTCCCATCCTCTGACGGCCGAAGTGTATTTATTAAATCGCCATGTATACACGTTTGGAGACGCTTTTTCTACATCAATAAGGCCAAGAACAACAAAGGGCAGCTCGTCCTTAAAATCATTTGCTCTACCGGCCTTAAGTCCGACTAAATCAAAAGTGTCGTGATCAAGAATCCCGTCGGCTGTTACATCAAAGCTGGTTTCCCAATTAGCGGTTGTGCCACCAGCATCAAAAACCCCACAACATAAAACAAAATATTTTCCAGTTTGAGAAGGGGTGTCGCTCCACTCTTCCATGGTTTGTTCAATCGCGACGTCGTTTGAATAGTCTGTGTCATCATACTTGAAGTTTACATCTTTAAAAATATCTATATTCAGGCCTATGATATAGCTTCGTAAGTATTTGTTCCCGGGGCTTGAACCGACTGAATCCCATGTGTGCAACCTAAATCTGTGATTAGCATCATTACTACCAACCTCTATTGGCATCATGAGAAAGTTTGAGGCTATATCTATCACGTCTTCCCCTTCTTCCTGCATAAATTGTTCCTGGTCTGCTACAAAAATACCACCTACTCCTCTTCCATTTGATAATCGCATCCCAAAAGAATCTCCTGAGGTGTCTTCCACGTCTATCTGCGATCCTCCTATAATCATCCAGGCGCCAGCTTTTTCCCCCATTTTATCTGTCGGGTGATTGATATCAACCGCCTCAAGTATATAGCTATTCCTCCCCGTCGCGATATTGGTGTGGGTGACAGAAACAGGCACACCGGTCGTGTCTTCTTCATAAAAATAATCAGTTCCCTCTTCTAGCTCAGTTATATCGAGAGCTACCATATAGCAGTGATATGTGCTTGGATGCTCACTCTCGTTAGACATCTGTTGAAAGGTAACTGTGGTGTCGATCTTAGGGGTAAACACGGTGGCGGCGTTATAAGAATGTTCAATAGTTGTGTTCATTGGTTCTCTTGTCATTTTGTACGTGAGTTCGGAACCATTATGATCTTGAATTGTCCTAAAGCTAAAACTTTTCGAGGTGCTGCCCCCTCTTATCCTGGCATTAACAATAAAGAGATATTTTCTATTGCCCTTGAATGTCTCATCAGTGGTTACGACGTCATCCCACAAACCGGCTCCAGACGTACCGGTAATCGCGAGGCCCGGGGTAGTGCGTTTTTCTATGAATCGCATTGATGGGGGGTTGGTTGTAAATGGTACTGGCATGAAGTATTTCTTTCCTTGGCTGTTTCAATAGTTTAATACACTATTTTATGGGAGATTAATCTCCGTGATTAGCCAGCTCAATTCTATACTTGTCTCTTGCGCATTTGGCAGAACAAAAGTGTTTTTCTGTACCATCAGGCATTTTTTCCTTATAATCTTCGGATATATTTTCACCGCAATAGTTGCATTTTTTATCAGACATTTTATCTCATTTCCCTTACTTCATACACTTTTTTACCCTTGTGCATACGGTTGAAGTCATCGCAGTCTTGCTTCGCCTCTCCTCTTTTATTATAGACGGCTGCCTTTCTATTGTTGTCTTCTATCCATGAATTTTGAGAAAGAACCCATATGCCCCAGCTCTTTTTATCCATAGTATTCACCTGCTAAAGACTGAAAGTCTTCTATTGGGGTTCTGTGCATAAAGGCGGGGGTTCCCTCTCCGACCCACCCTCCGACCACATTAAACTCCATGTGTTCTGTTGCGTCTTCCCAGCTCATGCCCTCCTTCATTAAGAGGTCGATACATAAACCATAATCATATACGGCAAGATGTATGCTTCCTACTCTCTGAAAGTACCCTATAAAGCAACTATCAAACCCGTCTGCAGTAAGTGGTACATCCTTACTGGTAGCAGGCCCACTATTATTCTTATCTTTTTTTATAGACATCCTATACTCCTTACTTTTTAATACACGGACTTACTTTGCCCTGGTCTGATACTTGTCTGTATAATCTTCGGGGTGGCTTGTGACAACAAGGCGACGGGTAGACGCCTCAGGATCCGACTCTACATGTATCTCGATGTCTAGTTCTGGAAAGTACCCGTTGTCGTTCTCTTCGTCAACATCTTCGTCATCATTTACAATATCAAAATCACTGAGAAGAGCCTGTTGTATCTCATTAATTAGCTGGTGCAAAGGCTTCTTGTAGTCTTCTGGTACATCGTCCCAAGTCTTTACAGTTGTTTCCATGTCTACACTCATTCTTCATCCTCCGATTCCCAATACTCTTCTAAAAGGTTATACAAGGGTTTAAAGGGGCTGTTGTCGTCTATACCGTCATTTCTCCAACGGTCATATGCAAACCGTAACTCTTCCCAAATTTCTTCTCGTATGTCATCATCATGTTTATTCATTTGAAAATTCATCCTTGTCTCATTGGGTATATCTCTATGAAATTTACTTTGTCTCATTTAATTCCTGCTGGTATCTTCTTGTGTCTTCATCGGTCCACTCTTCAGACAAGCATCCTACCTCATGGCACCCCGATTCTACATGCCCACACTTAGGGCATCGCTCCTCTAATTCTTCCCACGCTTTCATAAGTTCTACGAAATCTTTTTTAGTCATTATAAGTTCACTCATAATATATTTTCCTTCCAAATTTCATCTGTCAATTCTTCTTGGAGATCATAAGCTTCTGGTTCTCCATCTCCAAACCAACTGTTTCTCACGTATTGTTTTACATGAATCATTTCATGCACCAATGTCATTACAAAGTATCTTAAGTTTTGTTTATTTGTAAGGGCTATCTTGAAAGACCTATTGATTTTATCTCGGTTTTCACAATAGCCATAGCAGTCATCTGGAACGGACTCTATTGAAACATATATTTCTAGTGTCCTTATCCTAGACATTTCAAGTCTTTTGATGCACCACGCTATTGTTTTTTCTGCAATATTTCTTTCAAATTTTTTACCCCCCTTAACGTTAATCATCATTCATCATCGTCCTCATCATACGCATGATGATTAAAGATAGGGTCATACTTATCTGCTAAAGTACAAGCCAAACCAGCATCAGCCCCTCTATCAGAGCATGAATGAGAAAACGCTTGGATGATCCCCACTAGATCTCCATAAGTATATTCTTTATATATTCTTTCGTATTCCTCAATGTCCTCAAAATCCCATTTATTAGGCATAATTTATTATCCTTTATAGGGTGGAGCCTGGTCTCATGTATGAAGTTCCCTTGTAGTGGGAATCTACTTTTTTAAGTGCTGTCTGTAGGGCTACGTGCCTGTCCTCAAGCATATTAAGATGTTCGGTTTCTCCCCACGAATATCTTTCATCAAACCTAAACTTGTCGCCATGGAAATTTTCACACATTAAGTATATGCACTTTGAAAGCTCGTCCTTAATTTGTGCTGTTTCCTCATCGGTGGTGTGAATACTCTGTCCGCTGTCCCTGTCAAACCCTTGATAGAACCTACTATTTCTCAGAGCCTTAAGGGCAAACTGAATATCAAATAACATTTCTGGTGTCATAACTGTCTCCTAAATAAAAACTTTTCCTCTGTTCATGTAAACGCTACATGAATCCTTTACTGGTGTCTGTTCTTCTTCAATTATAAATGTGTCGTGTGTATAGGGGTTGTAAGTAACCCTATTTGTTAAATTAGAATGTGAGTCCGAACTTAGGGTTCGGTATCCCAAAACTCCAGCATGAACATTTTTTCTTTTCTCTTTTCTAACTCTATCACGACCAGCTTGAGAAACCTTAAAGACCGGATGATCTAAAGAGATTTCATGGCAATGGTCTACAACCAATTTACTTTTCCAGTCCATAACAGACCAGCACTTCTTTCGTAGATTAAAGTAAACGAAAACTTTCATATTAAGACTCCTCGATTTCTCCTAGGACAAGGTTTCCTCTGCCCATTATATCAGAATCGCTATCCCATTCGTCGCTTGCATCAATTACTTTAACCCCTTCGGGCAACATCTCTTGGTACATATCGAGACTAGTTGGGGATAGATCGTCTCTAATAGTTTGCTCGGTCCAGGTATCCGGAACCTCAACTTCAAGAATTTTTGTATACTCTACTGTTTCTATTAATTTGATAGAAAACTTTTTCATAGATATTCTCCTTGATTACATTCTCTTTTTAGGTAGAATAGTTACATCGAACTTCCTACTGTTGGAGAGTCTAGTAACGTCTCTGATTCCAATTATTTCATTGGGTAAATGTCGTGTTGTGTTCATGACTTTTACTACCCTGAATGATTGGGGTGTAACTTGTTCAAACTGTATTTTCCTGTTCATGGTTTTGCTCCTTTCTTTAATGGTATGGGTAAGCAATCGTATCTATGGCGTTGCTCCAGCAAGCCCTACAATCCCCACACTTAGCATCTCTTTTATAAGCTTCGCATATGAAAACTCCATCTGGCATATCCCCCTTCACTACTATGGACGAAGGACTCATATCTTTTGGTGCAAACGACCCTATCATATGAGCGGAGGACCTGATACACAGATTGTCCGGCTGATCGTAAGAGTCGCGCCACCGCCTAACTGTATTATATTCTCTAGTAGGAATCCAGTGCTTAGTATCGGGAGTTGCCCTACATACTTTAGCAATGTTTTCAAGATGTTCTACTGATTGTATGTCGCCAGAATCGTGCCACCTAAAATGATTACACTTTCTTTTTAGAATTGTAGCAATCATTGCAGGAACCCACATAGGGTTTAGTAGGGCATCAAACCTTCTTTGCATGGCGTTCTTTACATTACTCCATGCGTAGTTATTATACCTTCCAGTTTGTTTATTCCAGTCCCAGTCATCAGCAGCATAACAACCAAAGCAAACGCTGCCTTCTACATGTTTAAGTTTACCTCCAGTCTTGCATTTACTAGCAGGAATACTATATGAGTATCCTGGCATCTTGGATGGCTTACTAAAGCCTCCGGTAACCAAGTCCGCCTTTTTTATGGTCTTGAAGAGAAGGAGGTCTGCTTCCAGACCCCCTTCGTATTCTTCAATATCAGTACTACTAGATCTAGATAAGACTGTAAGGCTAACTGCTTTCGCAGTTTCTTCGCAGTTTTGTAGCGGTTTTGTTAGTGTTGACTTCATACAAAGAGCCTCCCGTCTCTGAACTCAGCATAATTGGAAGTTTCTATAGGGGTATGTGAAGAACCAATAGTAAAACTATTCCTATAGTTTACTTCATTGTAAAATTTTTGCTTCCTAGGTCCTCGTTTTAAACGACCTACTATAGAACCTCTCCTTAAATTAAAGGCGGGGTTTATAAGCAGTAGGTTTTTTAGTTTTCCAGCGTAAGATGAGCCGTGGTTAAAGTCGTAAATTGACCAATAGCCAGTGCTGCCACTCTCGCTGACGAGAACCTGCTCGTCAATAAGTTTAGCTATTTTTTCATTCATACTAATTCCAGAGCTGTCTCCATTGCCGTTCTCTTAAGTGTTGCACCGGAACCCATTAATACGCTTTGCATTCTGTTTTCCTGTCGAGATTGACTGTCAATCCCTTTTGTGCTTCTTGTGTGGTCAATGAATTCTGTTACTGCGTTCAGCGCCTTCCACCAAGTTCCATCTGTTGATGTGATTTCACTTACCTCGAAGTTTTCTATAATAGAATCCCTCATGTTCTCGGTTCTAGTGTTGCTCTTGGCTTCTGGATTGTCTGGAAACAGTTGTGCGACATAGCCAGCAAGTTCCGATGAGGAAACCTGGCTGGACGCCAGAATGTTAGCTTGTTCGCTATAGGTATCAACCTGCTTGTTGATAATCAATAGTCGAGACTTGGCAACAGACTGTTGGGAATCCATATTCTTTGTATGTCGGATTCTTACTCCGGTCAGTACAGAGAACTGACTAATTGCTATCGTGTAAGTGTTGTTACAAACAACACGAACTACTGTTGGCATCATTGTGACAGCCTTGCTTCCGTCGTGAGACGTGGTCAGAAGGATATATGGAGTAGAAACGTCATCCGTATTTCCTATTCTGATCTCATTAGGAAGAGCGGCGAGAATCCAAACGATTCTTCCACCTTTCAACGCTCCAGCCGTCTCATAGACAGCAAGCTTTTCGCCAATAACATCGTCAAAGAATCTAAAAGCTTCTTCGTTTTCGAATACTTTGTAATTCTTTCCGACAATGCCAAGGACATCACTTGTATCACCACGTACGACTGCATGCTTGTTTGGCACTTTAATAACGTTGCCATCTGCGTCAATGGTGGACAATTCGTTCTTATAAAGAGACCAGTTGAGTCCAGCCGCCTCGATTGCGGTAGCTGAATCAACGGCGTCTTCGTCTAGCACGGTACCTAAACCATGCCAGGGAACGATGCCCTTGGTTGACATCATGCTCGCTTTTCCACGAGTTGTGTCTAGTTGGTGACATTCACCAACACCTGTAAATTGGGTCATTGTTTTCTCCTTGTGTAGAAATAACCCTGTAAAAAGAGAGGGGCCACGTTGACCCCTCCCGTAAGATAATAATATTTATACTGGTTAGTTTACCCAGTCCCAATCATCTTCAAATCTCTCATCATATTGATGGAGAGATGAATCAATTGGTCTTGATACAGATTCAGCAGAATCGTTATAGCAAGAGTCCCGAAGTTCTGATTCGAACATCGAGACTACTTCATAACGACAACATCTAAGTTTTCTGCAGTCTTCTGTTGGTACACTGACAACGTCTCTAGGATTGATTTTAACAATCACTTTGACGCTGGACTGTCCGCCATAACCATTTACATAGTCAAGGCTTCCGGCGTGCAGACCGGCAGAGCAGCCCATGGTACAATCATCATCGACATTTGGACGTGGCATTTCGACAGTATTGCCTATGCTATTGTCGAACTTGCCAGACCAGTGATCTTTGAAGTTGTGGTTAACTGCTTTGTACGCAAGAAAGTGTCCGTCCTCAGTAACGGGAAGGCTTTCGTTCTCTAAAAAGTTATAGAGTTCATTCCTTGCTCTGTAAGATGGGTTGTCCATTAAGTTATTAAGGAACTTAAGAAGAGGCTCCCAAGGCATACCTTCATTCATGAATTGGAAGATTCTATCAACAATAGTGTTGTGAACTTCTTCTCCATTGTAAAGGATTTTACTTCCTTCGATTTTGCAGAGGCCCTCGCTGTAAGTCTTAACAGAAGACTCAATATCAACTAGGTCCTTCAGCATTTCCCATTCGTTTTCTTGAATGGATTTTCGAATACTAAGGAAGTTGGGGTGACTACGATTGATAGTCACCGGTTTGTCAAACAAAACTGTAATAGAGTTTTGTGTTTGAATAATAGCAGGTTGGTTTTGCATTATTATTCTCCTTTGTTTTCACTGTTTTCTTTATCTACTAACACAATATAGGTCTTTACGGCATTTCTAAATGTCTCCTTTTTCCTTTTTCTTGCTTCTTTATCGCTCTCATACCTTGCTTCATAGTGGTCTATGAATCTTAGTAGTGGATACTTGGTGTCAATATCCTGTATTAGAGCTTTTACTTTATCTTCTGCTGACTGCGCATCAATAACATCACCTAAAGAGAACCTGCTTGATATTTCTATGATGCTTTTAAGCTTCTCTTTGTCCTTTTTAGTTCTAGTATCTTGGGCATACTCCATTAACTCATGGCACGGCGTGTCTTTCAGTGCTTCTTTTATGTCTTCTTGATGGAATAGATCCTTTAATATCTCATAGTAATCACACCGATTCATAGCGCGGACAATATTCTGATCTATGTAGACGCTTTCTAAAGCCTTTGTTAATTTTTTCGACTTCTTGAATTGATTCTTTACATATTCATGAAGAGTAATCCATCCGTCGCCAAGCTTTGGTATCTCTGATTCTTTAATTCCATAGACAGGATTCTTTTCATAATCAAAACCTAGAGTTTTTAGTACTACAATGGTATCATGAAGAGTGGTTGCTCTACAGATATTACCTCCACCTTTTGAGACTTCAAACCTATACAAGCCAACGTATATACCCTTGCCTGTTTTGTCGATTGAAGTTTCTTCCCAGTTATCACCCTGTGGACCCCAACAAGATGAGTTTTTGCTTAAGGTGAAAGCCTTGGCAACGTCTCTAGCCCTGGCTTTTCCGTTTGCGGTTTTCCTTATCGGGGGAGGCTTGTCGACGGTTGACAGTTTTATTATGTCAGAATCGGTAAACCCAGTAAGTTTCATCCATTGTTCTAAAGTGCCAGACTTGGGGGCGATGGCAGAGTTTGGATCTTTGGTGATAGGCCTGTCATCTAGTATAATGTAGGCGGATTCTACATCAGGGTTGTTTTGTAAGTAAGATTTAGTTCTTATTAACCACCCGTCCGAAGTGTCCTTCAATAGGTATGCATCATTCTTAGCAATATATATTGAATCGGTGTGTTCCCTCTTCAATTTATCACCATTAAGACGCATCTTCATGAAGCCTATGTTGTTAAAATTTTCATTTTTAATGTACTGCTCTGAAACATTTATCCCATTCCATATCACCGGCTTCTTGCCAAAGATTTTTTGCGCTCGATTGTTATTAAAAGTAGAATTTACTATTCTTCTAGCCTCTATAGCAGTCTTACATTGGTCAAGTTTAGAGCCAACAATTTTAATGAATTCCGCAGCGATTGCCTCACACCTTTTAGTAATATTAGCTTGAGTGTATTTATCATACTCTAGCGCTTCTCTATTAGCACCAATATTTAAAGCGCCAATATCGAATTCAATCTCAAGACCCATAGCAAGTACGTCTGCAACTTCTTCAGAAAATTCATTGTTATCATACGATATTGGATAACCAATGTTGCCCATTATCGCAATACTCTGTCGTCCTCTATATGAATAATAACCATTCGAGTCTATCATTTTCCAGGTATCAGCCTCAAAAACGACTTCTCTTTCAGAATCCTTAAAGAAATCTTCACGATCAATCATCTTTGGGAGGATCTTAAAATACTTTAAGGTTTCCTCCGCAGTGCTTTCGAATTTACGATAGTCATGTCTTTCTACCGGGATACATATTTCAATTCCTGTTTGGGATGGATCCACTGTGTCCTGAGACATCTTCGCTAAAGATCCAATCCTTGTTTCATCAATATATGCATTGTACGTTGTTTTTAATCCCTTGTGGTAAGAGGTCACCAAAAAGTTTTCACCATAAGCAAATCCACTCTTGCTTCCAAGACCAAGCTGACCAGTATACTCATTACTGTTCCTCTTGGTAGATCTGCCGTACATGCAATAGACGTTTCGTATGTCTTCCTCAGATAACCCTTGCCCAAAGTCTCTCACCTTAAATTCGGGAGAGAAAGCTGTAGGAAGAGTTACTTCTATAGGAAGGTCGGGCTTTCCTGCCTCAACGTGTGCGTCCATAGCATTGGTTGAATACTCTCTGATAACCGCCTTGATTTTATCGGAATACAGCTTGTTTCTGAGGATATCAAAGATATAAACTAAGTCCTCGCTGCTGCTAATTCCGAATTGAGATTCGGCAAAGTCGCCTAACCTCTCAACCTTAGCGGGTTTCATTGATGTTTTCAAACTAAAAACTCCTTTCTATATTATACACTGTTATTATCATGCGTATCTGTGCCTTCATCCATGAATTCAAGCAAATCAAACGCGTACTGTACTACTTCTGCAAATTCTATTAACTCATCCCTTCCTCCATCAAACGATGAGGTGTTAAAGTAAACCTTTCCACCGTTATATAGATTGACTGTGGCACAAGCTGTTGTACTGGTATAGGCACTACCACCATGAGCTGTGCCGCTGTATGTTTTTCTTATCTGAAAAGCTCTCCACTCTTTACTCGTTATGCTTTCCATTTTTAAAACATAACAGCCTCCTGGCAGTTGATACGTGTTGCATCTTTTTATGATATCCAGGTCAGGAATATGTTTTACAATACTGTTGTTAATAAAACAAATCCTTGTCTTTATTCGTGGTTTTTTAGGTACGCCGTCGAGTATTATACTCATTTTTTATCTCCTTGTTTAATTTAAAAACCCCTCCCGATTTAACGAGAGGGGTTCATTGCAATACCTGACAGATAGTCTTATGGCATCACAATGTTTACACTTTGGTTACTAGACTAGATATATTAAACCTAAGACGAACAAGATCGTCATTAACAACATGACAATATAGCCTGTCATCCAGGCAATTTTATCTCTTCTCTTCTCTTTTTTTATTCTTTCATTATAATCCACCACCCCGTATCTATCGCTATAGATTGAATAAAAAGGCGTTCTTTTGTCTGACGGTTCTGAGTCATACTCAATAGCCTTCTGCGTCATTTCTTTTTGTTTTCTCTTAGTGTACAAGTCGTTCCAACCCATTTTTTCTCCTAATATTAAAAAAATCTGCCACTTCCTTCAAATGGCTGTAGATCCAATCCTATACCCTTACTAAGGGGACTGTTAATCAAGAATTGGTTGTTAGAAAACTTGAACGTTTATTATATATCCCTATCAAGTTTACGTGAATTAAGCATGACATCTGAGTTATGTTCATCATAGTCATCTATATTATGGATATCAGACACTGAAACCCTATGTCTATATCTATATAGGGGTATACTTCTAGTATTTGACTTGTTTTTCTGAGACTCTTCTTTTTTAGAATGAATCTCATCGTAGATCACCTGTTCTTCTTGTCTTAGTTCTAATCTTAGTTCATTCATGAGTAAAATTGATGTCCCATCTCGCCACGCATTTCAGCTTCTTGTATTGGACATGGTTGATTGATTTCCCACTCCAAGTGTTCGATTGCTGAGTATAGTTTGTATTCAAGAGAGTCTTGTACGGATGTTATAAGACGCTTGCCAGACCCCGCACACTTGTGACAATGTGTATCATATCTTCCACCCGCATAGGCGTAATAAAAGTCGGGGTCTTCTTGGCACATCTCTGTTACATCCACTCCCCTTAGCCCCTCAATCAGACCACGACCATCCCCTCTACACTCGTGACAAATCTCCCAGAATGCAGGGAATGTAAAACTTACATACATTTCTCGATATCTAGCACACGATGCAAGAGAGTCATTCTCCTTGTCATTCACATACTCAAAGGTAAAGTCTTCACCCTTATAGGTGGAGGATATGGTTTGATTCTCCTTGTCTTTACGAATAAAATCTTCCCACTCTATAGGGGGCTTGTCGCTTTTCGACAACTCATAATTAACATCCTCTAATTCGCTTTCTAAAATGCTTTCTAGAAGATGCAACTTGACTTTTTCTGTTTTAGTTCTTGACATGTTTAAAGTTCTCCATCTCAATCTGGTTCAACCTCGTTCTCTATATACTCACCACATCGGTCATATATATATTCTGTAACTTCAGTGATGCTTTTTGATGAAAAGTCAATCTCATCATCATAATTTTCATTATTAGGAAACTCAATACGAATATTGACAGTATCCCTGTCACTATCTATTAACCCTAGACTTTCTCTAACTTCGCCAAGGTCTATATAAAGATCCTCTAGTTCATAGGAATACTCAGGACTGTAGGTACAAGTCAGTGAGTTTCCAGAACCGGGGTCATAAGCGGGATCATCTTCATGTCTTTCCCACCGGAACTCGGGTTCTACTTCGAAGCCTTCTACATGTAACGCGTCTTTCTTTCCGTTCTTAAATTGCTCAACACTTATGAGCATTTCTATTGATGGCATTTAATTTCCTCCTTTTTACCAAACCTCAAATCCGCCACAAGTTCTTAAAAATTCAACGAACTCTTTAAGGTGTTCGTCGTCAACACTATGAGCAGACATTGTAGTGTCTGGGTCAGTTTCATCTGTAAACGCGTGTCCACCATGTTTAGTGGTTGCTTTTTCAACTCGCATTCCAAGATCCAAAGTATGACCACTGATATTATGTTCCATCCAGCTCTCAAACATATTGGCTAATATTCCACAGGCCTCTGCGTCTGGACCTTGTCCGTCATTAGACCCCATGTTACAAAGGGTTTCATGATCAATAAGCTCTCTTCCATACCTAGCCTCATATTTTTCACAAAAATACGCTATCCGTTCATGTATTGGTCTCCACGACCACATGTTCGCCCGAAAATAGTCGCCACTTTCACTGGTAGGCTTCAACCCATATACGTCCATACCCATTTTAATCCTCCTTATGTTCGGGATTTTCGTCGTCGTATAAATCCGCACAATCATATCCGTCAGGATATTCAGAATCCGGATCTTCAAATTCTTCTTGTTCTAGTGGCGTCATCTCCTCACCACTGTGAAACAGTTGCCCCATTAACCAATAGTCAGGTATGCCACTCATCGTATCATCTCCACATATCCACAAGTGTTTCCGTTTGGGTCAATCAATGAAGCCCTCATTCCTGCAAATCTATTGTCTGTGATTACTATTGATTCCATGATTTTTCCATCAATCATTGATGGCACGGGTTGCATAAACACAGACAATTCGCGTGCTGCATTTTTCAAAAGACTCTCAATGGTATCATTAAAATAAACTGGATCAAATGCGGCATTGTCTGCTTCTATTTTTATAATTATTTCCATTTTTATTCTTCCTCCTTCTTGTAAACTTGTTCAGTAGATTTTACTTGTGGATCCTTGTACGGCCGACCAAGACCCCCTCCTTCAACCCAATTATAAAATTTTCCCTCTGACCCACGGCATTCAACAGGTGAATTTTCGTGGAGATACATAGCAGTATCATATAGACCTCTTCGTGTAGAAGAATTATCATTGACACATGAACCAAAAAGATCATTCATTATTACAGACTTAACAAATGATCCAGGTATAATTCCATCTTCAACGAATCGGTCTATCTCTTTCTTAATATGTTCCTGTAAATTATAATATTTATCTCCATACTTTACAGTCATACAAATCCTCCTTAACAATAATACGGAACCTCTTGGTCCTCTGCTCTTTTACCTGGACGGCATTGTTCAACTACTACACATAGCTTGCCTCCATCACCCCAACCCTTAGGTATATACCCCTCGGTATCAAGATAGGGAGAGTTTCCTTCAGGCATATTTGCCGTTGCTTGAATTCTTTCCCACTCTCTCTCCGCGTTTCCCTCTTCTAGCTTTTCTTGAGTGACCGGGGCTTGCTTACGGGCTTCTTCTTCTGTCTCATAGTATACGGCGCCAACATATACGTACCAATCGTACCACCAGCCACCTTCTTCAGGCCCGCCGTAACATCTATCAATGTTATAGACAGATACATAGTATCCATCTAAATCTTTTATATCAGTCATCACTGACTCCTTTTGTTATCCACCGGCTTTAAAGTAACGAAGTTTACTAGGAACATCCTTCGGATTTATGTAGCCAGGAAGTTCCCCATGTATTTTTTCGTATCCCCACCATAAATCTTCATATACATCTATATCGTCACCATAACTACAATTCTCATATACATAAAGACTATCATGTATGCCATCCCAATTCGGAATTTCTACACTCTCTACATAATGATATTTATTTTTACCATGCTCGCAATCCTCTATACCATTCAATAGATTATGGAATTGCTGGTCTGCAGTGCAGCCCATCTCTCCTTCTCCAATGTATATAACAGCGGGACTTGTTGCTAATTGCCATTTTAATAACGCTTCATAAGCCCAGCTCTCATCATAGCAAGGCCAACACAAGAAAAGAGTCTTACCATACCCCCACTTGTCTAACTTTTCAACAGACCCCTTCTCTACCTGTGTCCACATAGTAATATCTTTACCTTGACCGTACGGTTCCTTTGGATTCAAGTCATACAGATGACACTTAAGGTGCATCATTTGTCTCAATAAGTATCCCCAATAACCTCCACCCGCTCCAATTTCAACTATACCATGCGGAGACCACTTGGTTATTGTTTCAAGAGCTTTTTGATTAGGTATAGCCCAGCTATAACGACCAATCAATAGGTTTCTCAGGTGATAACTAAGACCGATTCCATGATTGCTTTCAGATAACTCTTTAAAAATTTCTTCATAAGCAATTAGGCCACGATACTCGTACTTTTTATACAAAGGCTCTAATATAGAGGAAGCTTCTAACTCTTCCTCACTATATTTTTCTTCTGCAACATTCATATCGTTAATCCTTACTTGACAGTATATACGCTACCATTCAATGTTACAGACAATATCCCTTCCAACGGGATTGATCTATAGCCCCTCTTCATATCGTAAACCCTAAGAATACTGTGGTCTTTAGGGTTATAACGAGGATTACCTTGAATGTTTTTACGAACACCAATACGAAAACTGCCGCTACGGACAGAACCGTCGCCCCTCTTAACAAACTTACTCCCAAAAATCTTATGCCCATTTTTTTCTATAAGAGCTAGGGCTTTTTTTGTAGATATCGTTGTTCCAATTTTCATATTTATAGTTCGCTTTCCTTTACGTTATTATATTTTGGACTAGTCTTTAGTTCTTCCTTGAACGCTTCTTCCGACTTCTTAACTATACTTCGTGTCGCAGCGAAAATCGGAAACATGTTCTCAACAAGAAACTCCATGTCAGCGATGTTTGATTTCTCTCTCATCACGTCTGGTTGAACTTCATTAAGTTTATCAATCCCCAAGCATAGCGCTTGACTAATGATGTATTGACCTCTCTCCGAAACCACAAACTCAAATGCCTTATCTTTTTTCATATCATTATCTCCTTGTCTTCATGTTTTATAACTCTAGCAGTCTGTTCACTGCCATACAAACGGTTAAAATCTCTAGCGTACTTACTAAGACCATCAAAGTCTATATGTGCGCATGGATTTACATATCTTTTTTCTTTCCCCTCACCCCTGTCAATCTCCACTGTCCACAGCTGTATTTTGACTGGATTTTCAGAAATACTCATTCAAATACCCCCGTTACATGAATTCCGAACATCTCGTTCCATTCTGCTGGAGTTGTACCATTAATAATAAACTCGCGGTTTTCTTTTGACATATCAGGCCAAACATCTTGTACATGTATACCGGATTGCCACTTAGAATAGTCTTTTGCGTCTACCGTAATACAAAAAAATTCTCCAGAGACTTCACATCTCTTAGAGAACTTTATTTCATCCGAATTCATAGTTATAAACATACAACACTCCAGTTCGTTTTTAAGGCTCATTACCTTCTACTTCTTTTTTTATCTACAGCTCTACTGTCTCCGATAGTCTTAGTTTTCCCCGTTATAGCAAGACGACCTGTTTCAGTTGGTCGTTTATACAACTGAGCGTATACTCCCCAGTCAAAACCAACCTTGTCTTTAGTACCCATAGACTGAGCTTCAATGTACCAAAACTTTCCCTCTTGAAAGAATCTAGTCAAGACACCACCTTCTGCCCCAGCAACAGACCTAGTCTTCATGCTTCTTACAATTGTACCATAATCAGACATAACATCCTCCTTATTTTTACAGTACTAGTACCCAGAGAGGGACTCGAACCCTCATGAGGTTTAATCCTCGGGGGATTTTAAGTCCCCTGCGTCTGCCAATTCCGCCATCCGGGCGTTCAATTAAACGATTTGTTTTCCCGTAAAGTTTTCTACCATGTCAATAACTTCTTTGTTGACATCGACATTGTCTCCCAGGTCATCACTACAACATATTACACCGTTGCCTGCAAGTGGAGCGGGATACTCCATGATGCCGGATAACCTGGGGTTATAAGCTTTGTTAACCAAAAGCCCTTCGTCATCTACCCAAGCATAACATTCTGTACTGCGTACGGTTGGATGAGAAACAATTGTACCACAACTACACTCAGCGTGTTTATTAAGATCTTTGTAATCCGTTATGCTTACATAAGACGGATCACCCTCCACCGGAATAAGAATTGCTAAAGAACTCATGCCTAAACTCCTTTTGTTTTTACATTTCAACTAGACCATGACCATCAACAGTTTTAATTCTCCTTGAACTAAGCCTGTCACAAACTTTTTCGGCTGATATAGGTACATAACCTATTGAATCAACCCCTACATCAAATGATAACGTTCCATTTTCTGGAAGCGTACCATGACTATGACCATATAAATGGTAGTAACCTTTATGCATTCCTTCCCAACTCCTTATTGGAAAATGAGACAGAACAACATGAATCTTTACAGGTATTTTAATAACCCTATAAGAGTAGCAAGATGCAAATAACTTTGCAAATTCTTCTTTAGGCTTACAATCTTTTCCTCTTGGGTCATGATTACCCATTATTAGATGTATATTCTTACACCTTATCTTCTTCAATAACTCTTGGGCAAACACAATCTTTTTTCTATCCGTGTCTCCCCAACAAAAATCACCCAAGTGATAAAGAAAATCTCTTTTTCCAACCACGCTATTGATTTTATCAATAAGGAATCCGTCGTGTTCATCTATTGATTGAAAATCCCTAGAGAATACACCTAAGCCTCCCTCGTGTCCGAAATGAGTGTCTGATGTGAAGAATATTTTTTGCATTACTCAAACCTCCAATCGATGTCAGATCCCCTCCAATATAGTTCGCTTATATCAACTATCTGACACTGTGTACATTTACAAAAAACTTTTTCATAGTAATGAATACCTATATCGTCCCACCACAGTGGTCGACACCACAGTAAAGCCACCAAATAAGCGGTGAATATCCAGGTCCACTTGTTGGTAAGGGTGTAAAAGATAAATTCAAACATGTATCCCACGCGCATGAACGCATTGTTAGCTTTCATAGTCTGCCCCCTCGTTTTCTACTAGCATGTGGCTAAATTCAGTGCCAACTAACTTTACAAGAGTGTTTCCGACAGTCCTATAAGTTTTATGACCTTCAGAAGTTTCATTTTCCGCAGCAGCCTTGTTTTCTGTAACAATCTGTCGGTAAAGTTCTATATGAGCAACAACTTCAACCATAAAAGCAAAGAAACTATTGGTAACAACGCCAAACTCTTCACTAGAAAGATTTTCCCATTCTTTTTTGATTACAGGAAAACCTTCTTCAAAAATATGACCTTCAGTATCAATATCATTGTCCATCATAAGGCTGTGTTCTATACAACCTGCCACTAACCTGACTACTGAATCAGTCAATGAATCATCCAGACTTAAGCCTTCTAATTCTTTATTCATCACTACACTCCTTGCTTTTCGATTTCATATTACCTATCCACAATAAAAAAGAAGCCGAAGGACATAGTCCAACGACTTCCGGAGGTGCCTAATTTATATTCGCACTTTTGTCGCACTTTTGTCGCAGTTTTGTCGCAGTTTTGTCGCAGTTTTATGCCCCCAGTAGGATTCGAACCTACGACCAATGGTTTAAAAGACCACTGCTCTACCGACTGAGCTATGGGGGCTAAGCCTCTTTAGAATACATCCTTAATAACTCTGTAAACAATTGCAAGAAGAAAAGCGACCGTAATTAGATACGAAACCCACGGACTTTCTTCTTCACCACATATTTCCTCGTAATCCTCCTTGGTGTAATCTCTTTTTGTTTCAAGATCCCACATTTAGTCACCTCTTCTTCTTTCTCTTTTTCCCACGGTTATTAACAGCCTTTTTACCCTTGTCGATAATCAATATACCGTTCAAGTGGTCGTACTCATGCTGCCATATCCTTGCAAGTATAGGACTACTGCTCACCCTCTCGACATACTTGCCATTTTCATCGTAACCCTTGATTCGTACAACATTTGCACGACGAACACGGTGTTGAACACCAGGAAGACTAAGACAGCCCTCAAATTCCGACTTAAAACCCTTGCCCCCCACCGTTTCAATACTCGGATTGATCCAAACAACGCCCCCCTCTAAATTTCTTGGATCGATTGTAACAAAAAGCCTCCAAGGAAGACCAACTTGAGGAGCTGAAAGACCAACCCCTCCGTTGGTCTTCATAATCCTAATCATTTTCTGCGCAATCTCTTGTATTTCAGGGTTGTCCACAGTAGCGATTCCATCAAAACCACTTACAGCCTTAGCCTTCTGACTAAGAATAGGATTAGGATGATGGATTAGTGATAAAGTCTCAGAAATTGACACGAGACACCTCCTTATTTAGTTTTTCTTTGAGATTTTTTTGTTTTCAGGTATAAACTTGTTGACAAGATCGATTTCTTCGTCCAACAATAACATTTCATACCTTCGACACCTTGCACTAATAGCCCTTGCTAATAATTCAAGGTCACCAGCAGATTTTCCCGACTTATCATAAGAATAAAGTAGAAAAACCCAATCAGATATAGCACATTGTTTAGTTAGGCTCATAGTTCCTCCAACTTATTTACTATAATTCTGCAATGAGTAACAGTTATGCCATTATCACTAACAATTTCAGCAAAGTCGTCACGAACATCTTTATTCTCTGGAACATTTAGAACACGTCTAATCTTTTCCAGAGCCTTGTCATGAATTTTTCTAGCCGCCTCTTTACACATCGGATGACCAGACTCAGTCATTGTCTTTGCAATTTCTTCAAACGATTTCATATCCAATACCTCCTTGTATTTTACTCATCTTCCTCCCGCTCAGTTACTATAATTCTGCAATAAGTAGCAGCTGTGCCACCATCACCAAGAATTTCAGCGAAATCGTTACGAATATCTCGATTCTCTGGAAGATTTAGAGTTATTCTAAGCTTTTTTAAAGCCCTGTCGTGAATTTGCTGCACTCGCTGACGAGACATCGGATCGCCCGGCTCAGTAAGCTGTTCTGCAATTTCTTCAAACGATTTCATTGGCCATCTCCTTCGGGTACGAAACCTCCAGCGGGTACGAAGTTTTGTTGGTGGACCTTTTCCCACCTATCCTCCATGTCTTGTACTGTTTGTTCTGGAACACCATGCGTACTGCCAAAATCATTTTGACATTCAATGATGTTGACTGTATATATAGGATGTTCCTTCCACATTTCCAAGTATGGATCAACTTCCCACTGTTCTGAGAAGGTATTACATACAGCAATCTCTGTAACCATCTCTTTCATCGAAGTAAGAACGTGGAGTTGACATGAAGCGTGTGCATTCGGCAACAAAGAAGGATCAAATGTATAGACACCGTCCTTCATAAAGTAATCATCCGCTTCAAAACTATGACTACCAGCCAACTGCTGACCTAGTGTGGATTTTCCACTACCAGGAAGCCCCCTAATCAAATACAAAGTGTACATAACTGTCATAACTGTTCTCCTTAAAAAGACTCGATAACTAAAATAACAAAAAACCCTAGCCAAGTTTCCTCGACTAGGGCTTCGAACTCTCCCATTCCTTGTTTGTTTACCGCTTACGTGGGGTTTCCAAAGTTTCTGAGAACGTTGTAGATGGTGGTGCGTTGGAAGGCAGGTGGACTGCGACGACCAACACGAAGTGAATGCCTTGAGGAGTTGCACAACAAGGTCACCTCTGCACCATAGATTGTGGGGAGTAGTAGTTGGGTAGCCCCTGCTTATTAGTATCTACCTTGAAGTACTTACAGGACGACACTACTACCCCCCATTATAAGCCGACAGGTGTCATCGGGAGATAATCTCTCCATACAACAGTGTCGCCTTGATAAGACATTTTAATAACCGTTAGTTCCCATGGACAAACGCCCCCACATTGATCAAACCAAGTACATCTATCAGACTGTATAAAATCCATATCAGAGAGAGCTTCGTCAATATGCTCATGTGCTGAGATAAAAGTCTGAGGAACCACATTTTCAAGTGGAACGCCGGTGTTTGTTGTTGTTTCATACGAAACAGTAACAATAACAAAAGGTTCAATATCTATAGGCGTATGTTTGCCAAGCAGATTGAAAAATACAAGAGTACCGACATAATTATCGAACGAAACAAATTCGTTAGCCCATTCCTCTAATTCATCAAACATATAAGTACCTCCTTCTAGTTAGACTTAACGGTCTTGCCATGTTATAGTTACGTCATCTGGTATTTCAAAACCTGCTGACGCCATCGGATCACCGTTGTAATTGATTGTTAATTCACAACCACGAAACAGGAATACTGATGCTGCAACAAACAACACGATCAATGCAACCGACCTCACACAACTGAGAACAGGTGCAAACATTTCAAATAACTTAGACATCAATTGTCTCCTTTTTCTTTAAAA
>Ga0114898_1000567_pt1 | contig 27257 bp, 25 predicted proteins | sample Malvired_Geostar_FD_83496 | JGI IMG/M metagenome (GOLD analysis project Ga0114898, IMG submission 83496) | Marine viral communities from the Global Malaspina Expedition - Malaspina viral metaG DeepMed_Geostar | ecosystem: Environmental > Aquatic > Marine > Oceanic | place: Mediterranean Sea...
ATGACCTACAACATGGGACTCCCCGAGCCTGAGAAGAACTTCGGTGTCGATCTATCAACCTTCTGGAAGGACTAAGGGTTGGATGGGGCTGGAAGGCCCATCAACCACTTAATCCGGATACCCGAATATAGTTAACGAGTCAGCGTATGAGTCCTTCCGAGATTTCGTCCTGGAGCCGTCACGGCTTCGAGATCACGACCGATAAATCCCGCCTCGACAGGGAATCAATTCTTAAAATGCTCGGCGCGACCTATTGGGCGCGCGATGTCTCCCCGGAAGATCTCTGGACGAGCATCGAGAACTCCCGCTCCTACGGGCTTTATTCGCCCGATGGCGAGCAGGCGGGCTTTGGACGGATGGTCACGGATTTCACGCGCTTCGCGTGGATGAGCGACGTCTATATCCTGCCCGTTCATCGCGGCAATGCACTCGGCAAGTGGCTGGTGGAAACCATGCTGAAGGATCCCGCACTTGCTCCGGTTCGTCGCTTCCTGCTCTCCACCAATGATGCCCATTCGCTCTATCGGCGTTTCGGTTTCATCTCGATCGGGGATGATGACGAAGAAGCCCGCATCACCATGCAGTTGAAGCGCTAGGCCGCGAGGTTCGGTTTTCCCTTTCGTCGTTATTGCGAAAAGGCAAAGCCAACGAAGAAATCCGGGGGCCGCTTGCTCAGGGCCTGCCGCTCCTGGATTGCCTGGCTTTTTTCAGCCGCTCGCAATGACGCATCCTTTTCATAATTCTCAATACAGATACATCGGCATGCCGAGTACCTTCGCCACGCGCGGGCGATAGGTCTCTACATCGTAGAAGGCACTGACATCGACGCGCTTGCGGCCGGTGACGCATGTGTCGGCGGGCACGGTTGTATAGTTGCCGTCGCGCACCGCCGTCATGAAGCCGGTTCGCCCTTTGGCAATTTCCTGCACGGCCAGTGTGCCGAACCCCTTGGCGACCATCTGGTCGAGCGAGTCCGGCGCGCCCGCGCGCATGAGATAGCCGAGCGATTGCGTGATCGTGTTGACGCCGGTGAGCCGCGTCAGCTCCTCACCGATCATTTCGCCAATGCCGCCAAGGCGCTTGCGGCCCGATTCATCCGTCTGCTCATGCGTCAGCACTCTGCCGCCCTCCATTTTCGCGCCTTCGGACACGACGATCATCGCGTAGCGCGCGGGATTTTCGAGCCGGTCGGCGGCGGCGAGCTTGGCGAGCTTCTCCACATCGAAAGGCACTTCGGCGATCACGGCGCGGTCCACGTCAGCGAGATAGCTCGCGATCAGCGCCGTCTCGCCCGAGTGCCGTCCGAAAAGCTCCACCACCGCAATGCGTTCATGGCTGCCCGTCGAGGTGCGCAGCGCGTTGATGTAATCGACGGAGCGCGTCACTGCCGTCGAAAAGCCGATGCAGTAATCGGTTCCGAAGACATCATTGTCCATCGTCTTGGGGATCGACACGACCTTGACCGCGCCGTGGCGATGCAGATGCGCGCTATAGGACAGTGTGCCATCACCGCCGATCGTCAGCATCACGTCGATGCCGAGATGATTCAGCACACGCTCCACATGCGGCGTGCAATCCACCGTGCCATCGGAGGCGGGCGTGAAGCGTCCTTTGAGAAAATCGGGAAGCTGTTCTTCCTTCATCGCTTTCGGATTCACGCGCGATGTATGCAGCACCGTGCCGCCCTTGCGGTCGATGGTGCGCACGGCCTCATGGTCGAGGCGCATCAGATGTTCCTCGCCCGCTTCCGGGTTGTCGGGATCGAAATGAAGCGGCCCTGCCCAGCCGCGCCGGAAGCCGAGCACTTCCCATCCATGCTCGATGGCGCGTCGCGTCACCGCCTTGATGCAAGGGTTGAGGCCCGGCACATCGCCGCCGCCGGTGAGGATTCCGATACGCATTCAGCACTCCGCTTCCTGTTCGCCTGCCCCCACCTTAACAGCTAGGGACGCGTGAGACGAAGACAAGCGGGCCTCTCCTCAAGCCGCGGCAAAACCGGAGATTACCTGTTTTTGCGCCGAAACCGGGGACAAGTTCCTCGAAGACGGCAAACGCCCCTTTCGCGTAGACGAGGAAAGCACCCTTCCCGTCTCCCCAGCAGGTGCGCACCGCGTCACCCGCATCCGCTCATCGATAAGGGGCCGGGGATATCCCGGCAATTTGTGTCGTTTTCATTACGTTTCGATGACAGTCGGGCATTTTCGAGGCCTTTTATCCCCGGATCGCCTGCCGATCAGGCGCTTTTACCGCGTGCCTCGATCGGCCAGACATCGACCAGCCGGTCCTCCTTCACGACGTAATAATTGTCATAGAGATTGACCGTCGGATCGCAATGTGGCGTCACAGCCGTCAGCACACTGCCTAATGGCAGACGCGCGCCATCGGGCAGCAATATACCGCCTTGCTCGTCACCGAAAAAGAAGAATCTCGCTCCTTCAGGCGCACCGGAGAAAAGAACGGGCGGCTCCGCGTCGGTCGAAAAAGACTTGAAGCCCGCATCGGTCGTTGCGAGGTTTTTCGTATTGTTCGACACAACCGACATCTGCACGAAGAGTGACGTCTCGAAGGGAAAGCTCGCGCCGTTGCCGAGCGCAACATCATTATATTGCTTGTCCATGAAGATGTAGGAGCCCCCTTGCAGCTCGGTCAGCACCTTCGCTTCGGGATCGATATTGTAACTGCCTGTGCCGCCACCGGAAACGATATCGCAGCACATGCCTTTGGCTTTCAGGATGTCGCGCTGTTCGCCGAGCATCTTCATCGCGGCAAGCGACTTCTCGCGCCGTTCCGCGAAATCATGAATATGCATCAGGTGTCCGGCATAGGCCTGCAACCCGCGCAGTTCGAGAAACTCCGCTGCGTCGATCAGTTCCGCAAGCTCCGTCGCGTCCTCGCCGGGGCGGGTGCCCGTGCGGTGCAGGCCCACATCGAGATCAATCAAGACCTTCAGTGTACGTCCTGCTTCCGAGGTTGCGGCAGCGAGCGTCCGGACATTTTCCGGGCTGTCGATGACAACCATAAGCTCCGGGACTCTGGTATTCAGCGCCATCAACCGCTCGATGCCCTGCGCCGTCACGACGGGCGATGTAATCAGGATACTTTCAATGCCGCCTTCGGCCATCGCTTCCGCTTCGCCAAGCTTGGCACAGCAGACGCCAAGCGCCCCGGCGGCAATCTGCGCTTTCGCGATGGTGACGGACTTGTGCGTTTTTGCATGCGGCCGTATGCCGAGACCGTTCACCTTGCAGTGTTCGGCCATGCGCGCCACGTTGCGCTCGAAGGCGTCGAGGTCGAGTATCAGCGCCGGGGTCGGGATCGCGGCCTTCGACCCGGGCAATCCGATTGCCGCCTTCGCTGCTTTTACCGCTTCCGCCGTCATGGCTCACCCGATCAAAATTCATGCGGGCGCATCCTACATCCATGTGCGGTATGCACAAATGCCGCGGCATGACGTTTTTGCATGGCTTGAAAACCGGCGTGGCAAAAGTGCTAGACTGCGCTTTGCAGCATTGGATGACAGAAGCGATACGAATAGAGAGATGTCAAAAGCACAAGGCAGTGCCGCCCTTCAGAAGACGGCCGGAACAGCGGACAAGCGCGAGATGATCCTCACTTCCGCGCTCGATCTCTTCCGTCATTACGGCTATCGCCGCACCTCGATGGAAGACATCGCGCGCGCCGCCGCCGTCGCCAAGGGTACGCTCTATCTCTACTTCAAGAGCAAAGATGAGCTTTTCGAGGCCATCTGCCGTTCGCTCGCAGAGCAGGTCGGGGAAGGCGTGACGAGCGCCGAGGCGCTCGACCTTCCGCTGGAAGCGAAGCTCACCGCACTCATGGAAGCGAAGCTCGGCTTCGTCTATCGCTGGATATTGTCGAGCCCCCATGCGGCCGAACTTGTCGATAGCGGTTCACGCTTTTCCAAAGATGTCTTTGGCGAGGTTCACGACCGGTTTCATGGTGCCGTGAGACGCCTTGTTCGACAGGGTATCGAGACGGGCGAACTCGATCCCGCCTCCCTTGGCCTTACGGATGACGCCGCTGCGGACGCTCTCATAGCGGCGGCTTGGGGGGCGGAAAAGGCGCCTGACGAGGAAACCTTCCGTACACAGCTCACCGCCATCATCCGCATGACCTTGCGCGGCCTGCGCGCCTAGGCTTCGGCCTCCGGCTTCCATCCCGCCACGTCAAGTTCCGGGTCGACCTCCCAGCGGCCGGGCGGACGTCCGTCATTCTCATGCTCGCGTACAATCCGGTCGAATTCCGTTCGGGAAATCTCGCGCATACCGAGGGCGGCAAGGTGTCCCGTCATGTCCTTTCCGTCATTGAGCTTGTAACCCCAATGCTGCAAGTGACGGTTCAACGTAACGAAAGCGATCTTCGAGGTGTCACGCTTGCCTGCGAATTGCGATTCCGTGAAGAAGACACCCCCGCAGGCCACGCCATAAAGGCCTCCCGCGAGCACGCCTTCATCGTCCCAGACCTCTACTGAATGCGCATGTCCCATCTCGTGGAGCTTCGCATAGGCCTCCATAAAACGAGGACTGATCCAGGTCAGCGCATAGCGCCCTGCGCGCGGCTCCGCGCAGCTGCGCATCACTTCGCGAAACGCCGTGTCAAAGGTTACGCGATATTTGCCTTGCCGGAGGAGACGCCGGAGATTCTTCTCGATGCGGCTTTCCTCGAGAAAGAGAACCGCACGCCTTGAGGGCGCCCACCACTTTACAGGCCCCACATGACACCACGGAAAAATGGCGCGCCGATATGCGGCAATCAGCCGTTCGGGCATCATGCTTCCGCCGATATCCACAAGCCCGTCCGGAACAGTGAGAGCCTCCTCAGGCTCTCTCAGGAATTGCGCGCGGGGCACGTGCCGAAACAGCCGTTCGATTTGCAGGCGCGCAAAGCCCAACGGGTGCAGCAGCCGCGATGGCCTAGCCGCATAGGCAAGCGCCATTGCAAGATGGCGTGCGCCATTCGCCGCCCGTCTGTCATGCTTGATATCAGCTGAGAGGACCATCGGAGGCTCTTGGTCACCATCTTGCTTGGGAGAGAACGGATCGTTCCGTGAGTGTCACAATAGGGGACTAAGAAATGGTTGAGCTTACGGCTGGTCGGGCGCTTCCATCTCCGGAAAAAGAGGTTTTCCGCCTGGATCCGTGGCGCATATCAGCTTGGCTCTGGGTGGCTTCGCTGTCGGTCGTCTTTCTCGGGCTGTTTCGGGAATGGTATGTAACGGCATTCGGATTCGAGACGGTCGCGAAAGATCTGCGGCATCTCGCATTCAACGCGGAATATTGCTTGCCCGCCTGGTACAGCTCGCTGATGCTTTTCTTTTCCGCCGCCCTCCTGACCCTCACCGCCCTTTCGGCGGAGAGACATGGCGAGCGCCACCTTTTCCATTGGGCCTTGCTTGCAGCTATTTTCGTTGGCTTGTCGGTCGACGAAGCAACAGGGGTTCATGAAGTTCTGATCGAACCGCTGCGCAGCGGGCTCGGCCTCGACGGCTTCCTGCATTTCGGCTGGGTGATCCCGGGCGCGGTCGTGGTGGCACTGATCGGGCTCTTTTATCTCCCTTTCCTCCTCGCTCTTCCCTCTCGGACACGCCTCATGTTCTTCGGGGCCGGCCTTCTCTATGTAGGTGGCGCCCTCGGCATGGAAGTCGTCGGCGGAAAGCTCCTCACTCTCTATGGCGAGGAAAGCTTCCCCTACCAGCTTGCCTATTGCACCGAAGAGATCATGGAAATTCTCGGCGCGACGCTTTTTGCGACGAGTCTTCTGGGGCATCTCAAGCGCCGATTTGGGGGTGCCGTTCTCGTTCTCTCCTGATCTTTACGATCTGCCGGTGCTTGACAGTCCGACCTGCAACACCTATCTCTCGCAAAGGTATTGGCACTCGCTCTATGTGAGTGCTAACAGCCTCGAAATTCTCAATAAATTTCCGCAACTTAGCGGTTGGGACATAGGAGAAGCCAGAGATGAAGTTCCGTCCTCTGCATGACCGCGTCGTAGTGCGCCGGGTCGAGGAAGAAGCCAAGACCGCCGGCGGCATTATCATTCCGGACACGGCTCAGGAAAAGCCCTCACAGGGCGAAGTTGTTGCGGTGGGCCCGGGTGCCCGCAGCGATGATGGCAAGGTTATCGCGCCGGACGTCAAGACAGGCGACCGCGTGATCTTCGGCAAATGGTCCGGCACCGAGGTCAAGATCGACGGCGAGGACCTGCTGATCATGAAAGAGAGCGACATCATGGGTGTGCTCGAAGGTGGTGCCAAGAAGAAGGCAGCCGCCGAATAAGGCTCGCAACCGGATAACGGCCGCGGGCTTTTTTTTGCGAGCCCTTGCGGCCTTCGTTCCGCTTCAAGAATTCAGAAGGATCAGAAGAACATGGCTAAGGAAGTCAAATTTGGCCGCAGCGCGCGCGAGAAGATGCTTCACGGCGTCGATATTCTTGCCGATGCGGTGAAGGTGACGCTCGGCCCGAAGGGCCGCAATGTCGTTATCGACAAGGCATTCGGTGCACCGCGCACCACAAAAGACGGCGTGACGGTCGCCAAGGAGATCGAACTCGAAGACAAGTTCGAAAACATGGGCGCACAGATGGTCAAGGAAGTCGCTTCCAAGACCAACGACACGGCGGGTGACGGCACGACGACAGCGACCGTTCTGACGCAGGCGATCGTTCGCGAAGGCGCGAAGTCCGTTGCCGCGGGCATGAACCCGATGGACCTGAAGCGCGGCATCGAGATCGCCGTACGTGCGGCCGTCGAGGACATCACGAAGCGCTCGAAGAAGGTCAAGTCGAACGACGAAGTCGCGCAGGTCGGCACGATTTCGGCCAACGGCGAAAAAGAAATCGGTGCCATGATCGCCCAGGCGATGGAGAAGGTTGGCAATGAAGGTGTGATCACGGTCGAGGAAGCCAAATCGCTCGAAACCGAACTTGATGTCGTCGAAGGCATGCAGTTCGACCGCGGCTATCTCTCCCCCTACTTCATCACCAATGCCGACAAGATGGTGACCGAGCTCGAAGAGCCGCTCATTCTGCTTCACGAAAAGAAGCTGACGAGCCTGCAGCCGATGCTTCCGGTTCTCGAAGCCGTGGTGCAGTCGGGTCGTCCGCTGCTCATCATTGCAGAAGACATCGAAGGCGAAGCCCTCGCCACGCTTGTCGTCAACAAGCTCCGTGGCGGCCTCAAGGTCGCGGCCGTGAAGGCACCGGGCTTCGGCGATCGCCGCAAGGCCATGCTCGAAGATCTTGCGATCCTCACGGGTGGCCAGGTCATTTCCGAAGACCTCGGCATCAAGCTCGAAACGGTTACGCTCGACATGCTCGGCAAGGCCAAGCGCGTCACGATCACGAAAGACGACACCACGATCGTCGACGGCTCTGGCAAGAAGAAGGACATCGAAGCTCGCGTCAGCCAGATCAAGCGGCAGATCGAGGAAACGACGTCCGACTACGACAAGGAGAAGCTGCAGGAACGCCTCGCGAAGCTCGCTGGCGGCGTTGCGGTGATCAAGGTCGGCGGTGCGACCGAAGTCGAGGTGAAGGAACGCAAGGACCGCGTCGACGACGCGCTCAACGCGACCCGCGCTGCGGTCGAGGAAGGCATCGTTCCCGGTGGTGGCACGGCGCTCCTGATGGCGTCCAAGGCCGTCAGCAAGCTTCTCGACGATAACCGCGATATCCAGGCGGGTATCAGCATCGTCAAGAAGGCGCTCGAAGCTCCGATCCGTCAGATCGTCGAGAATGCCGGTGTCGAAGGCTCCATCGTCGTTCAGAAGGTTCTCGAATCGAAGCAGGCCAATTACGGCTTCGACGCGCAGAAGGAAGAGTATTGCGACCTTGTGGCCGCCGGCATCATCGACCCGACCAAGGTTGTGCGCACGGCGCTTCAGGATGCGGCTTCGATCGCCGGTCTCCTGATCACCACCGAAGCCATGATTGCCGACAAGCCGAAGGCCGAAGGCAATGGCGGCGGCGGCGGTGGCGGCATGCCCGGTGGCATGGGCGGAATGGGTGGCATGGGCGGAATGGACTTCTAAGTCCCGCTCTCTCCCGAGAAACATGCGAAGGGCCGGTGGAGACATCGGCCCTTTTCTTTTTGCAGGTGACGCTTGTCACCGGCGGTACCGGCAACCACCTTCTCGTCATCGGCACCCTCGCGAGCTTCGCCGTTGACGGCGCAGTGGCGCAGGAAGTCCTCGATCGTGTCGGCCTCACAACCAACAAGCAGGTGATCCAGGACGACCCGAACCCGCCCGCTCATGGAAAAACTTGGTGAATAGGGCCGCCGGAAGTTCCTCAGCACGAAGGGCTTTTCAGCCGAGTGACAGCGACAGTCCCCGCCAGATCAGGATTGCTCCCAGCACGACGAGAATATAGCGGCTCCATTTCTTGAACTGCCCGTCATTCATCCGGTCAAGCATCATCTTGCCAAGCGTCGTGCCGAGCATGGCGAGTGGCGCGACCATCACATAAATCCACCAAGGCAGGTTTGCATCAGGTAGAAGATGCGCCGCCAGCACGCCGAAATAGAGCAGTTTCGTCAGATGCTGCAGCATCTGCGTAACCGCCTTGGTCGCGACGATCTGATGTCTCGTCAACGGACTCTGGACAAAGAAGACATCAAGGATCGGCCCCGCAACACCGGCAGTCAGCGTCAGCACCGTCACCACGAAGCCACAAGCGGGCGAAACCAACGGCTTGGTGATGTCGAGGCCCGAGCTTTTGGGGATGGAGAAAGCCACGAAAGGGATCGCCCCCAGCACCAGATAGACCGTCGATTTTTCCGGTACGAAATTCACCAGCATGAAAAGTGCGAGCGCGGCGATCGAACCCGCCAGATTGGTTGCGACGAGCCGCCAGACAACGTCATCGCGGTTGATGATCGCGCGGTAACCGTTCGATACCGCCTGCGTCACGCCATGAAGCATCATCGCCGCCCCCACCGAATAGGCGAAGGTGAGGTAGGCCATGAGGATCATGCCGCCCGCCATGCCGAAAATCCCCGACAGGGTTGCCGTCACGAGAACCACAAGGGCAGTAACGGTAACCAGGGAGACAGTCATGGTTCAGCCCTTTTTCTTGAGCCGCATCGTCAGCCGCTCGCGGAGCGGGTTTTTTGCCTCGAAGACATAATCGGCGCGCGAAGCCGTCACCGTGTCCCGCCCTTCGGCATAAAGGAAGGCAACCAGATCGTAGAGCCTTGGCTCCGGGCAATGCGCAATGCATACGGGCGTTGCCGCGCCGTTGCCAAAGGGAAGCGTCACACCGAAGCGGGCCTTGATTTCATCGAGCAGCGGCGCGTCGTTTCCCTCGCTCGCGAAGCGCACTTCGACAACCTTCGACGCGCGCGCCTGCGCTGACACACGATCGAGAATTTCACCAACAGCGGCGAGCGCCGTCTTGCTCCATTCCGCGCCGAGGCTCCCGACAAGATTTGCCTGACTTTTCAGGATGGTGCCGTCATCGAGAAGCTTCAGGTTGTTCGCCGTCAGCGTCGCGCCGGTCGAGGTAATGTCGACGATCACTTCTGCCGTTCCCGCCGCAGGTGCGCCTTCGGTCGCGCCGAGGCTTTCGACGATCCGGTAATCCGTCAGCCCGTGTTCGGCAAAGAAGCGCCGCGTCAGGTTGAAATATTTGGTCGCGACGCGGAGCCTGCGCTCACGCTTCGTGTGGAAAGCCAGCGCCACGTCGTCGAGGTCCGCCATTGTGGCAACATCGATCCAGCTTTGCGGTACGGCAACCACGACATCCGCGTGACCGAAGCCAAGCGGCAGCAACAACTCCACATCACGTTCCGGCGTGGAGAGCTTTTCGCGAATGAGATCCTCGCCGGTGACGCCGAGGTGAATGAGCCCCTGCTCGAGCTGGCCCGCGATTTCCGATGCCGAAAGGAAGGCAATCTCGACATTGGCAATGCCGTCGAGCCGGCCGGTATAACCACGGCCGCCATCCTGACGCACTTTGAGGCCTGCACGCGCAAAGAAGGCATTGGCGTTTTCCTGCAGGCGGCCTTTCGAGGGAAGGCCGATAACAAGTTTGTCGCTCATTGGCCCTTCTCCTTCGATACAGCCGCGAGAAGCCGCTCGATGCCGACGGCGCAACCGACCGCAGGTATGGAGTTGGGCGAGCCGAGCGCGGACAGCAGATCGTCGTAGCGGCCGCCGCCGCAGATCATCGCGTCAGCGCCAAGATCGGGAACGCGAAACTCGAAAACGAAGCCTGTATAGTAGGCCATGTTGCGCCCGAAGCCGGTTGCAAAATGAGCGCGGGAAAGGTCAACGCCCGCTTTTGCGGAGAGTTCTAGGCGGCGCTCGAAGCGAGCGATAGCTGCCTCGATCGAAACGCCGGAGCCTTCGGTAAGCGCGCGAATCCGGGCAATGCCTTCTTGAGGTGTGCCCGACACGGCCAGGAAATCCGAAATAAGTTTTGCTGCCGCCTTCGGTACGCTCGACGAGGCGAGTTCCGCCTGCTCGATCAGCCGTTCGGCGACTTCTTCAACCGTGCGGCCACCTACAGGCGCGATGCCCGCAAGTTTCAGCACGTCTTCGATCACGTCCTTTGCCTGCGCATCGTCGAGGCCGGAGATTGCCGAAATGAGTGCCTGGCGGTCGCTGGATTCTTCACCCGCATCCCCCGCCGCGAGCCGGTCGAGAAGTTCGCGGAAATAGTCGGGGCGCCAGAAATGCCGCTTCAGACGTGAGCGCCAGCCCGGCGGCAAGTCGAGTGCATCGACCAGTGCATCGAAGAGTGCGAGGTCGCCCATCTCGATGCCATAGGACTTCAAGCCCGCATCGGCCAGCGCATTTGCGGCGAGCGAAACCACTTCCGCGTCGGCGGCCTCCGCATCGCTCGCGCCAAGGCATTCCACTCCCGCTTGCGTATATTCACGCAGCTTGGTCGAACCCCGACTTTGATAGCGGTAGACCGGCCCGAGCGCACAAAGCTTTTGCTCGCCGCCGCCGCTTTCGAGATAGAGGCGGCAGACCGGAATTGTCAGCTCCGGCCGAAGACACAGCTCGTCACCCGCCGGGTCGGCAAAGACGTACATGCTCCGCCGGATGTCCTCACCGGACATATCGAGAAAAATGTCGGCGGGCTGAAGCGCAGGCGCAGAAACCGGCGCATAGCCCGCCTTTTCGAAGCCGCCGCGCACGGAAGCGCCCAGCGCTTCCCTTGCGCGCAGGCGCTCTCCATCCAGTGCTGCCATAGGTTCAGGTGACATATCGAATACTTCCCGGCCCTGCCATTTCGTTCCGGTTTGGCCTTTCGGAGCGGGCCTTGTCTAGCATGGAAATGGTAAATATCGAGAAAGGAGATAACGGCGTTTTCAGCCGTGATGGCCCGGGACATGGCGATGTCGGGCAAGCATTGTGACAACCTCTTCAACGAGTCGAGCGCGCGGCACGGAAACCTGCGCGGGCTGCCCCTCGCGCCAGGCGGCATTGTCCTCGATCTCTTTCGACATCTCGGCACCGAGGATCAGGTCTTTCAGGGTAATTTCACCCCGGGCCCGCTCATCCTCACCCTCGATCACCGCTATCGGCGCGCCACGCTTGTCGGCATATTTGAGCTGTGCCTTCATGCCCGAGCCACCGAGATAAAGTTCGGCTCGGATACCCGCGGCACGCAGCTCCGACACCATGGTCTGATATTGGGCCATCTTGCCTGCATCCAGCGTCAGCACGACGACCGGTGCGGTCACGTCTTCAACGTCGAGCTTGCCCAGCAATTCGAGAGCGCTCTGAAGCCTGCTTACGCCGATCGAGAAGCCGGTGGCAGGCACCTTCATACCCTTGAAGCGTTCGACCAGCCCGTCATAGCGGCCGCCGGACCCGACCGAGCCGAAGCGTACAGGGTTGCCCTTTTCGTCCTTCACCTCGAAGAGAAGATCGGATTCGAAAACAGGCCCCGTGTAATAGCCGAGGCCCCGCACAATCCAGGAATTGAATTCGATCCGATCCGTGCCATAGCCTGCCGCCACGAAGAGCGCGTCCATTTCAGCCAGTTCTTCAATACCCCCACGGCCAATGGAACTGTCGCCGACAACCTTGCGCCAGCCTTCAAGTACGAGATTGCGGTCCGTCGTGCCTTCGCCAACCCCCGACTCCACATAGTCTAGTACCGCAGTAATCTGCGACGGTGAAAGCCCCGCTCCCTTGGTAAAGTCGCCGGATTCGTCCTTGCGGCCCGGGCCGAGCAGCAGTTCCACGCCCTGCCGTCCTAGACGATCATATTTGTCGATGGCGCGCAGAACCGTCATATAGGTTGCGCTGCCCGGCTCACCTTCAAGGCCAATGGTTTCGAGAAGCCCGTCCAGCACCTTGCGATTGTTCGCACGGATGCGATAGCTGCCGCGCGGAATACCGAGCGCCTCCAGGCAATCGGCCCCCATCATGCACATCTCGGCATCGGCGGCGACGCCGGGGGCAGCCACGGTATCGGCGTCAAATTGCGTAAACTGGCGATAACGGCCCGGCCCAGGTTTTTCGTTCCGCCAGACTGGTCCTGTCTGATAACGGCGAAACGGCTTGGGGAGGGCGTCATAGTTTTCGGCGACATAGCGCGCGAGCGGGGCCGTCAGGTCGTAGCGTAGCGAGAGCCACTGCTCGTCGTCGTCCTGAAAGGAAAAGACACCTTCGTTCGGCCTGTCTTCATCGGGCAGAAACTTGCCCAGCGCATCCGCATATTCAAAGGCGGAGGTTTCCAGAGGATCGAAGCCATAGCGCTCATAGACCTCGCGAATGCGCGCAAGCATTCGCTGCTCCGTACGCACCAGCGCGGAAGGCATGTCGCGAAGTCCCTTCGGCACTCTGGCCTTGGGACGGAAGGTCTTTACTTTCTTGCTCATGGTCTGCCTTTGGAGGGCGCTTTGCCGGAACGCCGAAGCCTTTGCAGCGCGGGCGCATACCTAGCCCATAGGTCCCGGCGTCACAAGCATTCGCTGGAACCGAATCACCACGGCCCTGCGTGTGCCCTCTTTTCACCATGAAGGGCCCGATCACGCGGTTTTTTGCTTTTCGGCACGTGAATCGAAGAACAAAAAGGAAGGTTAACGCCGGCAGGTAAAAACTATGGAAAACTTACACTGAAACGCGGTTTTTACCGTTAAAACATGCTTACCTTCTTGTATGGAAGTCCAGCCCTAACCACAAAATAAGCGCCTCGTTTACTTTCCGTTTACTAAAGAATCGGACTCTTGCCTCACGCGGCCAAATGCCACCGCAGTCAACTTATATGAATTGGGTTGAGGGCGCTGGGGGGCGCAGAAATGGGTTTGACCTTGGTACGTCCAGGCATAGCAATGAGCCGCACCTCTTCACCAAACGGAACAAGCGGGCCGCTCGCTCCTTCCGCCCTCTTCACTCATGTCGTTAGTGCCTCACAGAGACTGCGGGCCGACTTTACTGCGCTGGCCGCGTCGGGCGAGGCGGGGCCGCTCTGCTTCGGATTTTCCACGACCGAGGAAGGTATTGATCCGCTACTTCACCCGGGCATAGATGCGCTCGCCATCGATATCGGCGACGGCGGGGTTGCCGCACTCGATTTCCTGCGCCGCGTGATCGTACTCGGCCCGAATGCTCCGGTTATTGCGCTCGGCGCCGGCGACCCGCTCCTTCAGGCGGCGGCGCTCGAGGCAGGCGCTGAAGATTGCCTCTCTCCGGATATGGATACGCCGACCTCTCTCGGCCTGGCCATTCGCCGCGCCGTCATGCGCCGCAACCTGAGCGAGGAGCGGCCAGCCGATGCCGCACCCTCCGAGGGGGCCGACAAACCTCATGTGACACTCGTTCAGGAAACACCGGAAGCCATCGTCATACTCGACAGCCAAGGTGTCATTCGCTTTGCCAACAGCGCCGCCCAGGACATTCTGGGGCGTTCGAATGACGATCTCGTCGGCAAGCCCTTCGGCTTGCCGAGCGAACCCGGCGAGCACGATGTTACAATCACGAGGCCGGATGGAGACAACCGCCTCGCTGAAATGCGCATCGTCGATACACGGTGGGGCGGCGTTCCTGCCCGTGTTGCCGCCCTCAACGATGTTACCGTGCGGCGCAAGCTCGAACAGACCATGCACGAAGCAGAGACGCGCAGTCAGGAAACCTACAAGCGCAACCAGAGCTTCTTCTCAAACGTGAACCATGATCTCCGGACGCCTCTGACACACATCATCGGCTTTTCGGAAATGATGAAGAACGAACGTCTCGGACCAATGGGTACCGACCGTTACAAGGAATATGCGAGCGATATCTACTCGAGCGGCACGGTGCTGCTCGATATGATTGAGGATTTGCTCGGCATCGCCGAAGCGGAAATGCATGAAATCGACCTGACCGACGAGATCTGCAATCTCGGACAACTTGCGGAGATCGCGGTGGCGAGCCAGAGGCAGCACGCGGCAGAGGAAGGTGTATCGATCGAGGTCGTTTGCCCGGACCGCCTTCCGGGTCTGCGCGGGGATGCACGCAGGTTGAGGCAAGGTCTCTTCCGCTTGATCGCGGAAGCGATTCATTGCGCCCATCGGGGCTCCACCATCCGCCTCACTCTGGGTGAGGATGATTGCAGGATATATGTGAGGCTGAACGAGGTTCGCAATCCGAAGGACATTCAGATGGAACTCAATGCCCTGCCCGATTTCGAGACGATAGACGACCCCTTCGTCAGCGCCGAAGACAGCAGCGCGCCGCGCGAGGAAAGCCTCGCGCTTTCTCTCACACGCAAGGTAATAGAGTTGCATGGCGGCTCTCTCGATATCGTCCGCGCCCGCAAGCACACACCGGACAGCAACATGAGCATCGATCTCCACTTCCCGGCGAATCGTGTGGTCCGCTGAACCCTCGTGTGGTCCATATCCATTCGAATTTTGTGGGCCGTTTCGACGCGGGGCGTTTCGCTGCACCCTTTAGGCCTGTTGACACGGAGGATGACGGTGTATGCTCGCGCACTCACCTTCGATGATGGAGGAGACGTGCCATGCCACCGCTCGACGCTGAAATTCTCGCCCGGCTCCAATTTGCCTTCACTGTCTCCTTTCACATTCTGTTCCCGACACTGACGATCGGGTTGGCAGGGTTTCTTGTTTTTTTCGAGGCGAGATATCTGCGCTCGAACAATGAGGTCTGGCTCGTTCTCTACCGTTTCTGGGTCAAGATATTCGCACTGACCTTCGGCATGGGGGTCGTCTCCGGCCTCGTCCTCTCCTATCAGTTCGGCACAAACTGGTCCGAATGGTCGCGCATTACGGGGCCGGTGCTCGGACCCTTGATCGGATTCGAGGTTTTGACAGCCTTCTTTCTTGAGGCCGGCTTTCTCGGAATCATGCTGTTCGGCTGGAAAAAGGTCGGTCCGCGCCTTCACTTTCTGGCCACCTGTCTCGTCGCTATCGGCACGGTGATTTCGGCCTTCTGGATTCTCTCCGCCAACAGTTGGATGCAGACACCCGCGGGCGCGAGCTTTGTCGACGGCCAATATGTCGTCGATGACTGGCTGGCGGTCATCTTCAATCCGTCGTTTCCGTGGCGGCTCATGCATATGACGACAGCGTCCTACCTCACCTCATCGCTTGTCGTCTCCGGCATATCGGCCTTTTATCTTCTCGTCGGCAGCAATCGGGATGTTGCTCGGCAGGCCTTCTCGATAGCCATGTGGGCCGTCCTCGTTCTCGCACCGCTGCAGATATTTCTCGGCGACCAGCACGGTCTCAACACGCTCGAACATCAGCCGATGAAGGTCGCGGCAATGGAAGGCAACTGGGAGACGCGATCCCATGCGCCCTTTCACATCTTCGCCATGCCGGACCAGAAACTGCAAAAGAACCATCTCGAAATATCGATCCCCTGGGCGTCGAGCCTTATTCTGAAGCACAGCCCCTCGGGCGTCGTGCCGGGGCTCAAGGAAATGCCGGTCGAAGACCTGCCGCCGGTGGGCGTTGTCTTCTGGTCCTTCCGCGTCATGGTCGGACTTGGCTTCCTGTTCCTCGCGCTCGGACTCTGGGGTGCCTATGCGCGGTGGCGCGGTACACTTTACGACGCGCGCTGGCTCAAGCGCCTTGCCGTGGTGCTGACGCCTGCGGGCTTCGTCGCGACGCTGTCCGGCTGGTTTGTGACGGAAGTCGGACGCCAGCCCTACACGGTCTATGGCGCGATGCGCACGGAAGACAGCTTCTCGCCGTCCGTGACAGGCGCATCGGTCGCGACGACGCTGATCATCTTCCTCATTGTCTATGGCGGCCTTTTCGGCGCCTATCTCTATTATCTCTCGAAGCTCATCCGAAAGGGCCCGGACCCTCTCAAAACGAGAGAAACCGAAGAGACGCCCGAGGCTATCCGGGGCGCCCGCCCCGGCCTCGTCGTTCCCGCGGAATAGGAGAGGCGTATCATGGAAATACTCGCAATCATTTCCGGTGGCATCATCGGTGCTGCGATCCTCATGTATGTCGTGCTCGACGGCTTCGATCTCGGCGTCGGTATCCTCTTTCCTTTCGCTCCCGGCGAGAAAGCGCGCGACACCATGATCAACTCGGTGGCGCCCATATGGGACGGCAACGAGACGTGGCTTATTCTGGGCGGCGGCGGCCTTCTCGTTTTCTTCCCTGCTGCCTATTCAATCGCGCTTCCCGCCTTTTACATCCCCGTCATGGCAATGCTCTTTGCCCTGATCTTCCGTGGCGTCACCTTCGAGTTCCGCCATCAGGCGCATACGAGTACGCATATCTGGAACCGTTCCTTCTTCTGGGGTTCACTCGTCGCCGCCTTCATGCAAGGCGTCTTGCTCGGCGCCTTGGTACAAGGGGTCGAGGTGGAAAACCTCCGCTATACAGGCGGCATGTTCGACTGGCTCACACCCTTTTCCATCCTGACGGGAATTGGCGTGGTGATGGGATACGGCCTGCTCGGCGCCACATGGGTGATCTACAAGACCGAAGGCGAAATACAGGAATGGGCGCACCGCGCGGCTATCGTCTTGGGGAGCGGCATGCTGGTTGCGATGGCGGCCGTCAGCGTGATGACGCCGCTGCTTCGCCCGGCCATCGCGGACCGCTGGTTCGGTGGCGTGAACCTGCTTTATCTTTCGCCGATCCCGCTTCTTACGCTCGCGCTCGCCGTTACGCTCTTCTGGTCGATCCTTTCGCGGCGCGAGCTTTTACCTTTCCTGTCGGCTATCGGGCTTTTCATTCTAGGGCTCGCTGGCATCGCAATCAGTCTCTACCCGAATATCATTCCGCCTTCTGTAACGGTCTGGGATGCGGTCGCGCCCCGTTCGAGCGTGATCTTTGCAATGGTCGGCGTTGCGGTCGTTCTGCCTATGGTGCTGATCTACACCGTCTATGCCTATAGCGTGTTCCACGGCAAGGCGAGTGCCGAAGGCGGCTACGCCCATCATGAGCATGAGTGAGAAAGAGCCGCACGGGGGGAAGAAGCTTCTCTGGTTCACTGCGATCTGGCTTGCGAGCGTTGCCGTCCTTGCCGCTTTTGCCTATGGCGTGAGGGCGTTACTCGGGCTCTAGTTCTCGCGCACCGGCACGCCGAAGGGCGAGACGCCGCGCACATGGTCTTCCACCGTCAGGCGGTGCTTCAGCGGCGGGAAGGCGCGCTGCGAACAGTCGAGCCTTTCGCAAAGCCTGCAATTGACACCGATGGGCATGGCAGCCCGCTCGTCGTCGAGATCGTAACCCTGGCTGTAGACGATCTTGCGGGCATGTGCGATTTCGCAGCCAAGGCCAACGACATACTGATCGCCCGGTACGCCGATGCCCGAGCCGGCACGGCTCACCGTGCGCGCGATGGAGAAATAGCGCGTACCATCTTCCATCTGCACGACCTGCGTGTAGACCTCGCCGGGCACCCGGAAGGCGTCATGCACGTTCCATCTGGGACAGGTGCCGCCGAAACGCGCAAAGTGGAAGCCGGCCGCAGAGAAACGCTTCGAGACATTGCCCGCGTTGTCCACCCGGATGAGGAAGAAGGGGATACCGCGCGCGCCCGGCCGCTGCAGCGTGGTGACGCGATGACAAACCTGCTCGAAGCTGGTGCCGAAGCGGCGCCCGAGTAGACGGATATCATAGCGCGTTGCCTCTGCGGTCTTGTGAAAGGGGCCATAGGGCATCAACAGCGCCGCCGCAAAATAGTTGGCCAGCGCCACCCGGCAGAGGCGTTGGGCTTCCTCGCTTTCAAGGCCCGAGCTTTCGACGATGTCCTCTATGGCGCGGGACTGCTCGAAATAGCCGAGCTGATAAGCAAGCTGAAACGACCGGCCCGGCTGGTCCAGAAGTTCGGATAGGAAGATCGTCTGCCGGTGACGATCGTAGCGCCTGAGTTCGTGCGGCATGAGATCGGCAGGGGCGATGCGCGTCGAGACGCCATGAAGGTCGCGCAACACCGTCCTGAGTGCCACATAGGGCTCTTCCGAGCCTATGCCGGCGCTCGCATAGAGCTTCTCCGCCGCATCGTCCAGTTCGGGAAAGTGGTTGTTCCGGCTGTTGATGAAATCGCGAACCTCTTCGAGCGGCAGGCCCGGCGCTTCCGCACCGTCCAGCATGTCACGATCCGCCAGACGCTCTGCAAGCATTGAACCGTTGGTCACGCTCTCCTGATAGGCGCGGTAGAGGTTCGAGATCGCATCCGCCGTTGCGGGGCTCGCTGCCGCGATTTCGCGCAGATCCTGAATAGTGAGACCCGCGTCGCGAAAAAGCGGGTCCGAGAAGACCTCGCGGAGGACCGTGAGCGCCTGCGCTTCGTCGTCGCCGCCGAGCGAGCGGAGCTCAACATCATAGACTTCGGCTAGCTTGAGCAGCACCTGAACGGAGACAGGACGTTGATCCCGCTCGATCAGATTAAGGTAACTTGCCGAAATGCCGAGGTCGGCGGCCATGCGCGCCTGGGTCAGCCCTTTTTCACGACGAAGACGTCTAACGCGCGGACCGGCAAAGACTTTTTTCTCCGAAGCCATGCGTAACACCTTGGAAAATTGCCTTCCAATGAGGCAGTTCAGAGCACTCTAGTTTACAAGATTTACATTTTCAACAGAATCGCACAGGAATCTTGTGAAGTTCTTTACTTCAATATTTTCAATGACTTAGTAAATATTGGACAAGCGGCTGTCGAGCCTGTATGACCTCGCGCAACAGAACCCCCAGAGATTCCGATTACGGAGGCGAGCGAGCATGAGCAAGGCAGCAGCCACGACTATTGCCGAGGGCATCACCGTCAAGGGCGCGATGAAGCCGGGCTATGAAACCATCCTGACGCCGGAGGCGATCAGCTTTGTGGCCGACCTCGAGCGCAAGTTCGGTGCCCGCCGCCGCGAACTGCTTGGCCTTCGCGCCGAACGTCAGAAGAAATTCGATGCCGGCGAGTTGCCGGACTTTCTTGCCGAGACGAAGAATATTCGCGAAGGCGACTGGAAGGTCGCGCCGATCCCCAAAGACTTGCTCGACCGCCGCACCGAGATCACCGGCCCCGTCGACAACCGCAAAATGGTCATCAACGCGCTCAATTCCGGTGCGCAGTCCTACATGACCGACTTCGAAGACGCGGCCGCGCCGACATGGGACAACATGATCGGCGGCCAGATCAACATGAAGGCCTATTGGGACAAGTCGATCGGCTTCACCGACGAATCGAACGGCAAGCGTTACGACGTGATCGAGAATCCGGCGACGCTCATCGTTCGTCCGCGCGGCTGGCATCTCGAAGAAGCACATGTCGAGATCGATGGCCAGCCGATCTCCGCCGGCATCTTCGATTTTGGTCTCTACTTCTTCCACAATGCGAAGAAGCAGATCGCCTCCGGCTCCGGCCCCTATTTCTATTTGCCGAAGATGGAGAGCCACAAAGAGGCGCGCCTCTGGAACGACATCTTCGTCGACGCGCAGAAGACGCTTGGCCTCAAGAACGGCACCATCAAGGCGACCGTGCTCATCGAGACGCTGCCCGCTGCCTTCGAGATGCATGAAATCCTTCATGAACTCAAGGATCACATCGTCGGTCTCAATTGCGGCCGCTGGGACTACATCTTCAGCTACATCAAGCGGCTCGGTAAAAACCCGAACTTCATCCTGCCGGACCGTGCGCAGGTCGTGATGGGCGATGCCTTCCTCAATGCCTATTCGCTCCTTCTCGTGAAGACCTGCCATGAGCGCGGCGCCTTCGCAATGGGCGGCATGGCTGCACAGATTCCTGTGAAAGGCGACGATGCCGCGAACGAGGCCGCTTTCAACAAGGTGCGGGCCGACAAGGAACGCGAAGCAAAGAATGGCCATGACGGCACATGGGTCGCGCATCCCGACCTCGTGAAGGTCGCGATGGAAGTCTTCGGCAAGCTCGAAGGCCCGAACCAACTCGCCCGCCAGCGCCAGGACGTGAATGTCGGCCAAAAAGAGCTGCTCGAACCCCACAAGGGCGAGCGCACCGAAGCCGGTATGCGCGAATGCTGCCGCGTCGGTGTTCAGTATATCGAAGCCTGGCTCGGCGGCCGCGGTGCCGTGCCGCTCTACAATCTGATGGAAGACGCTGCCACGGCCGAGATCAGCCGTACACAGATCTGGCAGTGGATCTATCACGGCGCAGCGCTCAGCGACGGCCGCAAGGTGACGCCGGAGCTCTTCGACGAAGTGCTCGCCGACGAAATGAAGATCTTGCGCGAAACGCTTGGCGAAGAACGCTGGACTTCCGGTCACTTCGAGCAGGCAACCAGCCTCTTCTCGGAAATGACCAAGGCACAGGAATGCGAGGAGTTCCTGACGTTGCCAGCCTATCGCCTCATCCTTGAAAACGAAACCTGACCGAAACCACCCTCCGCATCCCAGGAGCATTCCATGAGCAAGACCTTTTACGACATCATCCCGAGCGCGCCCAAGGGCCGCTTCGACAATGTGAAGCGCAACTACAGCGTCGAAGACGTTGAGAAGCTGCGCGGTTCCTTCCCCATTGAGTACACGCTCGCCAATCGCGGCGCGAACAAGCTCTGGGAACTGCTGCACACGACCGACTATGTGCATTCGCTGGGCGCCCTTTCGGGCAACCAGGCCATGCAGATGGCGCGGGCGGGCCTCAAGGCGATCTACCTGTCGGGCTGGCAGGTTGCCGCCGATGCAAACACCGCCGGCACGACCTATCCCGACCAGTCGCTCTATCCGGCGAACTCGGGCCCCGAGCTTGCAAAGACGATCAACAAGACGCTGAAGCGTGCCGACGAGATCGAGCACTCGGAAGGCGGCGCGAAGCGCGACTGGTTCCTGCCGATCGTCGCAGACGCGGAAGCCGGCTTCGGCGGCCCGCTCAACTGCTTCGAAATCATGAAGGCGTACATCGAAGCGGGCGCCGCTGGCGTCCACTACGAAGACCAGCTCGCCTCGGAAAAGAAGTGCGGCCATCTCGGCGGCAAGGTTCTCATCCCGACCCGCGCGCATGAGCGCAACCTGAACGCCGCGCGCCTCGGCGCCGACGTCATGGGCACGCCGACGCTCATCATGGCGCGTACCGACGCGGAATCCGCGAACCTCATCACCTCCGACATCGACGAGCGCGATCACGAGTTCATCGATTTCGACGCGGGCCGCACGGTCGAAGGCTTCTACCGCCTGAAGCCCGGCATGGGTGTCGATCACTGCATCAAGCGCGGCCTTGCCTTCGCGCCTTATGCTGACCTTCTGTGGTGGGAAACCTCCAAGCCGAACCTCGACGACGCCAAGCGTTTCGCCGAAGCGGTGAAGAAGGAATATCCCGACCAGCTCCTCGCCTATAACTGCTCGCCTTCCTTCAACTGGGAAGCGAACCTCGACAAGGCGACGATCGAGAAGTTCCAGAAGGAAATCGCGGCGATGGGCTACAAGTACCAGTTCGTCACGCTGGCCGGTTTCCATCAGCTCAACTACGGCATGTTCGAACTCGCCCGTGGCTACCGCGATCGCGGCATGGGCGCCTACTCCGAACTGCAGCAGGCCGAGTTTGGCGCAGAGAAGGACGGCTACACGGCGACCCGCCATCAGCGCGAAGTCGGTACGGGCTATTTCGACATGGTCAGCCTCGCGGCTGGCGGTGGCGAAAGCTCCACGACGGCGCTCGGCGACTCGACCGAAAGCGCGCAGTTCAAGAAGTCGGCGGACTAATTCATCCGTCTACTGCTTTTGCGACAATCAGGGCTGCCGGGAAACCGGCGGCCCTTTTTTTTTGCGAAAACGGTGCGCGGCTTGATGGCGTGAAACGAGGATAAGCGGGCCGAGAAACAGACCGACTGTCATCGAAACGTCATCAAACCGTCACAAAGGGGAAAGCCGGTTCATCGCTGAACCGGCTCCTGTTCGTTTCGATAGGCCGCTCCGGCAAATGCGGGGAAATCCGTGAAAACGGACAAAAAACAATCCCCGCTTTCCGTTCAGTCCGCCGCCGCGGCCTGCATGCCGCCCGCCGCCGCACCCTGCGCGCTCGCCGTCCGCGAGCGGAGCGTGAACTCGTTGAAGTCCGGGCGGCGCGTTCGCCACCAGTATTTGAAGGTGTAGTTGGCCCAGTTGTTGGTGACCTTGCCGCTCTCGGTCTTGTACCAGCTCGTGCAACCGGAAGCGAAAACCGAGTTGGCATTGTCCGCCTGCACGCGCTCGTTCGACGCGCGCTGCGCTTCGGGCCTCACATCAAGATAAAGAAGATTGTCCTTCTTCAGCTTCTCGACGCATTGCGCGATGTAGTTCGCCTGACACTCGATCATGAAGATGATCGAGTTATGACCGAGATTGGTGTTCGGACCGTAGAGCATGAAGAAATTCGGGAAGCCCGAAACCGTCATGCCGTGATGGGCCTCGGCGCCCGTCTTCCACGCATCCTTGAGGTCGCGGCCCGCAAGGCCCGTCATCGTCATCGGCCCGAGGAAGTGCGTCGTGTCGAAGCCCGTGCTGTAGATGATGATGTCGAATGCGCGCTCCGTGCCGTCCTGGGTGCGGATGCCCGAAGGGGTGATCTGCGAGATGCCGTCAGTGACGACATCGACATGATCCTTGCCCATTGCGGGCCACCAGTCATTGGCGAAGAGAACGCGCTTGCAGCCCGGCTCGTAGTCCGGCGTCAGCTTGCGCCTCTTTTCGGGGTCCGACACATGGAGGTTCATCTCCTTGATGGCGGCCTCCTTCAGCTTGTCGCCGGAGGTGTGGAAGGTGCGGTAGAGAAGCTCGCCGAACCAGTATGTCTTCCAGCGCTGAATATTGATGGTCCAGGGAAGCGCCCTGTAGAGCGCCTTTTCCCAACCGTAGAACTCCCGCTGCGGACGCGGCAGCACCCAGCTTGCCGAACGCTGGAAGATGGTGACGCTGCCCGCCTCCTTCGCAATCTCCGGCACGAACTGAATGGCGCTCGCACCATTGCCGATGACGGCGATACGCTTGCCCTTCAAATCGACTGAATGGTTCCACTGCGCGGAGTGCCAATTGTCGCCCTGGAATGTTTCGCGGCCGGGAATGTTCGGCCAGGCGGGACGGTGAAGCTGGCCCGTGCCTGCCGCCATGACATTCGCCTCGAATGTCTGCTCGCCCGACTTCAGCGTCCACATGCCCGTCTGTTCGTCGAAGGCCGCGTCGTCGATCTCCGTGTTGAAACGGATGTGGCCGCGCAGCCCGTATTTGTCGACAACGGATTCGAGATAGGCCTTGATGTCGGCGGCGAAGACATACTTCTTCGTCCAGGTCGGCCGCATGTCGAAGGAATATTGGTACATGTGCAGCGGCACATCGCAGGAACAACCGGGATAGGTGTTCTCGCGCCATGTCCCGCCGATCTCACTCGCCTTCTCGTAGATCGTGAAGTTGGTGAAACCCTTTTCCTTGAGCTTGATCGCTGTGCAGATGCCCGCGATGCCCGCGCCGAGAATGGCCACTACAGGGCCTTCGGCTTCCTGCGCATCATATGCCAGTGCCATTATTTACCTCCCCGCCGGTCACCCTCCTCCCTCAAGAAAGGGCGCTCCGGCCTTGAATTCCGGATACCGATGAGAAAGCCTAGACCGCTTTCCAGGCAGGTGGAAACACCTGCTGGTTCGGAAAACGGTCCAGACTATAAGCGACGAGCAGATTTTCACGACGAGGCGGGATCGCAAGGCGATTCCGTCTCATCGCGATCTGCTCTAGCGGTTTTTCGAGGGGGGCGGAACCGCCTCGAAGAAGGGGCGCGCCACCCGAAAGACAGGGCGAGACAAAAAGCACAAGACGCGGTAAATCATCCGCGCTGCCGCTAGGGAAATCTCAGATGACCTCAACGACCATACCCGCCACGACCGATCTTTCCGACGACTACCCGGACCTTGTCCGCCACGCGGAATCCCTTTTTCGCGACTATGGCGGCAGAATCGCCTTTTGCGGGCCGGTGGCGACGCTGAAAGTTCCCGACGACAACAGCAAGGTGCGCGAAGCTGTGGAAAGTCCCGGCGGGGGCCGTGTGCTTGTGGTCGATGGCGGCGGCGCCCTCAATTACGCGCTGTTCGGCGGCAATCTTGGCAAGCTCGCGGAAAAGAACGGCTGGGCCGGCGTGGTGGTTTATGGCTGTGTGCGCGACACGGCTGAACTCGCCGAATGCGCCATCGGCGTGAAGGCGCTCGGGGCGCATCCCAAACGGAGCGACAAGCGCGGGCTTGGCGAAGCGGATGTCCCGGTGAGCTTCGCGGGTGTGACGATCGCGCCGGGCGAATGGCTCTATGCCGATGCGGACGGGATTGTTATTTCTTCGGAAAAACTCGGCTGACGCCACTCAGGAAATCCGGCTGCGCCGCTCATAAAATTTGGCTGCGCCGCTCATAAAATTTGGCTGCGCCGCTCAGGCAACAAGTTCAACCAGTTTCCAGAGGCCGAGCGCGACAATTGCAGCGGACAGAAGGCCACCCGAACCGATGAGCAACATCTCCATCTTGCTTACGGTCTCAACGTCCTGAAACGCACTCTCCGACAGCGCATCCGAGTCCTTGCGGGCAAAGCCCTGAAACACATCCGCACCCCGGATGTTGTGATCCAAATCAGCCATCCCAGCCCCCCCTGTCCGGTATTCCGTAGACGGAATTCCTTACCAAATCGGACAAAAAACCATTGCATGAGCTATAGCATTTCCGCGATTCGTGTCAATTCGGCACAGGGGATGTAAGCGCAAAAGTTACTTCGCACATGCAAAACGCCACGTGGTGGCCGTGCATTGCCGAGAGCGCCATCACCGATCCGCAACGGATCGCCGGGGAGCAGCGGCAAAAGGGGGAGCGGCCATCATGGCCACCCCAAAAACGGACCTCCCCATTGCCTATGCGATGAACCAGATGGGACCGGAACCTACGGGCGATCAGGGAAGGACGTGGGCTTCCACATAGCGCGGCAGCGCGAAGGCCGCCTTGTGGACTTCCGGCGTGTAATAGCGCGTGACGAGACCGGCGGCCTCGTAGCGGCGCGTCAGCTCGTCGACGGAGACGGCCATCAGCGTCTCGTCATCCGTGCCCCAGCCCATCGCCATCGGGCCGCCGACATAGGTCGGAATGGTGGCGAGATAGCAGGAAGCCACCTTGAAGAGACGGCGGAACTTCTCCATCGTGCCGCGCAATTCGTCGCCCTGCATGAAGGGGACACCGTTCTGCGTGACGATGACGCCGCCAGGCGCGAGCCGCGCATGGGCCGCGCGATAGAACTCTTCGCGGAAGAGGACTTCGCCAGGCCCGATGGGGTCGGTCGAGTCCACGATGATGACATCGAAGCTGTCCTTCGAGTCCTCAACGAATTTCGCACCATCGGCAAAGACGAGGTTGAGGCGCGGGTCGTCGAAGGCCCCGGCCGAGATCTGCGGCAACTGCTTCTTGCAGAACTCTGTCACCGCCGGATCGATCTCGACCATCGTTACATGCTCGATGCCGGGATGACGGATGACCTCGCGCAGGATGCCGCCATCGCCGCCGCCAATGATGAGGACGCGCTTAGCCTTTCCATGCGCCAGGATCGGCACATGGGTCATCATCTCGTGATAGATGAACTCGTCGCGCTCCGTTACCTGGGTGATGCCGTCGAGTGCCATCATCCGGCCGAAGAGATCGTTTTCGAAGATCACGAGATGCTGCTGGCCGGTCTCTTCTTCGTAGAGCACCTTGTCGGCGCGAAAGGCGCAGGTGAAACCCTCTTTCTCATAGAGGGTTTCAACCACCCAGCGGCCACTTTTTGTGTCTTTGGGTGCATCGGCCGTCATCAGACCATGTCCTCGCCGCGCAGGTGCTCTCCCACACGAATGTCGGAGGGCTGGAAGGCTTCGCGCAGAACCTCGATCGCGTTATGCGGTTCGGCCTCGCCACACATGAAGACGTCGAGCGCCGCATAGTCGGCCTCGGGCCAGCTATGAATCGAGATGTGGCTTTCCGAAAGCACAGCCACGCCCGACACGCCGCCATTCGGCGTGAAGTGATGGAGGTGGATGTGCAGCAGTGTCGCCTTCGACACCTCGACGCAACGGCGCAGCGTCGCTTCGATATGCGCAAGATCGTCCAGACGGCTCGCGCCGATCAGATCAATGATGAGATGCGTGCCCGCGAACCGCTTTCCATCGCGCTCAATGAAAAAATCGGTGCGCTCGTCGGACGACGTGCATCGCTCTGCTGCCGTACCGCCAGCGTGAACAGGAAACTCGAGAACTTCCGCCTGGGTCTTGCTTGAATCGCGATTCAAGTCGCTCCCCAATTGGAAGAGGGCATTGGATTCGGACATTAAGTGCCTCTCCCCAACCAGTAGATGGACCTGGCTTGCCGGACGGAGACATCATGCTCTCGCGCGCCGGGGCCAATGAATATGTCATGCGTGGATGAACGCTGCGGGTTCCCCGAAGGAACCCCTGACGATTTCCGATGCCGGGCTGCGATCGCTCGCCCGACTTGCGCGTCTTCAACTGCCGGTAAGGGCAAGGGACGTGCTCGGCTTGATCCGGGGCGTCAGCCCCTCAGACTGGAACCGGACATATGCAATCTCCCTCGAAACCCGGCGGAGGTAAACCAACGATGCCTCTACAAAGGCATGCCGCCGAAATTGTCCAAAGAGACGCGTACGCCGTTACATAACCTGAGCTGGCCAGTGGCACGTGCGATTGCGTTCGACGCGAGAAGTAATGGCCATGCGCGCCGCTGTCAATCGCAGCACAGTGAAACTTCACAAAAATCCCGCGGGAGCCCGCGTGTGTCAGCGTGTCATGCGCGACGCGATTTCGCGCGTGGCGACCTTGCAGGCGAAACGGCGGGCCGTGCCGTCATCCGCGGTGCGGGAC
>Ga0114898_1000568_pt1 | contig 27224 bp, 23 predicted proteins | sample Malvired_Geostar_FD_83496 | JGI IMG/M metagenome (GOLD analysis project Ga0114898, IMG submission 83496) | Marine viral communities from the Global Malaspina Expedition - Malaspina viral metaG DeepMed_Geostar | ecosystem: Environmental > Aquatic > Marine > Oceanic | place: Mediterranean Sea...
GTCCACATCGGCACCTCTCTTCGCGATTCGGTGCCAGATAAGGAATCACAGCCGATTCCAGCCCCGCAAGCCGGAATCGCCAACCGACTCTGTCGACTCACAAACTCCCCGGACGGACACTAAATAATATTCTTGAAATTTTTTAAATCTATCCATGTGATGGGATGTGCTATTTTGAATGGCGTATAAATTAAAATCAACAATTCCCATTTTCTTATAAAAGTTGTCTTTTAGTTTTGTAAGGTCGTTAGAAATATCTCTTTTCATTTTATCATTAATGAAAATTATGCTAATTTTTTTATCTACATTTGCAATTAAATTAAAAGGCATCGCAAGTTCTACTGCAATGTCATCCCCGGCGCTTTGCGCATTTTTTATTATTTTTTCATTCTTGAAGAAGGCCCATTCGAATTTATGAGAGTCTCCACTGGGGGTTTTGATATCTAAATATATGTTTGATATGAATGTATTATAGTTAAAACAAAATAGGCTTCCCCTTAAACCAATGGTAGATCCAAAATTACTATGCCCTAATTCTATCCAGTTTGCTGGGTGAAGTTCTATGTGAAATCTAATGTATTGAAAAATTTTCTCTATTTCTGGTCTGATAAAAGCCAGAATAGCTATGGATATTCCAATTATTTCATATGCAGTCATAGTCACTCGCGCGTTAATTGTAAAAATTATCAAAGATTATAAGAGAAAGTTAAAGAAAAATTTTCTACCGAACCGGCTCGCCCTCGACGGGTTCGCCGCCGAGGCTGCGGATGAGCGTGCGGACCTCTTCGGCGGCTGTGTCCAGCGTGGCCTCGTCGGTGCCGCGCAGCACCAGCGAGACGCCGAAGCCGCCGCCGGCGAAATAGGGGTAGCTGCCGATATCGATGCCGGGGTGTCGCGTCTGGATGGCGCCCAACCCCTGCGCCAGCGTGCCTTCGCCCAGCCGGCAGGAGACGGTGCGCGAGGCGATCTTCGCCCCGGTCGTCAGCTCGCCGCGCACACTGTCGAACATCGCCTGCATGATGCGCGGGATGCCGGCGAAGACATAGACATTGCCGATGCGGAAGCCGGGCGCCTTGGAGACCGGGTTCTCGACCAGCGTGGCCCCTTCCGGCACCTCGGCCATCTTCTTGCGCGCGTCGTTGAACTCCGCCCCGGTGGCGGCATAGTGCGCGGCCAGCACCGCCATCGCGTCGGGATGGCGGATGAGCTTCACCCCGAAGGCCGCGGCAATACAGGCCGAGGTGATGTCGTCATGCGTCGGCCCGATGCCGCCGGTGGTGAAGACATAGCTGTAGCGCGCGCGCAGCGCGTTCACCGCCTCGACGATATTGGCCTCGATATCGGGCACGATGCGCACTTCCATCATGCGGATGCCCATCTCGGCCAGCTGCGCGCCCAGATAGGCGAGGTTCGCGTCCTTGGTGCGGCCGGACAGCACCTCATTGCCGATGATGACGAGTGAGGCTGTGGGGGCGGGGTTTGATTCCATGGGATGAAACCTTAACTTTCTTGCTTTACGGATGCAGGCCGCAGAGGAAAACGCAAGGGCGCGCCGGGAGAAGATAGGCCGCCTCATGCGTGCAGGAAAGGGATAGAAGCAGAATGACCCCCGCCAAGGCAGCGCCGTCCGCAATGCCGCGCCCCATGCGCATCGTCAGCCCGCGGCTGCAGAAACTCTATGCGCTGTGGCTGCATGCCGCCGACGGCTACCGCATGCCCGATCCCGGCCGTATCGGACCGGTCGATCTGGCGGACGAGCTGCCGAATCTGCTGCATGTCGAGGTTGTCTGGCCGGAGAATGGGGCGCCATCGCGCTTCCGCTACCGCACCATCGGGATGGCGCTGCAGCGCTTCTATGGCAGCAATCCCGAAGGCAAATATGTCGATCAGATGCCGAATCCGCTGTTCCGCCGCATCGCCAGCGCGGCCTATCGCGAGGTGGTGGAGAGCCGCGCACCCACCTGCCAGACCCAGCGCTTCTACAAGGATTTCTGGTTCGCCGCCTATGAGCGGCTGCTGCTGCCGCTGTCGGCGGACAGCGACACTGTGACCTCGATCATCGGCTGCATCGTGCCGAAGGTCGGCGTGGTGAAGGATGGGAAGGAGGCGCCGCTGGAACAGGAAATGGCGGCGGTGCTCACCGCATCACGGAAGGGCTGATCTGCCGTAAAAGCAGGTGACGCGCCATCCCGTCATCCCCATCTGGCTGGACAAGTGGGGTCGCTTGGCGGTATAGGCCGGGCTTTTACGCCGGATGACCGTGATTTCGGCCTCTTTCTATGCGATAAGGATCAGGTCATGGAAGACCTCCGACGCGAAGAGCGCAGCATCAAGATTCACACCGCCGCCGACTTCGATGGCATGCGGCGCGCCGGGCGGCTTGCGGCCGAAACGCTGGATTTCATCACCCCGCATGTGCAGCCTGGTGTGACCACGGGCGAACTGGACCGGCTGTGTCATGACTACATCGTCGAACATGGCGCGGTGCCGGCGCCGCTGGGCTATCGCGGCTTTCCGAAATCGATCTGCACCTCGGTCAATCATGTCGTCTGCCACGGTATTCCCGGCGACAAGAAGCTGGTCGAGGGCGACATCCTGAACATCGACGTGACGGTGATCCTGGATGGCTGGCACGGCGATACCAGCCGCATGTTCGGGGTCGGCAAGATCGGCGTGAAGGGTCAGAAGCTGATCGATGTCACCTATGAGGCGATGATGCTGGGCATCCAGGCGGTGAAGCCCGGCGCCACGCTGGGCGATATCGGCCACGCCATCCAGACCCATGCCGAGGGGCAGCGCTTTTCCGTGGTGCGGGATTTCTGCGGCCACGGCCTGGGCAAGGTGTTCCACGACGCACCGTCGATCCTGCATTACGGCAAGCCGGGCAAGGGCATCGCGCTGCGCCCGGGCATGTTCTTCACCGTCGAGCCGATGATCAATGCCGGCCGCTATGACGTGAAGGTGCTGGCCGATGACTGGACGGCGGTCACCAAGGACCGTTCGCTGTCGGCGCAGTTCGAGCATTCCATCGCCGTGACCGAGGACGGGTTCGAGATTTTCACGGCCTCGCCGAAGGGCTGGGACCGCCCACCCTACGTCTGACCTGCGTCTGAACCGGACCGGCTTCTTCGGGGGCTGGTCAAACGCGCCTCCGCTTCGCTAAGGTCTGCCCAACGGAACAGGGTAGGCCAATGACAAACGACAATATCGACATCTGCTATCTTCCCGCGACGGAGCTGCTGAAGCACTACCGCCGCAAGAGCCTGTCGCCGGTCGAGGTGACCAAGGCGGTGCTGGCGCGTATCGAGGCGGTGGACCCGCATGTGAACGCCTTCTGCCTGGTCGATGCCGAATCGGCGCTGGCCGCCGCCCGCGCCTCGGAAGCGCGCTGGATGCAGCGCGAACCGCGCGGCATGGTCGATGGCATCCCGGCGACGGTGAAGGATCTGATCCTGAGCGAGGGCTGGCCGACCCTGCGCGGCAGCAAGACCGTGGCGCGCAACCAGAACTGGCCGGAGGACGCGCCCGCCGTGGCGCGGCTGCGCGAGGAAGGGGCCGTTCTGGTCGGCAAGACCACCACGCCGGAATATGGCTGGAAGGGCGTCACCGACAGCCCGCTGACCGGCATCACCCGCAATCCGTGGGACACCTCGAAGACGCCGGGCGGTTCCTCCGGCGGGGCGGCGGCGGCGGCGGCGCTTGGCATGGGATGCCTGCATATTGGCACCGATGGCGGCGGCTCGATCCGCATGCCCTCGGGCTTCACCGGCATCTTCGGCCTGAAGGCGCATTTCGGCCGGGTTCCCGCCTTCCCGGCCAGCCCGATGGGCACGCTGTCGCATGTCGGGCCGATGACCCGCACCGTGGGCGACACGGCGCTGATGATGAACGCGATTGCCATGCCGGATGCGCGCGACTGGTTCTCCCTGCCTTATGACGGACGCGACTACCGCATCGGGCTGGAGGATGGCGTCGAGGGGCTGCGCATCGCCTACAGCCCGGCGCTGGGCTATGCCAAGGTCGATCCGGAGATTGCCGAGGCGGTGAACCGGGCGGTGCAGGTCTTCGTCGATATGGGGGCGGAGGTGGACGAGGTCGATCCCGGCTTCGAGGATCCGGCCTGGGTGTTCCGCACCCACTGGTATTTCGGTGCCGCCAACCTCTATCGCAAGCTGACGCCGGAGCAGCGCAAGCTGATGGATCCCGGCTTCGTCGAGGTGGCGGAGGAAGGGCTGACCTATACCTCGGAGCAGATCGCCAAGGCGGCCGAGGCGCGCTCCTCGCTTGGCCTTACCATGAATTTGTTCCATGAGAGCTACGATCTGCTGCTGACGCCGACCCTGCCGCAGCCTGCCTTCGATGCCGGCATCGAATTCCCGGCGGGCAAGGGCTTCAGCCGCTGGCCCGACTGGGCGCCGTTCAGCCATCCCTTCAACCTGACGCAGCAGCCCGCCGCCAGCGCGCCCTGCGGGTTTACGAAGGCGGGACTGCCGATCGGGCTGCAGATCGTCGGACCGGCCCATGCCGATGCGCTGGTGCTGCAGGCCGCCCGCGCCTATGAATCGGCGCACCCCTTCGTGATGCCGAAGGACGCGAACGTCACCCATTGAGGGGGGGGAGAGACACCCCCCTTGCCAAGCCGCGCGCCGCACCGTTCAATGGCGGGAACGCCAATCAGGAATGGTGCGGCATGGCCCGGCACAATGCACGGCAGGCGACGGCGGAAGCGGCAGAAGAAGAGACGGAACGGCCGCATTATCACGGCCACCGCAAGCGCCTGCGCGAGCGCTTCCTGGCGGCCGGCGCCGACGCGCTGCCGGATTACGAACTGCTGGAGCTGGTGCTGTTCCTGGCCCAGCCGCGCGGCGACATGAAGCCGCTGGCCAAGCGGCTCATTGACCGGTTCGGCAATTTCGCCGAGGTCATCAGCGCCGACCCGCACGCGCTGTCCGAGATCGAGGGGGTGGGGGAGAGCGCGCTGGCCGCGCTGAAGAGCGTGCAGGCGGGCGCGCACCGGCTGTTGCGCCAGCGCATCCTGAACCGGCCTGTGATCTCCTCCTGGCGCGACCTGCTGGATTATTGCCGCGCCTCCATGGGCTTCGAGAAGCTGGAGCAGTTCCGCGTGCTGTTCCTCGACCGCAAGAACATGATCATCGCCGACGAGCTGATGCAGAAGGGTACGGTGGACCAGACGCCGGTCTATCCGCGCGAGGTGATCCGCCGCGCGCTGGAACTGCACGCCTCCGCCCTCATCATGGTCCACAACCACCCGTCCGGCGACCCGACGCCCAGCCGCGCCGACATCGAGATGACGAAGGAGGTGCAGGCCGCCGGCAAGGCGCTCGGCATCGCGCTGCACGACCATGTCGTCATCGGCCGCGACGACCATGCGAGCTTCAAGGCGCTGGGGCTGTTGTAGAGCTCTCATCTTGTCATTGCCGGGCTTGACCCGGCAATCCAGGGCGGCAGGCAAATAAGATGCAGGCAGAGCACCGCCCCTGGACCCCCGGATCAAGTCCGGGGGTGACAAGATAAGGGTTTTCCCGCCGGTGCTTCGCTCCCTCAAGCAGGAATGCCACCGAAACCTAGTATCCCCACCTTGCCGCCCGGCTTTTTCCGGCGCTAAACTCCGGGCTTCCGTTCCCTACCCGGTGGATATCAGGACATGAGCAGGCAGGCAGCGATCGCGGACGCGGTGGCGCAACTCGACAATGGGACTTTTCTGAAGGACCTCGCGCGGCGCGTGGCGATCCCCACGGAAAGCCAGAACCCGGAGCGCAAGGACGCGCTGCTGGCCTACCTCACCGACGAGATGCAGCCGACGCTGGAGGCCATCGGCTTTTCCTGCCGCATCCTGCCGAATCCGGTCGCGCATGGCGGGCCGTTCCTGATCGCCGAGCGCATCGAGGGCGAGGGGCTGCCGACCGTGCTGAGCTATGGCCATGGCGATGTGATCCGCGGGCTGGAGGACCAGTGGCGCGACGGCATCACCCCGTGGGAGATGAAGCAGGAGGGCGACAAGCTCTACGGGCGCGGCACGGCGGACAATAAGGGCCAGCACTCGATCAACATCCAGGCGCTGACATCGGTGATCGGCGCGCGCGGCAATCTCGGCTTCAACTGCAAGCTGCTGATCGAGACCGGCGAGGAAACCGGCTCCCCCGGCCTGCGTCTGTTGTGCGAGCAGGAGAAAGACGCGCTGGCCGCCGATTTGCTGCTGGCCTCCGACGGTCCCCGTTTGCAGCCGGGCCGCCCGACCATCTTCCTGGGCGCGCGCGGCAATTTCAATTTCGACATGTGGCTGGATCTGCGCGAGGGCGCGCATCATTCCGGCAATTGGGGTGGGCTGCTGGCCGATCCCGGCGTGATCCTGGCGCACGCCATCGCCTCGATCTGCTCGCCGACCGGCAAGATCCTGGTCGATGGCTTCCTGCCGACGCCGATCCCCAATTCGGTGCGCGCGGCGCTGGCCGACTGCACCGTCGATGGCGGCGAGGACGGGCCGAAGATCGACGCATGGTGGGGCGAGCCGGGCATGACCCCGGCGGAGCGCGTCTATGGCTGGAACAGCTTCGATGTGCTGGCCTTCAAGACCGGCAATCCGGAGCGCCCGGTGAACGCCATCCCGCCCTCGGCCAAGGCGCATTGCCAGATCCGCTTCGTGGTCGGCAGCGACCCGGAGAATTTCCTGCCGTCTTTACGCAAGCATCTGGACGCGCGCGGCTTCCAGGCGGTGCAGCTGGCGGCCAGCCGCGATGCCTATTTCAAGGCGACGCGCCTGGACCCGGACGATCCCTGGGTGAAGTGGGCGGTCGGCTCCATCGAGGCGACGCTGGGGGCGAAGCCCGCCGTGCTGCCCAATCTCGGCGGCTCGCTGCCCAACGACATTTTTACCGACGTGCTGAAATTGCCTACCGTCTGGGTCCCGCATTCCTATGCGTCCTGCTCCCAGCATGCGCCGAACGAGCATGCGCTGCTGCCGATCATCCGCGAGGGCTTGCAGATGATGGCCGGGCTGTTCTGGGATCTGGGCGAGAAATCGGTGCCGGCGCGTAAGGCCGCGTGACGGGCGGGGGCGGGCCAGGGAGGTATGGCCCGCATCTTGCTTGGCTGTGCACGAGATTCTTCTGGACTCGTGCGGAGGCTATGCTAATGTTCATCTCGTGGAATTGGGCGGTAAAAGGCCTGCCCTACGCCCACCGGCAAGAGAAGTGACAGAAGCGTCATGGTAGCCAACGTCGCCTATATGAGCGGTGTCTCCGCAGCACTCTCCTTCCAGATGCTGCAGAAGAACACCTCGCAGCAGATCACGCAGTTCGGACAGACTGCGCAGGTCATGCGCGAGGTCGAGTATTTCAAGAAAAAGGCCGGCTCCATCGAAAGCGTGGACGATCTCATCAAGGATCGCCGCCTGATGAATTTCGCCCTGTCCGCCTTCAGCCTGGAGGACGAGGCGCAGTATCCCGGTCGCCTGAAGAAGGTGCTGGAAAGCGATCTGGACGACAACAGCTCGCTGGCCAACCGGCTGTCCGACAACCGCTACCGCGAGATCGCCAGCGCCTTCGATTTCGCGAAGAGCGGCATGTCGAAGCTGCAGGACGCGGCCTTCCTGGAAGACCTCACCCAGAAATATATCCTCAACGAGTTCGAGAAGGCGCTGGGCAACAACAATCCGGCGCTGCGCGAGGCGACCTACTTCCTGCGTAATATCGGCAATGTCACCAGCCCTTACGGGATTCTGGGCGACAATGTGCTGCGTTCGGTCGTCACCTTCACGCTGAACCTGCCCGCGCAGATCGCCGTGCAGTCGGTCGAGAGCCAGGCGCGGCTCATCGAGGGGCGGCTCGACCTCGACAAGTTCAAGGGTGTGGAGAGCACGGCGCAGACGGGCAGCGGCTCGATCCGCATCGATGATGCGCGCGACGACCAGACGCTGCTCTATAATGGCGTGCAGCTGTCGAAGCAGGCGATTGCCCAGGTCGATGCGATCCAGAGCCAGCTTGAGCTGATCCGCGCCGGCTATGGCGCGCTGGATGCGGTGCAGGACCCGGCCGGCGAATTCCAGGCGGAAATCCCAGTGCAGGAAGCCGCCATCCCCGAAATGGTGCGCCAGAACGGGTTGCTGGCCGCCGCCAATGATTCGCTGGGCCGCATTCAAGGCTATGTCAGCCGCATGAACACGCTGGTCGGCCTCGCCAGCGACCCCGCCAACGCCGCCAGGCTGGACAGCTACAAGACCGAGTTCGCGGATCTGCGCGACAAGATCAACACCGCCTATAGTGAGGCGACCTATTCCTATGACGACGGCGATGCGGATGCTGCCGGCACGCTGGAAAACCTGTTGAGCGGCGCGCTGCCCGACCTGTCCGTGCAGTATAAATCGACCGGCGAGACCCTGACCACGCGCTCGCAGGACCTCACCGGCTTCCTGGCCGATATCGATGCCGCCAACGCCAGCTTCCAGGCCGTCACCGGCTCCGGCGACGCCGGCAATCTGGCGACCGCGGGCGGTATCGTCACCAGCAGCACGACGGAGCTGGCCAATGTCCGCAAAGAAGTCACCGCCGACCGCACGGCGCTGACGGACGCGATTGCCTCGATCCCGCAATTCGCCGCGACCCTGAATTCTGCATCGCTCTATCCGGGCGCGGAAGCGGTACGCGATGCCGGCTCGCGGCTGAGCGAGATCAATCTGCTGCTGGGTGAACTGCGTGGCCTGGCGGTGGAGTCCACCGCGCTGCCCGCCAGCTCCAACCGTACCGGCTTGCAGACCCAGTATGACGAGATTGTCGGCAAGATCGGCGACCTGATCAACGATCCGCGCACGGCTGGCCTCGACAATCTGCTGGCCGGCGGTAATCAGAGCTACGAGCTGCTGAACGGTTTCAATATCGAGGCCCGCGGCCGCGATCTGACGACCAGCGTGCTGGCCGAACTGACCGGCCGCGACATCAGTTCCTTCGCCAATGCCCAGGGCGTTCTGACCGCGCTGGACAATCAGATCGCGACCGCCACCAGCACCGCCTTCCGCGAGATTTCCATCGACGCCAGCTCCTTCAACCTGGCGTCGGAGACGCTGGACCCGCGCGCCGCGGTGGACAGCGCCTATCGCAGGCTGTCGAACGATTTGCAGACCTATATCAACGCTGCCGCGTTTGAGGGACGGAACCTGCTGTCCGCTGACCAGGAAAACATTGAGTACCGTGTGGAATCCAGCGGCCGGCTTATGAGCGTCGATGCGATCAGTGATTTCGCGACCAATTTCGGTGCGATCCTGCGTGGCGGGGCCGATGGCCTGCCAAGCGATGGCGGTGACAGCACCGGTGCCATCGCGGCGCTAAACGACGCGCTGTTCTCGCTGGGGCGGGTGCGTGAGACGCTGAATTCCGATCTGCGCACGCAGCAGATGGAAAAGAGCATCGTCGATGCGACGCTGGCCCAGTTTGTCGGCAGCGAGTCGTCTGAAACGGAGGACCCCTATGCCGGGTCCAGCAAGTTCGCCGTGGAGTTCATCCAGAAATTCCTGGCGATGAAGGATGCTGAGTCCGCCACCTCGCAGCTGGGTCTGGGCTCCGGCAGGGACGCCTATCTGCTGAACCTGGTCCAGCCGATCAATTTCAACTTCAACGTCTGATCCTTAGCGCCGCTCCGGCGGCCTGCATGGCCTGCATGGCTGGCATCCGGCGATGGTTCACGCTGCCTGCTTGCCATCCGGCACCGGGCCGCTAGTCTTTGCCGCAACGAAAAGCGGGGAGACGAACAAAGCATGAAGCCGGAAATCAACTATCGGTTCAGTGAGCTGCCCGAGGGCGGCACGACGATGCGCGTGGCTGACGGCGTGTACTGGCTGCGCATGCCGCTGCCCTTCGCGCTGGACCACATCAACCTCTGGCTGCTGGAGGATGGCGAGGGCTGGACCATCGTCGATACCGGCATCGGCGGCGAGAAGACCCGCACCCTGTGGGAAGGCGTGTTCGCCAGCACGCTGGGCGGCCGCCCGGTGACGCGCATCCTGGTCACGCATTTTCACCCCGATCATATCGGCCAGGCCGGCTGGCTGACGCAGCGCTGGAACGCGCCGCTGTGGATGACGCAGGCGGAATGGCTTTATGGCCGCCATCAGCGCGCCGAGGATGATGGCAGCCGCGAGGCCGTCGCCCGTGCCTTCTACACCCGCGCCGGCGTCAGCGAGGAGCAGATGCCGGCGCTGCTGGAGCGCGTCGGGCGCTACCGCAAGGGGGTGGAGCCGATCCCGGCAGCCTATCGGCGTATCTTCGGTGGCGAGACGATCCGCATCGGCAACCGCGATTGGCAGATCATCATCGGCGAGGGGCATTGCCCGGAGCATGCCTGCCTCGCCTGCCCGGAGGACAGGCTGCTGATCTCCGGCGATATCATCCTGCCGCGCATCAGCCCGAACGTCTCGCTGTGGCCGCAGGAACCCGATGGCGACCCGCTGGCGCGTTACCTCGGCTGCCTCGACCGCTTTGCCGACCTGCCGGCCGACACGCTGGTGCTGCCCTCTCACGACACGCCGTTCACCGGCGTGCATGAGCGCATTGCCAATCTGCGTCAGCATCACCAGCACCGGCTGGACCTGATCCTGGCGGATTGCGCCGAGGCGCCGCGCACCGGCATCGAGGTGATGAACGCGATGTTCACCCGCAAACTGGACATGATGCAGCTCGGCTTCGCCATCGGCGAGGCGCTGGCGCATCTGAACCGGCTGCTGCATGACGGCCGGCTGGCGCGCGAGACCGGACCGGACGGGGTGGACCGCTACCGCACCCTCTGAACGATCCTCTCTGACGGTTCCTGATGGCTGACGGTTTCTGCCGGGCGTCCGAAACCGACCCGGCAAAAGCTGCCATAACTCCGGCGGCTGCTCCATTTGTCTTGTCTTAATAGTCTGATTTTACAGAGGAACTCAGATTCCTGGCGGTTGGCACGGCGGTTGCTTTCTCTCTGGCGAGGCCAAGTGCCCGCCCATTTCACGCCAGGAGGGAACATGTCTCTGATGACCGCCACCCGTTTCGCCGCGCCGCGCCGCGAGGCCAGCACCGAAGCCGATGCGCCGCAAAATCCTGTGATTTCTCCCGCCAAGGCGGTGCGCCCGTCGATCCGTGCGATAAAGCCGCAAGCGAAGCCGGAAGCCAAGCCGGCGGCACGCCCGGCCGAGCCGCTGCGTGCTGAGCGCAACACCGACCGGGGCGCCGAGCGGACTGAACGGGCCGAGCCGCAGGCCGCCTGGCTGCAGGGGCAGGGTGCCGGCCTGCCGCGCAAGGGTGTGAACCGCCAGCAGCTGCTGCGTGAGCTGGATGGGTTCCAGCGCCAGCAATTCGCCAGCGAGGCGCGCAAGACCGTCATGGACGTGTCCGCCCGCGAGATCGAGGGCATCGTCACCATCGCCGCGAAGTTGCGGGGCCGCTACCTGGCGAAGCTGCTGGACAGCGGCGCCAGCGGTCGCGGCCCGGTCACCGAGGGCGAGATGCGTGAGATCGCGCGCTGCCGCGAGATGTACGAGGAAGCCCGGCGTGGCGTCGAGGAGCTGAAACAGGCCCTGGAGCAGGGCGAGATCGTCCTGCAGGGCATGGAGAATAGCTGATTTCCGGTCCCCGAATTTTCTGAAAGCCCCCCAACTGGGCGTCGCCATGGCAGGCGGCGCCCTTTTTCTTGTTGATGAAAAATAACTAATTTTCCTTTTCTATCAATCATCTTCTGAATATTGCAGCCCAGCGAGGTTGACAAATCGGGCTGTGGCTCTAAAAATCCTAGTCCATCCCAATCGAGCGCTCTGTCGTTCGGTCGGCATTTTGCAAATGATGTGTGCGGAGATTTTCTTGGATAGCCACTGATACTGGCCGCTCCAATAAAAATCGTATTATCTATTTAGACATGATGTCGGTTGATCGAGACGTTGAGTAAAAACATGATTTTTTACTTGATGAAAGCGGCGCAGCGACCCATGAGACAGCGGGAGATACATTCATGAGCGACACGCCCAAAAACGGCATTCACCCCTATATCCCCAAGCTCGCCGACCAGCTCGGCAAGGGCCGCATTGGCCGGCGCGACTTCCTGCGCACGGCGACCCTGCTCGGCGTTTCCGCCGGCACGGCCTACACCATGGCCGACAAGCTGATGGGCACCAGCTCCGCGGCGCTGGCGCAGACCGGCACCCCGAAAAAGGGCGGCAATCTCCGCATCTCCATGAATGTGAAGGAGATCACGGACCCCGCGACCTATGACTGGTCGGAGAAGGGCAATGTCGGCCGGCATATCGTCGAATCGCTGACCCAGGTCGGCTCCGACAATGTGACGCGCCCGCACCTCGCCGAAGGCTGGGAGACGTCCGACGATCTCAAGACCTGGACCTTCCGCCTGCGCAAGGGCGTGAAATGGTCGAATGGCGACGAATTCGGCGCCGATGACGTGATCTTCAATTTCGAGCGCTGGCTCGACCCCGCCACCGGTTCCTCCAATCTGGGCCGCTTCAGCTCGATGATGGTCGAGGAGGGCGGCAAGCAGAAGATGGCGCCGGGGGCGATCGAGAAGGTGGACGAGCACACAGTCCGCTTCAAGCTGCAGACCGCCGATATCGCCCTGCCGGAATCGATGGGCGACTATCCGGCGCTGATCGTGCACCGCGATTTCGCGAAGATGGGCGGCAATCTGGTCGATAACCCGATCGGCACCGGCCCGTTCGCGCTGAAGGATTTCCGCGTCGGCGAGACCGCCCGCTTCGAGCGCCGCGAGGGCAAGTACTGGGGCGGCGATGTCTATCTGGACGGCGTTACCTATATCGACCATGGCGACGACCACTCCGCCTGGCTGGCCGCACTGGCCTCCGACCAGGTCGATCTGTTGTACCGCCTGATCACCGAGAACGTGCCGGCGGTAAGGCAGATGTCGCATCTGCAGATTTACGAGACGGTGACCGGCCAGACCGGCGTCGCCCGCATGAAGGTGACGGAAAAGCCGTTCGACGATGTGCGCGTACGCCAGGCAATCCAGGCCTGTATCGACCATAAGCGTCTGCTGGAACTGGCCTATCAGGGCTTCGGCGTGCCCGGCGAGGACCATCATGTCAGCCCGGTGCATCCGGAATATGCCGAGCTGCCGGCGATGAATCAGGATTACGACAAGGCCAAGAAGCTGCTGGCAGAGGCCGGTTATGCGAACGGTCTGGAAATCACCATCGATTGCGTGACCCAGCCGTCCTGGGAGCCGAACACCTGTCTCGCCATTGCCGAGATGGTGAAGCCGGCCGGCATCAATCTGAAGGTCAATATCCTGCCCGGCGGCACCTACTGGGACCGCTGGACCACCACGCCCTTCGGCTTCACCTCCTGGACGCATCGCCCGCTCGGCGTGCAGGTGCTGAACCTGGCCTATCGCTCCGGCGTTGCCTGGAACGAAAGCTCCTACGCCAATCCGGAGTTCGACAAGCTGCTCGACAATGCGATGGGTGTGCTGGACCCGGAGAAGCGCAAGGAGAAGATGGTGCCGGTCGAGAAGATGCTGCAGCAGGACGCGGTCATCATCCAGCCTTACTGGCGCTCGATCTTCACCGCCAGCAACAAGAAGGTGAAGGGCTTCCAGATCCAGCCGGCCGAGGAGATGCACGTCAACAAGATCTGGCTCGACGCCTGATCGTGCGCAGGCCGGTGTGCCACCCTGATCCCAATCCAAACCCTTCCCCTTGCCGGGGGAGGGCGATGGGCCTTTTTCCGCCCCCCTTGCGGGGGTGGATTAGGGAAAAGGGTGTGCGCACCGCCGCTGCTGGAGACTATCGAGAATGGTGATTTTTCTGGCCAAGCGATTGGCCTTCATGATCGTCACCATGCTGGTGGTGTCGATCCTGCTGTTCCTCCTGCTGGAGGTGAATGGCGAGGCGGTGGCAGTAAAGGTTCTCGGCCCCTACACCTCCATCGAACAGCGCAATATCTGGCTGGAAAACAACGGTTATTTCCGGCCGCTCTATGTGCGCTACTTCGACTGGCTGTTCAGCATCGCCAGTGGTGATTTCGGCCAGTCCATCCGCTTCAAGGTGCCGGTTTCCGACGTTCTGTGGGACCGGCTGGGCAACACCGCGATTCTGGGCGCGGCGACCTACGCCATCATGGTGCCGACCTCGCTGGCGCTGGGCGTGCTGGCCGGCATGAAGGAGGGCTCGGCCCTCGACCGGGTGATCTCGCTGACCTCCATCGGCACCACCTCGGTGCCGGAATTCGCCAGCGCCGTGCTGCTGGCCTTCATCTTCGTCTTTACGCTGGGCTGGCTGCCCGGCACCAGCGCGATGAGCGGCGGCTTCGATCCGGTGCAGCTGATCCTGCCGGTTTCGGTGCTGTTCCTGTACGGCTTCGGCTATCTGGTGCGGATGACCCGCGCCTCGATGGCCGAGGTGATGCAGACGCCCTATATCCGCACCGCGGTGCTGAAGGGGCTGCCCTACCATCAGGTGATCCTGCGCCATGCGCTGCGCAACGCGCTGATCGCGCCCTTCACCGTCATCATGCTGCAGATCAACTGGCTGCTGTCGGGCGTCATCGTGGTGGAGTTCTTCTTTGCCTATAAGGGCTTCGGCGCGCTGCTGCTGGAGGCTTCGCTGAACCAGGACATCTATATGATCCAGGCCTGCGCCATGGTGGCCGTGTTCGTCGCGGTGACGACGCAGACCATCGCCGATATCGGCTATACCTATCTCAATCCCCGCATCCGGTTCGCGTGAGGAGGCGGCAATGACAGACAGCGCGCTTCCGACCCGTTCTCCTGGCCTCCTGCTGCGTAACTGGCGCCGTCTCGCGCTGATCCGCGAAAGCGGTGTCGGCACGGTCGGCCTTGCCATCATCCTGTTCTGGTGCCTGCTGGCGCTGCTGGCGCCGCTGATCGCGCCCTATCCGCCGAATTCGCAATATGTGCCCTTCCAGGTGCCAGGCGTGACGGCGCCCGATGGCGGCACCTTCTGGCTCGGCACCGACCATCTCGGCCGCGACATCCTCTCGCGCCTCGTATGGGGTGCCAGGACCGTACTGTTCTACGCGCCGCTCGCCACCTTCTGCGCCTATGCCGTCGGCATCGTCATGGGGCTGGCGGCGGGCTACAAGCGCGGCTGGATCGACGATGTGCTGAGCCGCGCGGCCGACATCATCCTCTCCTTCCCGGTGTTGGTGCTCTATGTCGTGGTCATCACCACCTTCGGCGCCTCGGGCATCAACATCATCATCGCCGTCACCTTCGCCAGCGCGCCGGGCATCATGCGCATCGTGCGCGGCCTGGTGCTGGATCTGCGTACCCGCGACTATGTGGCGGCCGCGCAGACCCGTGGCGAATCGGCCTGGTACATCATGTTCGTGGAGATCCTGCCGAATGCACGCGGCCCGCTGATCGTCGATGGCTGCCTGCGCCTTGGCTACGTCATCATCACCATCGGCGTGCTCGGGTTCCTCGGCCTCGGGCTGCCGCCGCCCGATCCCGACTGGGGCGGCATGGTGAACGAGACGCGCGGCATGGCGATGGTCTTCCCGCACATGACGATCTTCCCCTGCATCGCCATCTCCTCGCTGGTGCTGGGCTTCAACCTGCTGGCCGATGGCCTGCGCGAAATATCGCTGAAGGACTGAACCAATGGCGATAAACGGCAAGAGCGACACACCCGTACTGGAGATCGAGAATCTCTCGATCTCCTACTTCACCCGCGCCGGCGAGATTCCGGCGGTGGTTGACTTCAACCTCACGCTGAAGGAGGGCGAGACCGCCGGTCTGGTGGGCGAATCGGGCTGCGGCAAATCCACCGTCGCCATGGCGATCATGAACTATATGGGCGACAATGGCGGAATCGTCGGCGGCTCCATCAAGTTCCGGGGCCGCGATATCGTGCAGATGCCGCCGGACGAGCTGCGCCGGCTGCGCGGCGGCGAGATCGCCATGGTCTATCAGGAGCCGATGGCGGCGCTGAACCCGTCCATGACCATCGGCAGGCAGCTGGCCGAAGTGCCGATCTGCCATGAGGGCGTGGACGAGCGCACCGCCATGAAGCGCGCGGCGGAGTTGCTGGATGCGGTGCGCCTACCGGATGCGCAGCGTATTCTGGACGCCTATCCGCACCAGATTTCCGGCGGCCAGCAGCAGCGCGTGGTGATTGCCATGGCGCTGCTGTCGAAGCCGTCGCTGCTGTTGCTGGACGAACCGACGACGGCGCTGGATGTGACGGTGGAGGCCGGCATCGTCGAACTGATCGCCGACCTCAGCCGCGATTTCGGTACCTCCAACCTCTATATCTCGCACAATCTGGGGCTGATCCGGGAGACCTGCGACCGCGTCTTCGTGATGTATTCCGGCGAGGTGATCGAGGAAGGCAGCATCGACGAGGTGTTCGCCACCACGCGCCATCCCTATACGCACGGGCTGTTCGGCGCGATCCCGATGCCGGGGTCGGACAAGTATGCCCGCCCGCTGATGCCGATCCGCGGCCAGCTGCCCTTGCCGCATGAGCGCCCGAAGGGCTGCAATTTCGGGCCGCGCTGCGATCATTTCGAGTCCGGGCGCTGCGATACCGGCGGCATCCCGCTGGAGACGGTTTCGGGTGCGCCGCGTCCGCATGCGGTGCGCTGCCTGCGCTGGGAAGAGATCGACTGGAGCGCCTATGCACCCGATGCCGAGACGCTGGAGCCGATGGCGCCGGGCGAGCGGGTGCTGCGCGTCGAGGAGATGCGCAAATATTACGAATTGTCCGACAATTCCCTGCTGGCGCTGCTGAAGGGCCGCACCATCCGCTATGTGAAGGCGAACGAAACGCTGAGCTTCGATGCCCGCCGCAAGCAGACGGTCGCCATCGTCGGCGAATCCGGTTGCGGCAAATCCACCTTCGCCAAGGTGCTGATGGGGCTGGAGACGGCCAGCGAGGGGCGTATCCGCTTCAATGGCGACGATATCGGCGACCTGCCTGTGGAACAGCGTTCAGCGGAGCAGATCGGCTCCCTCCAGATGGTGTTCCAGAACCCGAACGATACGCTGAATCCCAGCCATACGGTGGGCGGTCAGATCGCCCGGGTGATCCGCAAGTTCGGTGTCGCCAGCGATCCGAAGGAGATCGAGCAGCGCGTCCTGAAGCTGCTGGACATGGTGAAGCTGCCGCGCGATTTCGCCAAGCGCCGGCCGCGCCAGCTGTCTGGCGGGCAGAAGCAGCGCGTCGGCATCGCCCGCGCCTTCGCCGGCAATCCCGATATGGTGATCGCCGACGAGCCGGTCTCGGCGCTGGATGTCTCGGTGCAGGCGGCGGTGACGCAGCTGCTGATGGAGATTCAGCGTAATTCCGGCACGACCCTGCTGTTCATCAGCCATGACCTGTCGGTGGTGCGCTATCTGGCGGACCGCATCGTCGTGATGTATCTGGGCCAGATCATGGAGCAGGGCACGACCGAGGAAGTGTTCTCGCCGCCTTACCATCCCTATACCGAGGCGCTGCTGTCGGCGGTGCCGGTCGCGGATACGTCCATCGAAAAGCGCCGCATCGTGCTGGAAGGCGAGCTGCCCAGCGCACTGAGCACACCGAAGGGCTGCCCCTTCGCATCGCGCTGCCCGAGCAAGCTGGGCGATATCTGCGATCAGGAAAGGCCGCCGGTGCTGGAGCCGGAGAAGGGGCACCGCATCGCCTGTCACATCCCGCTGCAAAAGCTGCGGAACGTGCCGCCGGTCTTCAGCACGAAGGAAGATGATGACGGCAACGATCCCGCCGCCGCGGCCTGAATTCTACTGAAGCGGTTTGGCGTCGGTCCTGGCGGCCCAGCCAATCAGCTTGGCGCTGGGCCATACCCAGGCGATGCCGGCCACCAGATAGAAGCCCAGCTCAGCCGCCCAATGGTCCGGCAGGAAATAGGTGCCGACCACCATGGCGAGCAGGGAATAGATCACCAGTCCGACCAGGATCAGCAGTACGGCCACGGTGGAACGCCACCGGAAGGGAAGGAAATCGCGTGACATGCCGGGGAAGATAGGTGGTGCATGCGCCCGCGCCAAGGGGCTTGTCCTGCCATCTTGCGGCAATCGTCATATTCGCACAGACTGAAATACGGGGAAGTCACCAGGGGCAATGCCATCCATAGAGGGGTTGGCCCAAGAGGAGTTAGCCATGCGCTTGCTTTTCCCGTTTCTTCTGGCCCCGTTTCTTCTGGTCCTGTCCATCCTGCTGAGTTTGCCCGCCCCGGTGCGCGCCGCCGGGCCGGCGGTCGATCTGGTGCTGGTACTGGCGGTCGATGTTTCCGGCAGCATGGACGAGCACGAGATGAGCCAGCAGCGCCAGGGCTATATCGACGCCATCCGCCACCCCGCCGTGATCCGCGCCATCCAGGATGGCGAGCAGGGCAAGATCGCCATTGCCTATGTCGAATGGGCAGGGGCGGAGTTCCAATGGACGCTGATCGAATGGACGCTGGTGGACGGGCCGGAGACGGCGGAGGCGTTCGCCAGCCTGCTGGAAAGCAAGCCGCTGAACCGCTCCATGTGGACGGCGATTGGCTCCGCCATTGATTATTCCGTTGGCGTGATCGAGCGCGCACCGTTCGACGGCAAGCGTAAGGTGATCGACATTTCCGGCGATGGGCCGACCAATCGCGGCGTACAGGCCGCGCCGGCGCGCGACCGTGCGGTTGCCAAGGGCATCACGATCAACGGCCTGCCGATCCTGAACGACCGGCCGCAGCCTTTCGGCTCGCCGACACCGCGCGAGCTGAAGCTGGATCTCTATTACGAGAACCAGGTAATCGGCGGGGAGAATGCGTTTCTGGTGGTGGCGGAAGGCTTTGACGATTTCCGCGTCGCCATCCTGCAGAAGCTGATCCGCGAGATCGCCGGCCTGTCCGGGCCGGTCCGCACGCAGTTTGCGGTGCGTCCTGTGGGCGATTAGGCAAAAAGAAAGGCGGGGTTTCCCCCGCCTTTCCGTCTACTCGGCTATTCCCGTTTCCGGGCCCGTTTCCGGGGTCAGTGCCGCGGCTTAGTAAAAGCCGACCTCGGCATTTGCGGCCGGGTTCTGCGACAGCTGAGCCTGGCTCGGCGCGGCGTCGCCATCGATCACATTGACCGCGAGATTGCGGTTACCGGCGGTCGGGTCGGCATCGCTGGCGCCCGAGGCAACGCCCGGCAGGCTGCCACCGACCATGGGTACCATGCCGGCCTGCGAGCGCTGGGTCTCGCTGACCATGTTCAGGTAGGTCGGGCTGGCGTCGCTTGCGCCCCAGGCGGTCACCTGCGCGGCGCTGGCACCGGCGGCGCCGAGGCCGATGAAGCCGGCAACCAGAAGGGCGGGAAGGGCGGTCTTGTTCATCAGAGTGCGGATGGTCATCGTAAATCTCCTTGATCTCTTCGGTGAAGCCGACGATGGGTGCCGGCCTCGATGAACAGGAGATGGGGATGAAAATTTCCTTTTAAACTCAACGTCTTTTCACATCGATGTGATCGATTTGTGAAGGAACCATTTCGCTGCTCAGTTCGTATATCCGGGGTTTGTCCGATCCAGCAGGCGCAGCAGCGCCGGCCATTCCCGTTTCCCGCCGGGTGTCGGATCGCGCTCATATTGCTGGGCGGTATATTCGGCGACCTCATGGCTCGGCAGCACCAGTTCCGCGCCGCCGGTGACAGCCGGCACCTGCACCTGGCAGGAGCGAACCAGATAGAACATCAGCACGAAGACCTCGGGTATGGTGCGGCCGACCACCAGCATGCCGCGCCCCTTGCGCATCAGCGCGGGGTGCTGGCCCAGCGCATCGGCCGCGCGCTTGCCGGCGGCCAGATTGTCGCCCGGTCCGGCCAGCTCCTCGGTGCCGATGCGGTTGTAGAACTGCAATGAGAACTGGCTGATCGGCAGCAGCCCTTCCGGACCGCAGGCGACCGCGGCGGCGGCGCCCGCCGTCACCTCGAACACCACCATGATCTCCGGCCGGGCCGCCAGGATGGCGCGGTGTGCTGCCAGCGTATCGGCATCGACACGGCCTTCCGGATCGCTCTCCGCCCCATCGGCGACGAACACCGCGTCGGAGGCGCGGATGTCGCCGAACGCCACATCGTCGGGTTTCGCCAGAACGCCGCCCGGCATTCTGACCGTGATCCGCCCATCATCGATATGGGCCAGCCGGTACAGGCCGAACAGCCGGCAGGTCGCGGCGATATCGCGGCGCAGGACGGGTTCCTCGAACGAGGCTTCGTAAAAGGTCGTGTCGGTCATGCGTTCCTCGTATTGTAGATGCGTTGGACAGTGCGGGCTTGCGCCTAACCTGTCAATCCGACTTACTGCTTTATCCCCTTGATCTGAAACCGGACGACCGCGATGACCGATATTCCGCCTCTGGCCCATGGCGCCGACAGCGATTATGGGCTGCTGACCGATGTGCTGCTGTGCGAACCCGATAATTTCAAATGGTTTCCGGCCAATTCCGTGGCCGAGGAGACGTTGCGCCGGGGCACCTCCTTCGATCTGCAGCTGGCGCAGCGGCAGCACCGCGAGATGGTGCAGGCGCTGGAGAGCGCCGGGGTGACATGTCATTTCGCCGCGCCGGACCCGAACCTGCCCTATCAGGTCTATACCCGCGATCCCGACGTGATGACGCCCTGGGGCGTGCTGGTGACGCAGATGTTCCGCCCGCAGCGGGTCGGCGAGGTGGCGCCCATCGTGCGCTTCTACCAGGGTCAGGGAATCCCGCTGTGGAACTGGGCCACCGCCGGCTCCATTGAGGGCGGCGACATCCATCTGGTGCGCCCCGGCACGCTGCTGATCGGCTATAGCGGTGACCGCACCAAGGAGGCCTCGGCCCGGCAGGTTGCCGGCTGGTTCGAAGGGCAGGGGTGGCAGGTGCGCTGCCAGCCCTTCGCCCAGCATTTCCTGCATATGGATCTGCTGTTCGCGATGGCGGCGGAGAAGGTGGCGCTGGCCTGCCTGGAGGTGCTGCCCGACGATTTCGCGGCCTGGCTGCGCGGTCTCGGCATCGAACTGGTGCCGGTCAGCTACAAGGAGGCGATGGAGCTGAACGGTAATGTGCTGGCGCTGGGCGGCGGCAAGGTGCTGTCCGCCGCCGGCTCGACGGGCGTGAATGCGAAACTGCGCGCGCTGGGCCTCGACGTGCTGGACCCGGACCTCACCATGTTCACCATGGGTGGCGGCGGGCCGCGCTGCATGACGATGCCGATCCGCCGGGCCTGACCGCCCGATGGCGAAGAAGCGCCTCGATGTGCTGCTGGTGGAACGCGGGCTGGTGGAGAGCCGCGCCCGCGCCCAGGCGCTGGTGATGGCCGGGCTGGTCTATTCCGACACCAGGCGGCTGGACAAGGCGGGCACGGCGCTGCCGGAAGACGCACCGCTGGAACTGAAGGGGCAGGATCACCCCTGGGTCTCACGTGGCGGGTTGAAACTGCAACATGGGTTGGATCATTTCGGAATCGATCCGAACGGTATGACCTGCCTCGATGTCGGCGCCTCCACCGGTGGCTTCACCGATGTGCTGCTCAGCCGCGGCGCGGCACGTATTTACGCTGTCGATGTCGGCCATGGGCAGCTTGCCTGGAAGCTGCGGCAGGACGAAAGGGTGGTCGTGCTGGAGCGGACCAACGCCCGGCATCTGACGGCGGAGCAAATCCCCGACGCCATCGATCTCGTGGTCTGCGACGCCAGTTTCATCGGGCTGGAGCTGGTGCTGTCGCGGCCGCTGGAACTGACCGGGCCGGGCGCTTTTCTGGTGGCGCTCATCAAACCGCAATTCGAGGTCGGCAAGGAACGTGTCGGCAAGGGCGGGGTGGTGCGCGATCCGGACCTGCATGAGGAGGTATGCCAGCGCATTGCGGGCTGGCTGGCCGCACAGCCGGGCTGGACGGTGCTGGGCATCGATCCGTCGCCGATCCTGGGGCCGGAGGGCAATCGCGAATTCCTGATCGCCGGCCGCAAGGCGGCGTGATGCCTACATCAGGCTGCGTATATAGATATCGCTGACGACATTGCCGAACTGCTTGTTGAGCACCTCGATCGCCTTCAGCTTGAAGGTGCGGATACGCTGCTGGCTGGGCCTGCCGTGGGAATAGAGCTCGATGGCCAGCGGCAGGAGCATCGCATCGATCAGCTGGCTGTTCTGGGTCAGCGCGGTGCGGGCGTTCAGATCCTTGGCCTCGATGGTGAGCGCCAGGCGGCCGGAGACCGGTTTCTCGTCGAGATAGAAATTGATCAGATAGGGGCCGACATTCACGAAGCGCACGGTGCTGCCGCTATCCGATTTGCCGCCGGATGCCGCACTGGCCGTCATCGGCGCGAATGTAATCGCGGCGAAGGCCAGCACGGAGGCGAGCATCAGGGCGGCGAGCAGTAGGTGCGGGGTGCGGGTCAGCATGCTGTTATCCTTGCCGGGTTTCTGCGGCAAAAGGAAGGCGCATTGTCGCGCCGGTCACCGCAGTTCCGGTAATGGCGTGCGCAGCGGCTGCGGCGCTTCCATCGCCCCGCCCAGCATTGTCTCGTAATGCGTCAGCAGCGCCGAGAGCCGCGACAGGCCGGCCATCGCCTGCAGGAAGTCACCGCCGCGCAGCAGGTCGAGCATGGCCTGGAACGGGTCTTCCGGCGCCGGGAAAGGCTGCAGCTTCAGCGGTGCGCCCTGCGGCAGAGTCAGCAGCGTCCGCAGCGCCTGCTTCGCCTCGGCATAACCGCCGACTGCATCGACCAGGCCAACCTCCCCGGCATCGGCGCCGGTGAAGACACGGCCGCGCGCCGCCCGGTCGATCTGCACGCTGTCCAGCCCGCGCGCCGCTGCCGCCTTGCCGGTGAAATCGGCATAGATGCGGTCCAGCGTGCGTTCCATCTGCTGGCGCTGGGCGGTGGTGAAGGGTTCAAGCGGGCTGTACAGGCCGGCATTTTCCCCGGCCGCGACCCGATCATGGCCGATGCCCAGCCGGTCCAGTGCGCCGGCGAACACGATCTTGCCGCCGGCCACGCCGATGGAGCCGGTCAGCGTCATCGGCTGCGCCACGATCCGGTCCGCCGCCATGGCGATGAAATAGCCGCCGGACGCCGCAACATTCCCCATCCAGGCGACCACCGGCTTGCCGGATTCCTTCGCCCGGCGCACCGCCTGCCAGATGCTGTCGGAGGCAACATAGGAGCCGCCCGGACTGTCGATCCGCAGCAGGATCGCCCGCACCGACGGGGCGTTCACCGCCGCGTCCAGCGCATCGGCCAGTTGTCCGGCGGCGGCCATATCCTCGCGGAACAGCCCGTCCGGTGCTGCGCGCACAATCGGGCCGCTGACAGTGATCAGCGCGATCTGTGCCGATGGCGCTTCGGGATTCGCGGGCGGGGTGCGGGCGTAGTCGCCCAAAGTGATCGGCCTTGCCTCGCCGCCGGCAAGCGCCAGCGCCGCCGCGCGTGCCTCGTCGCGGTAGCCCAGCCGGTCCACAAGGCGGTTCTCCAGCCCTGCCGTCGCGTTCAGCGGGGCGGTGTCAACCAGCGCGCGCAGCCGTTCGGGGGCGATATCGCGGCGCATCGCGATGTCGCCGATCATCCGGCCATACAGCGACTCCGCGATCTGCCGGTAATTCTCGCGTACCGGCACGGACAGGCTGCGTTCGGTTAGCGTCTCGACAACGCCCTTATATTCCTGCCGGCGCATCATCTGCGGCTCGATGCCCAGCTCGTCCAGCGCCTCGCGCAGGAACATGAACTCCATCGATATGCCGGTCAGGCCGATATCGCCCGAAGGTTGCAGCCAGATATGGTCGAAGGCGCTGGCGATGTAATAGGCGGTGTTGCCGGACTGGCCCTCGCCGAAGGTATCGGCGAAAGCGATGGTTGGCTTGCCGGCACTGCGGAAGCGCAGGATCGCCTGATGCAGCTCCTGCGCCTGCGCATGGCCAAGCTGGGCGTGGCTGAGATCGGCCAGGATGCCGCCGACGCGCGGATCGATGGCGGCGCGATCGAGCGCCTCCAGGACCTGCCGCAGGCTGGATTGATGCTGCTGCCGGACGAGCGCCTGCACGGTACCGGTTTCCTGCTCCGGCAGCGGACCGCCGAGTTTCAGGTGCAGCAGCACGCGCGGCGGCATCTCCGGCGCCTGCCAGCGCGATTCATACTGTTCGAAAAGCTGCTCCGACAGCAGATAGAGGCCGCCAGCCACGACCACCACCACCAGGCCGACAAGGGCCAACAGGCCGACGATCACGCGGCGCAGCCAGCCCAGCATGGCGCTATACCTTCCCGGTCAGGGCGCGCTGGCGCAGCACATGGTCGGCCAGCACCAGCGCCATCATCGCTTCTCCCACCGGTACGGCGCGGATCCCGACGCAGGGATCGTGCCGGCCCTTGGTGCGGACCTCGACGTCACGGTTGTTGCGATCCACTGAGCGGCGCGGCGTGAGGATGGAGCTGGTCGGCTTCACCGCGAAGCGCACCACGATATCCTGGCCGGTGGAGATGCCGCCCAGAATCCCGCCCGCCTTGTTCGACAGGAACTCGACCTGGTTGCCGGCCATGCGCATCTCGTCGGCATTCTGCTCGCCGGTCAGAGAGGCCGCCTCGAAGCCGGCGCCGATTTCCACACCCTTCACCGCGTTGATCGTCATCATGGCGCGGGCGAGGTCGCTATCCAGCTTGTCATAGATCGGTTCGCCCAATCCTGCGGGGAAGCCGCTGGCCACCACCTCGATGACCGCGCCGCAGGAGGATCCCGCCTTGCGCACGCCGTCCAGATACTCTTCCCACTGCGCCGCCGCCTTGACGTCCGGGCACCAGAACGGGTTGTTTTCGGTCTCCGCCCAATCCCAGGCCGCGCGGTCGATGCCATGCGGGCCGACCTGCACCAGCGCGCCGCGGATCGCGATATCGCCGCCCAGAATATGATGCAGCATCTTGCGGGCGATGCCGCCGGCGGCCACGCGCATCGCGGTCTCGCGCGCGGAGGACCGGCCGCCGCCGCGATAATCGCGGATGCCGTACTTCGCCTGATAGGTGAAGTCGGCATGGCCGGGGCGGTACTGTTCGGAGATTTCCGAATAATCCTTGGAGCGCTGATCGACATTCTCGACGATCAGGCCGATCGGCGTGCCGGTGGTCACGCCTTCGAACACGCCGGAGACGATTTTGACCTCGTCCGGCTCGCGGCGCTGGGTGGTGAAGCGCGACTGGCCGGGCCGGCGCCGGTCCATCCAGTGCTGGATGTCGGGCTCGCTCAACGGTACCAGCGGCGGCACGCCATCGACGACGCAGCCGATGGACGGTCCGTGGCTTTCGCCCCAGGTGGTAAAGCGGAAGGCCGTGCCGAAGCTGTTGCCGGCCATGGCTCAGACGACGGAGATGTCGGGCGCGTCAACGGCCTTCATGCCGACGACATGATAGCCGCAATCGACATGATGGATTTCGCCGGTGACACCGGTCGAGAGATCGCTGAGCAGATAGAGGGCCGACCCGCCGACATCCTCCAGCGTCACATTGCGCTTCAGCGGCGAATTATACTGGTTCCACTTCAGGATATAGCGGAAATCGCCGATGCCCGAGGCGGCCAGCGTCTTGATCGGGCCGGCGGAGATGCCGTTCACCCGGATGCCGCGGTCGCCCAGATCGACGGCGAGGTAGCGGATGCTGGCTTCCAGTGCCGCCTTGGCTACGCCCATCACATTGTAATGCGGCATGACGCGCTCGGCGCCGTAATAGGTCAGCGTCAGCAGGCTGCCGCCATCATTCATCATCGGCACGGCGCGCTGCGCCACGGCGGTGAAGGAATAGCAGGAGATATCCAGCGTATTCAGGAAGTTGTCCCGGCTGGTATCGACATATTTGCCCTTCAGCTCGTCCTTGTCGGAATAGGCGACGGCATGGACGATGAAGTCCAGCTTGCCCCACTCCTTCTTCAGCGCGGCAAAGGTGGCGTCGATGCTGGCCTCGTCGGTCACGTCGCAGGGCAGCAGCAGGCTGGAGCCGATGGAGGCGGCCAGCGGCTCGACCCGCTTCTTCAGCGCATCGCCCTGATAGGTGAAGGCGAGCGTGGCCCCCTGCGCCGCGATGGCGCGGGCAATGCCCCAGGCGATAGAGCGATCGTTCGCGACACCCATGATGAGGCCGCGTTTGCCGGCCATAAGCGCCGAGGCGTTGGTCATCTAGTCCCCACTGGTACAGAAACGGGTCGAAAGAAAGGTCGGGCATCCTACACGAAAGCGCGAAGCAGGGTAAAGCTGCGGCATTGTTTCAGTTTGTAACGCTGGCGTTCGGTTTGCTTGTTCCGTCACCCCCGCAAACAAGTGCGGGGGTGACGGATATAGCTATGGTCACGGCCATCACAGCGCTCCCTCACCGCCCGGCGTATCTAGCACCGGCAGATGTCTATTCCATCCCCAGCGCCTTGCGCGGGTTGAAACTGTTCTTCGGCTTCCAGCGTTCCAGGAAATCGGTGAGCTCGCGGTCGGCCGGGTCGGGCAGCATGATGCGCAACCGCACATACTGGTCGCCGCGGATGCCGCTCTTGCGGTCCAGCACGCCCTTGCCCTTCAGGCGCAAGGTGGTGTCGCCGTTGGATCCGGCGGGAATGCGCAGTTGCACCTTGCCGTCGATGGTCGGCACGGAAACCGAGGCACCGAGGGCTGCCTCCTGTAACGCCACCGGCAGATCGAGATAGATGTTGATGTCCCGGCGCTCGAAATAATGGTGCGGCTTTACCGTGACCTCGACGAAAGCGTCGCCCGGCGGGCTGCCCTGGGTGCCGGGGCGGCCCTGGCCCTTCAGGCGCAGCGTCTGGCCACTTTCGGTGCCAGCCGGGATGGTGATGTCCAGCGACTTGCCGTCGGGGAAGGTGGCGCGCTTCTTGGCGCCGGCGGCGGCCTCCAGGAATTCGATATCCAGCTTGTAGCGCACTTCGGCGCCGCGCTCAGTGTCGCGCGTCCTCGTCTTTGCGCCGGTTCCCTGACCGGCATCAGCTTTTGTCTGGCCAGCCCCGGCCTGTCCCGCGCGGGCCTGGGCCTTCACATCCTCCGGCTTCATGCCGGCGGCACGGAAGAATTCCGAGAAGAAATCCTCGGCGGTACCGCTCGATCCGCCAAAGCCGAAGGGGCCGCGCGGGCGGCCGGAACTCGTGCGGGTGCCGGCGCGCGTGCCGCGATAGCCGCCGCCGGAGAAGCGCCGCTCATTGCCCTCCGCATCCAGATCGCCGCGGTCGAACTTGGCGCGCTTGTCGGGATCGGAGAGCAGGTTATAGGCGGTGTTCGCCTCCTTGAAC
>Ga0114898_1000572_pt1 | contig 27078 bp, 23 predicted proteins | sample Malvired_Geostar_FD_83496 | JGI IMG/M metagenome (GOLD analysis project Ga0114898, IMG submission 83496) | Marine viral communities from the Global Malaspina Expedition - Malaspina viral metaG DeepMed_Geostar | ecosystem: Environmental > Aquatic > Marine > Oceanic | place: Mediterranean Sea...
CCATAGCCCTTCGTGGCGTTGAACCACTTCACTGTTCCGGTCGTCATAGTTTGCTCATTTCCTGTAGCTTGCGCGCTACCCTGTACCGATAGAATGGCCGCTGGCAAACAAAACCCTGCATTTAGGGGTAATGTTTCTTTGATCGCCCCAGCGGGAACAGCCTGCAAAACCGTCCGATCCGGGATGGAACGGCCTGGGAAAATCCGCCGGTCAGCCGGACTGGACGATCAGCCAGACCCTGGAAAAATCCCCGACCCGGGCGTCTTGTTCCCGAACCCAGAAATAGAGCCGCCCGCTGTCGAACCACACCATGCCGCGTTCGCGGTCGCTGTCGACCTGCAGGAGCAGGCGCCAGTCCTGGGCGCCGCCGGGGCTCTCAGTCACTCCTGGCAGAGTTCCTCCATCTCGCCCCCGAGCTGTGAGGAACCCTGGCCGCCTGGCCGGAGCCGAAGGCAGGGCTGAACCCGCGCCCGCAGCGCGTCCTGGATCGCCAGAACCTTGTCCGACGGCGGAGGCGGCGACTTGTCCCGTCCGCCAAGCAGCCCTTTGAGAAAGCCCATCATCCCCTCCCGCGCCTCGCCCTGGGCCTGAACCTATTTTCCTGATTTGTTCTTTTTAAGCGGGGTGTCAGCGGGGAGACGGGCGGCCTCGGGCGTGACGCTGACGAGGTGGTCGGTGGAGCTCTCGTCCTTCAGGGCGACCCCCGTCAGCTGCAGGCGCCTGGCCTGCCGCATCAGCCAGGCGATCTTGAAGGCGCCCTGGGCGGGGATCAGGCCGGCAGGGCGGATGTTGGACACGCAGTTTCGCGCCGCATCGCTGAGGCCGACCCGCGGGGCGTAGGTCAGATAGGCGCCCAGGCTGTCGGGCGATGAGAGGCCAGGCCGTTCGCCGACCAGCAGCAGGACCATGCGGGCCTTCAGCAGGGCGCCGACCTCATCCCCCAGGGCGACGCGGGACTGGGCGGCCAGGATGACGGGCGCCAAGGTCCAGCCCTCCGGCGAAATCTCGGCGAGCAGGGCGTCGAGGAGGGCGGGGACGTGGTCGAGGGCGCGGCTGGACAGGCCGTCGGCGACGACGATCGCCAGGTCCACGACGGGCTTAGCTCTCAGGCCGGCCAGCCGCTTGCGGCTTTCGTCGGACAGGCGTCGGCCGAGGTCGGGGCGGGCCAGATAGGTGAGGCGATCCTGTGCGGCGCTGTCCACCCGCAGGCTCGCCAGGCCCCTCTGTTGCAGGGCGGCCTCCAGGCCGTCGAAGTCCGCGGGTCGATGCACGGCGTCCCTTGCCCGTGCATGATCCAGGGCGAAGGCCAGGGCCGCCTGGGTCGGCTGGCTCGAGCCTGTGCGACCCAGAGCGACGCGGGCGTCGGTCAGGGCCGCCATCGCCGAGGGATCGACGGGCGTGGTCACGACAGAAGCTCCAGGAGCGGGTGGCGACCGGCCTCGGCGCTCAGCCGGCCGGCGGCGTCGGTCAGCCCGACCTGGCTCATCCAGGCCTCGAACTCCGGCGCGCGCCTCAGGCCCAGCAGTTCGCGGACATAGAGGGCGTCATGGAAGGAGGTCGACTGATAGTTGAGCATGATGTCGTCGGCGCCTGGCACCCCCATGATGAAGGTCACCTCCGCCGTCGCCAGCAGGGTCAGCAGGGTGTCCATGTCGTCCTGGTCGGCCTGGGCGTGATTGGTGTAGCAGACGTCGCAGCCCAGCGGCAGGCCAAGGAGCTTGCCGCAGAAGTGGTCCTCGAGCCCGGCCCGGATGATCTGCTTGCCGTCATAAAGGTATTCCGGGCCGATAAAGCCCACGACCGTGTTCACCAGCAGGGGTTCGAACGCCCGGGCGACCCCATAGGCGCGGGCCTCCAGGGTCTGCTGGTCCACCCCGTGGTGGGCGCCGGCCGACAGGGCCGAGCCCTGGCCGGTCTCGAAATACATCAGATTGTCCCCGACGGTTCCCCGCCCCAGGGAACGCCCCGCATCCAGGCCTTCGCGCAGCACCGCCAGATCGACGCCGAACGAGGCGTTGGCCGCCTGGGTGCCGGCGATGGACTGGAACACCAGGTCCACCGGCGCGCCGCGGTTGATCAGTTCGATGGACGAGGTGACGTGGGTGAGGATGCAGGACTGGGTGGGGATCTGGAAACGCTGGATGGCCTCGTCCAGCAGGCGCATCAGGTCGCCCAGGGCGGCGAGATTGTCCGAGGCGGGATTGACGCCGATCACCGCGTCCCCCGATCCCAGCAGCAGCCCGTCCAGCATCGAGGCGGCCACGCCCTTGGGATCATCGGTGGGATGGTTGGGCTGCAGGCGGGTGGAGAGCCGGCCCGGCAGGCCTATCGTGTCGCGAAAGCGCGTGACCACCGTCACCTTCCTGGCCGCCAGGATCAGGTCCTGATTGCGCATCAGCTTGCTGACGGCGGCGACCATTTCCGGGGTCAGGCCCGGCGCAAGCTGCGCCAGGGCGGCGGTGTCGGCGGCCTCCGACAGCAGCCAGTCGCGGAACTGGCCCACCGTCATGTGCGACACCGGCGCGAAGGCCGCAGCGTCGTGGCTGTCGAGGATGAGCCGCGTGACCTCATCCTCGTCGTAGGGGACCAGGGGCTCGGCCAGGAAGCGTTTCAAAGGAACGTCGGCCAGGCTCATCTTGGCCAGCACGTTCTCCTCGGCGGTCTCCGCGGCGAGGCCGGCCAGGACGTCGCCCGAGCGCAGGGGCGAGGCCTTGGCCATCAGGGTCTTCAAGTCGGGATAGGTCCAGCGGTTCAAGGCAGGCTCCGCCGCGGGCGTTCGAGATTTCAGATGGGCCGCGCGGGCGACAGGGCCGCCCGCGCGGTCGCCATCAGTAGGTCCAGGTCACCTCAACACCGTAGGTGCGCGGCGCGCCATAGCGGCCGAACAGGGTGGTGAAGGCGTCGGGCGCCGTGCCCAGTTGATACTCTTCTTCGAGCAGGTTGTCGGCATAGGCCGCGACCTGCCACTGGTCCCCCGGCGCCAGCCACGCCACCCGGGCGTTCACCAGGGTGTAGGCATCCTGGTGGAAGGCCTCGGCGTTCGAGGTGTCCGAATACTGGTCGCCGCGATAGGACACGGTGAGGCGGCTGGTGACCGCGCCCATGCCCTCGGCGAGGTCACGGGTATAGTCGACCGTGGCCGAGGCCGTGACCTCGGGGGCGTATTCCAGCCGGTTGCCGGAATAGTCCACGCCGACCCCGCCGCCGTCCTTGAACTCCTTGTACTCGGCATGCAGCCAGGCCGCCTGGAGGTTGACGTTCAGCCCCGGCGCCAGGGCCGCATCCACCGAGACTTCGGGGCCATAGGTCTCGACCTCGCCGGCGTTGGTCAGCGCAAGCTCGATCCGCGGCGGGGTGCTGTTGGGCACCACCCGGAACTGGCTGACCTGATAGTCCGAATAGCGGGCGTAGAAGACGTCGGCGTTGACGCGGAGGCGCCGTTCGAAGGCGGTGAACTTGGCGCCCAGTTCGAAGCTGTCGACCGTCTCCTTGCCCAGGCGCAGCGGCCCGCCCAGGGCCTGGGTGGTCAGATAGTCGGCGTTGAAGCCGCCCGACTTCACCCCACGGGCGTACTTGCCGTAGTAGGTCTGGTCCTCGGTCGGCTGGAAGGTCAGGCCGATCATCGGCGAGACCGAGCTCTCGCTCAGCTCGTCCTTGAAGCCGAGCACATTGGCGATGTTGCTGATGGGCGGCCCCACATCGCTGCTCTGGTTGAGGGTGAGCTTCTTGCTCTCATAGTTGAACCGCAGGCCGCTGTTGACGATCAGGGTTGGGGTCAGCTGGTAGTCGACCGCGCCGAAGACGGCGTAGCTGGAGTTCTTCACGCTGGGATTGGTGCGGATCATCGAGCCCGGCGGGACGCCGAACAGCACGCCCAGGGCGTCATAGGTCAGGCGCCGGTCGTTCTCGCCGTCGGTCCGCAGGAAGAAGGCGCCGAGGATATAGCGCAGCCGGGCTTCGGTGTCGTTGGACGACAGGCGCACCTCCTGGCTGAGGGTCTGGTAGCTGTCGTCATAGTTGAAGTGGGCGAGGTCGAGGGCCGAGTGGTCCAGGTCGACGTTCCAGGTCCGCGCTGAGTCCCGGTAGCCGCTGATCGAGGAGAGGGTGACCGCGCCCAGGTCGTAGGCAAGCGTCAGGGCCCCGCCGACATTCCGGTTGTAGTCAAACTCCGGATAGTTGTCGTCGATCACGAACGGCTGGTCGGCCGGGGCGGCGGGCGGGCCGCTGTTGAAGGTGTCGCTCAGCGCCTCGCCGTTCACCTTGTGCGAGAGCTGGCGGGAATAGTCGAACGAGAGGTCGGCGGTGAAGTCGTCGGTCGGCTGCATGCGCACCTGCAGGCGCATGGAGCGGCTGTTGATGTCGTCGACCTTCTCGCCCAGCGTCGTGTTGCGGATAAAGCCGTCCCGGTGGTCATAGGCGGCGCCCAGGCGGACCATGACCTTGCCGTCGGCCAGGGGGATGTTGACCATCCCGTCCAGGCGCTGCTGGTCCTTGTTGCCGAGCCCGGCGGTCAGCCGGCCTTCGAAGTCGTCCACTGGCGCGCGGGTCACCAGGTTCACCGCCCCGGAGACCGTGTTCTGGCCGTAGAGATAGCCCTGGGGTCCGCGCAGGACTTCCACGCGCTCCAGGTTCGACAGCACCGCGTCGGCGGCCATCGGCTGGCCGATATAGACCCCGTCGAGATAGATGCCGGTGCGGGTGTCGAAGGCCACGGTCCGCCCGCCGCCGCCGACGCCGCGGATATAGACGGTGCGCACCGAGACATTGTCGCTGACCTGGAAGTTCGGCGTCAGGGTCTGCAGGCCGCCCAGGGTGGTGATCTGGCTGCGGGCCAGGCTGTCGGACGTGACCGCCGTGATCGAGATCGGCACGTCCTGCAGGTTTTCCGACCGTTTCTGGGCCGTCACCACCAGCTCCTCCAGCTCGGCGGCGTCCTGGGCATGGGCGCCTGACACGGCGAGCGCCGAGGCGCCGCCCAACAGAACGGCCAGGGTAAGGGCTCGCCGTCGAGCCCGGGGGGCAGCACGCAACGTCATGGTCAGGTCCTTAAGGTTGGAGCGGGGAGGAGGTCAGGCGGACAGGTCGGGCGGGCGCCGCTCGATCCAGGGCGCAGCCTGTTCGAGGGTCCCGGCGAGGCGGAACAGCAGGTCCTCGCGACCGAAGTCGGCGACGGCCTGGACGCCGATCGGCAGGCCCGTCGCGCTCCAGCCCATGGGGATGGAGGCCGCAGGCTGGCCGGTCATGTTGAAGGGGACGGTGTAGGCCACCGCATTGAGGCTGCGGTTCGGGTCGGCGGTGGGGGGCGCCTGCAGCGAGGCCAGGGTCGGAGGGACGACCGGCGAGGTGGGCGTCAGCAGGATGTCGTAGTCGCGCCACCAGGCCTTCATCCGGCGCGACCAGGCGTGGATGGCCTCCATGGCGGCCACATAGGCGGTGGCGGGCATGGCGCGGCCGGCGGCCAGCGCGGCGGCGGCGGGCGCCATGAGGTCGCCGGGGCCGGGTTCGACCCCGGTCCGGCGGATCAGGTCCTCGAGCTCATAGGCGATCCAGGCGGTCATCACCGTGCCCATCAGCATCGGGTCGATGTCGCCATAGGCCGCGGGATGGGCGTCCTCGACGACGCAGCCGGCGGTCTGAAGCAGGGCGCCGGCCGTCAGGACCGCCTGGGCGCATTCCGGATCGACGGGCCCCCCCAGGGGATTTTGGACGAGAAGGCCGATCTTCAGCCCGGCGACATCGCCGGACACCTCAGCCAGATAGGGCCGGCTCGTCTTCGGCGCGGCATAGGGATCGCCCGGCCCCGGCTGGGACAGCCAGTCCAGCAGCAGGGCGCTGTCGCGCACCGAGCGGGTCAGGGCGTGACGGCAGACCAGCCCGCCCCAGGCATCGGCCTCGGCCGGCGCGTTCGACACCCGCCCCCGGCTCGGCTTGAGGCCGAACAGGCCGTTGAAGGCGGCGGGGATGCGGATTGAGCCGCCGCCGTCGCCCCCATGCGCCACGGGAACCATGCGCGCGGCCACGGCGGCCCCGGAGCCCCCGCTGGAGCCGCCGGCGCTGTGCTCGGTGTTCCACGGGTTGCGGGTGACGCCGTGGGCGTCGCTGACCGTATTGACCTGCATGCCGAGTTCCGGCGTGGCGGTCTTGCCGACGATGATCAGGCCCGCCCGCCGCATCTGGGCGATGGCGTGGGAGTCGGCCGGCTCATGCCAGTCGAGCTTCTTCAGATAGACGGTGCCGCCAAACCAGGGATCGCCGGCGGTGCTGCCGTCCAGGTCTTTCACCAGGGCCGGGACGCCGCGGAGCGGCGTGTCGGCCAGGGCCGGGTCCTCGGCGGCCGCCAGGGCCTTGTCATAGAGCTTGTGGATCACGGCGTTGAGCGCGGGGTTGCGCGCTTCGATCCGCGCGATGGCGGACTCCACCAGTTCGCGGGGGGAGGCCTCTCCGGATTTGATGAGTTCGGCGGACGCCATGGCGTCCAGATTGTCGAAGTCCACCTGGGGGTCTCCCGTAAGCATAAGCTGAATCTAATACCGATGTAGATTGCATCTCTATTTGGAGATGCACGTTTCTGAGCCGTTTACAGCCCATAAATGCGGCTATACGCACCGCGTAAGCGAACTTGTTGCATGCCTCGGAAGGCCTGTCGCACCGCTGTGATCCCGAGGCTCTCCCTCGGAACAGACGGGGCGTCCTCCGCTGGAAGCGTCATATAGCCTTTATTTATAAGGGTTCTGGCGCGAAATGCGCCTATCTGAGGTCCATGTTCGTCCCCTAATCTCGCTCCGTCAGAAAACGTAAGTGGTCACTAGCAATACGAATAATGATCGTGTATTCGAATTGTCAAGCCAAGATACTTGGTGTCTTGGAGATCGGGGCGCGGCGCCTGATTGGCAGGCGCGGCGCCACTTTTTGGGGGAGGGGTCGATGCCGCCTGCATCGCTGAGTTCCGGCCGTCTGGCGGCCTTCGCGTCACCCAGCATCGCCCTGGCGGCGATGGGCCTGCCTCTGGTGATCTATCTGCCGACCTTCTATTCGACGGTGGTCGGCCTGCCCCTGGCGGCGGTGGGCCTGGCCTTTCTGGTGGTCCGGCTGCTGGACATCGGTCTGGACCCGATCCTCGGCGCCCTGATGGACCACACGCGCAGCCGCTGGGGCCGGTTTCGGCCGTGGCTGGCGCTGGGGGCGCCGATCCTGACGATCTCGGCCGGCGCCCTGTTCATCCCGCCCGAGGGGGCGAGCTTCGCCTATCTGGTGGCGGCGCTGCTGGCGACCTATCTGGGCTATTCGATCTGCTATCTGGCCCAGCTGTCCTGGGGCGCGGCGCTCAGCGCCGACTACAATACGCGCTCGAAGATCTTCGCCTGGTGGCAGGGGGCCAATCTGTCGGGGGTGATCCTCGTACTGGCCATCCCCGCCCTGCTGCCGGCCGCCCGCAATGATCCGACCTTCGCGGTCCACGCCATGGCGGGCTTCATCCTGGCGACCCTGCCCCTGGGCGCGCTGCTGGCCCTGGCCCTGGTCCGCGAGCCGCCGCCGCCGCCGGCCTCGGGGCGGCCCCGGGTGGGGCTGAAGGCCTATGTCCGGCTGCTGCTGAAGCCGACGATCCGGCGTCTGCTGGCCACCGACCTGCTGATCGGCGCGGCGGTGGGGATGAACGGGGCGCTGTTCTTCTTCTATTTTCTGACGGTGAAGCAGTTCGCCATGGCCGACGTCACCCTGCTGCTGTTCTCCAATATGATCGGCTCCCTGTGCGGCACGCCGATCTGGGGTTGGCTGACGTCGAGGATCGGCAAGCATCGGGCCGCGGCCGTGGCCTTCGTGGGCTACGCCGTCTCGCTGGCGGTCATCGACATCATGCCGGCCGGCGTCGTGGCTCTGGGCGCCTTGATCCTGTTCCTCGCCGGCCTGACCCTCTCGGCCGGGCCGTTCCTGCTGCGCTCCATGATGGCCGACGCCGGAGACGAGGATCGGCTGGAGGACGGGGTCGATCGCACGGGCCTGCTGTCGGCGCTGTTCTCGGGCACCAACAAGCTGGGCTCGGCCCTGGCGCCTGGGGTGACCTTCATCGCCCTGCAGGCCTTCGGCTTTGAGCCGACGGCGGCGGTCCAGCCCGGCCAGGCCCTGCTCGGCCTGCGCCTGCTCTATGTCTGGTCGCCCCTGATCCTGGGGCTGGGCTGCGCCCTGATGATCCTGAAACACACCCTGACCCCGGCGCGCCACGCCGAGATCCAACAGGCCCTGGCGGCGAAGGACGCGCTGGCCCTGCAGGAGTCGGGAGCCAGCTAGTCGGGGGCTGGTGGTTGTCGCCCCTGGCCGGTATCACCGTGCCGGAGACCTGCGGATCTGAGCGCGGGCCGGCCGTGGGAGGCGACTTGAAGGGTGTGACGCGGCGCGCGGCGCCGGTGGACGTTGAGACCAAGGCGCAGCCGGCGCAGCGGCGTTCGCGCGAGACCTATGACCGCATTCTGACCGCGGCCGGCGAACTGCTGGAAGAGGTCGGCATGGAGCGGATCTCCACCAATATGGTGGCCGAGCGGGCCGGGGTGAGCCCGGCGGCGCTCTATCGCTATTTCCCCAACAAGTACGCCCTGGTGGTCGCCCTGGCCGAACTGCTGGCCTCGACCTCCAACGCCGCCATCGTCGAGTGGATCAAGGCCGGCGGGCTGGAGACCCGAAACCTCGACGAGGCCGTGGCCAAGAACTTCGAGATTCAGAAGCGGACCACCGAGATCATCCGCGCCTTTCCGGGCGGCCCCTGGATCGCGCGGTCGATTCGCGCCCTGCCGGCCCTGCGCGATGTGGCCAACCGCTCCCGCCGGGACGTCGTCGATCAGCTGTTCGCCATCCAGCGTGGCCGATATCCCCACGTGCCCGAGGACGAGCTGCGCACGGCCATTCGGTTGTCCACCGACGCCCTGGCCAGCAATTCGCTCATGGTTCTGGAGGACCCGGACCTCGACGCCGACGCCATGCTGCGGGAGGGCTGTCTGATGGTGGCGATCTATTACGAGCACCTGGACGCCCGCTATCCCCACCCCTGAGCCGGCCGGCTTTTCCGCAAGATTCCGGGGGAGAAGCTTCGCCCCCCGGGCTGGCGGGGCAGGAAGGGTCTTCGCCGGTCCGGGGCGCCGCAGCGCTGACCGATCTGGGGGATCCGGGATGGCCAATATCTGGGGAACGGCGCGGTCCTGCCCCTCGCCGCCCAGCGGCGTTGATCGCCCCCGACGTTCTTGACAGATTGTGTATTGCGTTGCCAATATGGCAAGTAGCGCGGCGGGCGGAGGGTTCAGATGGCGGATGTTTTCATCGGAGGCTCGACCGCGGAGCGCGAGCTCGCCAGCCTTTCACCATGGCGCCATCCGGCTTCTCCGATCTCCATCGGCGAACGCGAGGCTCGGATCGCCAAGGCGCGGGGCGAGATGGAGCGGATCGGCGCCGATGCGATGATCGTGGGAGCCGGCGCGTCGTTGCTCTACTTCACGGGCGTCGGCTGGAACGCGGGGGACCGCCTGGTCGCCATGCTCCTGTTCAAGCGCGGTCCGCTACTCATGGTCTGCCCCCGCTTCGAGGTGGGATCCCTTCACGCGGCCCGGGCGATACCGCTGGATGTCGCCGAGTGGGAGGAGCACGAGAGCCCCACTGAGCTATGTGGCGTGCTGCTGAGGCGTCACGGGGTGAAGACCCTCGCCATCGATCCGGCCATGGCCTTCTTCAACGTGGACGGTCTGCGCGCTGCGGCGCCCGACATTGCGCAGATTACCGCCGCGTCTGTGATCGATGCCTGTCGGATGATCAAGTCGCCGGCCGAGCTGGCCTTGATGAGCCAGGCCAAGCAAATGACTCTCGAGGTCCATCGCCGCGCCGCACGGATCCTCCGAGAGGGTGTCAGCACTGACGAGGTGCGGCGATTTATAGATCAGGCTCACCGGGTCCTTGGGGCCGACAACGGCTCCTACTTCTGCGACGTCCAGTTCGGAGAAGCCACGTCATATCCGCATGGTCTGCCGGGCGAGCAGATTCTTCGTAACGGCGATGTGGTGCTCATCGACACGGGTTGCCGCGTGCAGGGATACAACTCGGATATCACGCGCACCTACGTCTTCGGCGAGCCCACGGCCAAGCAGCGCCGGGTTTGGGAGGTCGAGAAGCGCGCTCAGGCCGCGGCCTTCGAAGCCGTGAAGCCGGGGGTGACCTGCGAGGAGATCGACGCCGTGGCGCGTCGCATCCTGGTCGAAGCGGGCTTCGGCCCGGATTACGAGCTTCCGGGATTACCGCATCGCACCGGCCACGGCATCGGCCTCTCGCTGCATGAGGCGCCCTATCTGGTGCGCGGTGACAAGACTCCCCTGCAGCCGGGTATGTGCTTCTCCAATGAACCGATGATCGTGCTGCCGGGAGAGTTCGGCATTCGGCTGGAAGACCACTTCCACGTCACCGAGAGCGGCGCGGCATGGTTCACGGCGCCGCAGCCGGCGCTGCAAGAGCCCTGCGTCCCGGCCTAGCTGCGGCTGAGGCGCGGGGCTCAAAGCTCCGTAAGATCTGCCGTCTTGCGTCGAGCGCGTCGCAGGTCAGGTCAAGGCTGTGCGCGATGGCGGTCTCGGCGGCGTTCTCGATCGGGGCGTTGCGATGCTCATGATCCTGAAGCGATCGCCGCGCGACCCGCCCGCTGCGACGTCTCGATCATGCGAGCGTAAATATGTTCCGCGGCGGCGAGATCCGAGGTCGCCACACCGACCGACTTGAAGACCGAGACGCCCAGGTCTTGGGTAAGGGGACCACGCCTTAGCATCTCCTCCAACAAGAAGACCCGCTCCCGCGCAAGCACGCCCCTCGTGACGGGGTCCAGCAGGTCCCCGGACTCCGCAAGGGCCCCAAGCGTATCTGTGACCACGAGGGCTCCGCGCACGCAGTCGTCGTCCGATTCACGCATCCACGGCTGGAAGCTGCCGACGAGATCCAGGTGCGCCCTCGGCTTTAGCCACGCACCGCGGATCAGGGGGGTCTGGGACGACGTGGCCGAGCAGATGACGTCGGCATGGCGAGCGGCCCGCTGGAGATCGTCTGCGGCCGTCGCCTCGATTCCATCCTGGCGAAGCTGGCGCGCCAGGCTCGCCGCCTTGCCCGGGTCGCGTCCCCACACAAGGACCTCGGCGTACTTCCGAATGCTGAGATGCCCGGCGATGAGGTGGGGCGCCAGGGCGCCGGTCCCGACCATCAGCAAGGTCTCGGCTGCTGGCGGCGCCAGGAGGTCGGCGGCTACGGCCGAAACCGCGGCCGTCCTGAGCAAGGTCAGGGCGCGCCCGTCGATCGAGGCGACAGGGGTTCCGGTGGCGCCGTCAAAAAGCAGAAATTCGCCCTGGATGAACGGATGGCCGCGGTCATGATTGCGGGGGAAGGCTGTCGCGATCTTGACCCCCAGCGCTCCGCCAGGACGCCAGGCGGGCATGATCAGAAAGGCGCCGTCGGCGTTCGCCGAGCCCAACTCATGGTGGCCGCGGGGCGGGCACATCAATCCGCTGATCAAGGCCTGCCGGACATCCGGAACAAGCGCGGCCACTGAGACCAGCTTCAGAACCGCTTCATAACTAACTCGCAGCACGCTCAGACGGACTCCTGTATTACCTTGCCGGACGGCGAAATCTTGAGCCGTTGATTGTCGCGGATCAGGGCCTGATCAGCGGCGGGAAGTCTGAAAAGCGGCGGCGGTCGCCAGCCCATTTCGCGAGCCGCGAGCAGGCCTATGGCCAAGATGGCGTCAGGTTGATTGAGCACGATGGCGGCCGGGGCGGCGCCCCGATAGACCAGCTCCAGCAGTACGGAGCTGCCGGAAGACGAGCCGCGAAGCTCCCTGATCAGCATGATCTTTCCGGTGACGCTTTGCCCGAACGCGGCGCACCGCGGCTCGGTCAGCCGCCCGTTCTCGGCGGACACCCCACCCCAGAAACTGATCGGCTCCAAGATGTTGAGGCAGGCGCCGCATACCTCATCATCGACGCCGATCAGGACTTCGCAGTTCATTGTGCGTCAGCCATGGTCAGGCGCCCCTCGACCGCGCTCTCCACGCAATCGCGGAGACTGGCGAAAACGACCTCAAAGCCCGTGTTGGCGGTCGTGTAGTGAGCAAACTTGCCCGAGTTGGTCACAAGCACGCCCGTGGCCGCCGGCAGGATGGGCGTGACGACGATGCAGGTGTCGGCGACGACCACGACGCCCCGGGCGGTCAGGCGCGGCTCGACGCCCGATGCGCGCGGGTCGGCGAGAACGTGCCGCCCTGTGCAGGCGTAGAGCGGGGCGCGACAGCGCCGATCGCCCAGGCGCCGGTCAAGATCGAGCAACTCATCAAGCGAGAGGTGAGGACTGCCGACGGCCACCGCGTCTATCGCCTGGCCAGGCTCGATCCGGATCGTCGAAAGTCCGCGCCGTGTGGCGCGCAGATCCTCGGGCGCAAGGCGGATGGTGCGCCGAGGAGCAAGTCCGCCAAAGGCTTCGGCCTGAGTGGACGCTTCAGGCGTCGTGCCGATGACGTGGAACAGTCCGACCGCGCCCGTGGAGGCCGCCGCCGCGCCGAGGGCCTTCAGGTTATCCTCACTGGGCGAGGGGAGGCCGTTGAAGGCCGCGATCTCGTCTCCGACGGCAGCGCCGAGCCATGCGCCGAGGATGGGGTAGGCTATCTCCTCCTCGAAGAAGCTTGGCAGTCCGGCGGTTTCGACGAGCACTGTCGCGCGTCGGTTTTCCGGCAGATGCAGCCCGCTGCGTGGCGCCCGGCCGACGATGGCGCAGCAGATGTCCAGGAAGTCGCCGTAACGGTTTGTTCGCGCGCCAAGCACGGAGTTGCAGAACGCGACCGCATTGCTTTCCCCCCAGGCGACATCGGCGCCAAGCTTGGGGCGATGGCCGGCCTGGTAGGGCGAGCAGGTCCAAGTTTGCCGGCAGCCCATCGCGACATAGGCCGCGGCCATGCGCCTGGCCATGGACGCCGCCTCCGGTGAGAGCCGCGCCCTGCCATGGTGAAGGAGGTCGAGGGCGCCGACATTGAGGGTCGTGGGGACGCGAACGCGAGCGCCTAGGGCTGTGAGGCGCTCGGCGAACAGCGCGCCGCTGTCTCCATGATATAGGCAGCCGTCGATATGGGCGGAGGCGATGGGGGTGAGCGACTGCGCCCCCAGCAGGCGCGCGGCGCCAACCACGATCCGCATGGCCATCGCCACGCCGTCTCCTTCGCCGCCGGTCAAAAGCGACTCCTCCTCCGGAGACAGCCTCAGCTCGCGATCGTATGCTGAAGGTTCCGGTTCCAGCTGGCCCTCTTTAAGTCTTCCAGGTCGTCGTCATTGACGAAATGGATAATTGTAGACAATCTGGATAAGGGCAAGGAGGGATTTGATGGTTGCGGTTTCGCGGCGCGCCGTGTTCGGAGCGATCGGTGCAGGCGCTTCTCTCGGCGTGGCGCAGGCCGCGCCCCAGGACAGGAGAGGCGAAGCGACGATCGCTCACTCGGAGATGTTCACGCTCAGATCTGCGGAGGGGCGGACATATGGCGTCAGCATAGGCTACCCCCTGCCCGACGATCCTGATGTGCAACTCGCCCTAAAGGGGCGAAGGGCGACGCCCATCTACGCCACCGACCGTTGGACCACCTTCGGGCTTCTGGTTTGTCTGACCCGCTACATGCGGTGGGGAGGCGAACTCCCGCCCTGTGTTGTGATCGGCGTTGGCTATCCGGATGAGCAGCAAGCCTATGCCGATGACTCGCGCGCGCTCGACCTGACGCCGACGGCGCATCCGGGCGTCGAGACGCGACCTGGAACCCAGTATGGCGGCGCCGACGCCTTCCGTCGGTTCATGATCGATGTGGTTCAGCCGGAGGTTCGACGTCGCGGGGACTTCGACCACGACAATGCTGTGCTGATGGGCCACTCATTTGGCGGTCTTTTTGCGCTCGACACGATGGTGAAGGAGCCGGAATCGTTCGCCCATTACCTCGCTGTCAGCCCGGCCCTCTGGTTCGATGACAGGCTCGTCCTCCGGGAACTGGGGGCGTCGCTGGAGGCCGGCCGTCGGTATCCAGGCCGGCTCGCCGTGTTCGCGGGGGAGCGGGAAGAACGCATCTCCACGCCCGAGGTGCGGATGACGGCCAATGTCCTGGACGTCCAGCGGTTGGTCGCCCAACATCGCGGACAGTTCGGCGCGCCGCTTGTGCAGGTTCTGCCTGGGCTTTCCCATCACACCATCATGGGCGCGGCGACGACGTCGGGACTTCAGTTCCTGCTGTCGCCCCCAGATCGCCTCGCCGAAACCTACTAGCTCGAAGGAGGACTAGCTCGTCGCCAATTGCTTGGCCTGGGCGACAGGCAGGTCCTTGGGGTCGTGGCTCGGTTCTGCGTTCGAGGCGATCGTGAGGATTCGGGCCGGACCGTCGCCTACGTTGAGGTAGGCGTGGCCCATCAGGCTATCGAAATAGACTGAATCGCCGACGCTCAATCTTAAGGGGGCGTAGACCTCGGTGTGGACTTCGATTTCGCCTTCCAGGACGAAGGCGAATTCCTCGCCCTCGTGCGTCAGAAGGCCTTCGAACTCCTTCACCTGGCGGGCGTGCAGGTCCATAATCACGGGCGAAAACCGCTTGTGCACCAAGTCCTGGGCAAGGAAGTGGTAGGTGTAGACACCTCCCTCAACCACAAAGCCTTCCTCACGGCGCTGTACGCTGCGCCGTCCCACATGGTTGCTGGCCGAACTGGCGCCGCCTTCCGAGAACAGCGTCGCGATGTCCACCTCCAGCCGCGTCGCGAGCTGGACCAGCTTGTCGTAGGTTAATGACCGCTGGCCGTTCTCGATCTTGGACAGCATGGAAACGGACATTCCCGTCGCTTCACTGGCCGTCGCAAGGCTCCAGCCTCGTTCCTGGCGGATCGATCTTAACGCCGATCCAAGTGTAGGGGTCTCTTTCGGCACCACATTCTCCCGATTCCACCCGCCCGTAACGCGTCGCTCCAGACTGTGCAACATTGATCGGCTCAGCGCGAGGCGGTCACTTTCTGGAGAATATAATTGACTATCTGGATATGGATTTGACAAAAATCGGTTGCGGCGCATTGCTGTGCTCGCGCATGCGGCCACGAGGTCCGTCCGCGCCAAGCCTCGCTTGTGGAGTCTCCGCCGGCTGACGCCAGGGGGCCGACCTTCGAGGAAGGCGGCGTCGAGTGTGGTCGAGCATCGACGGGGCGACCCAACAGGCCCGGCGCGTAAGCCTTGGCGACGCCTGTTGGAGAAATGCGATGAGTCCAGTTTGCCGCCGCGCGGTCCTGAGGGCGCGTTATGGTTTCCTTGCCGCGCTGATGGCGATGTCGGTCCCGGCGGCCGCGCCGCGGGCCCAGTCGCCCAGCCCGGCGACGACGTTCGTTATCGACGCCGAGCGGCGACTTGCTGACGCCGAAGAGTTCTCCAGCCGGGCGGCGTGGGTCCAGGCGACCAACATCACCCCCGACACGGACTGGATGGTCGCCCGCGCGGACGCCGAAAAGGCCGCGCTCGCGGTTAGGTTTGCGGCGGAGGCGCGGCGTATCGACAGGTCGTCCCTGGATCCGACCACACGACGCAAGCTCGAACTCCTGTCCCGCCTGCTCGACATGCCGCCGCCTTCGCGGGCCGGCGCCGCCGTCGAACTGGCGCAGGTCAGCAATCGCCTTGCTTCGGCCTACGCCACCGGTTCCTTCCGTCACGCCGGGAAGACCTACAGCCTCAAGGACGCCGAGGAGGCCTTGGCGAGCGCTCGGGATCCCGCAGAAACCCAGGCGATCTGGGAGGGCTGGCGTTCGGTGGCCGAGCCGATGCGCGGCGACTACGCGCGTATGGTCGCGCTCGCCAATGAGGGCGCGCGCGAGCTTGGATTCGCCGATGTGGGCGCGATGTGGCGTTCCGAGTACGACCAGCCGCCGGAAGCGTTTGCAGCGGATGTCGACCGCATGTGGGGACAACTCCAACCGCTCTATGGCGACCTACACTGCTATGTTCGGTCGCGCCTGAACGCCCGCTACGGATCTTCGATCCAGCCAAGCACAGGTCCGATCAGGGCCGACCTCGTTGGCAATATGTGGGGGCAGAACTGGAGCACGATCTACGACATCGTCGGGATCAAGACGTCGACGCCTGACTTTGATCTTGGCCAGGCGCTTCACGCACAGGGCTACGACGCTGAGCGCATGATCCGAAGCGCGGAAGGCTTCTACGTTTCGCTGGGCCTACAGCCGCTTCCACAGTCCTTCTGGGAGCGCTCCCAGTTCACAAGGCCTGACGGGCGCAGCGTCGATTGTAATGCGTCGGCGTGGAGCATCGACAATCGTGGGGACGTGCGCCTGAAGACCTGTTTCACGGTTACGGCGAACGAATGGGTGACGGCGCACCACGAGCTTGGCCACACCTATTACCAGCTCGCCTACAAGGATCAGCCCTTCCTGTTCCAGGCCGGCGCCAGCGGCGGCCTGGACGAAGGCATGGGGGACTTCATCGCGCTGTCCACAGTCACCCCAGCAGACCTGAGGCAGGTCGGGCTGCTTCCGGACGGCCAGTCGGACGGCGATGAGATCGCCGGCCTGCTTCGCGTCGCCTTGGGCAAGCTGCCACTACTGGCCTACGCCGTCTCCGTGGACGAATGGCGTTGGGGCGTCTTCGCGGGGCGCATCTCGCCGGCCGATTACAACACCGCCTGGTGGGGGATCGTGGAGAAGCGTCAGGGCCTTCGACCGCCACGCCCCCGACCGCCAGAGGCCAACGACGCCCTGGCCAAGTACCACCTGCCCAACAACGTGCCCTACATCAGCTACTTCATGGCCCAGGTGTACCAGTTCCAGCTGCAGCGCGCCGCGTGCCGGATGGCCGGCGTCGAAGGCCCTCTCAATCAGTGCACGATCCGCGGCTCGAAAGTCGTCGGCCGACGACTCGAAGCCATGCTGTCCTCCGGTCGTTCGCAGCCCTTGCCGGTGACCTTGGCGAGCTTCACGGGGGAGAGCCAAGCCGACGCATCGGCGATGGCCGACTATTTCGCACCGCTGGAGGTGTGGCTCCGCGAGCAGAACCGCGGCGCGAACTGCGGCTGGTCGGGCCCCGACGCCGGGTGGTGATCGCCCGCCTTCGGCCCTGGCTGTCTCTCAAACGATCATCGCACGCCTAAGGAACTAGCGCAGATGGCGGCGGAATTTGTCCAAATCGTATTGATATTGACAGATTGTCAAATTGACACCACGAATTGGATATCAACGTTCTGAGGGGGTTCACGATGACGCGTGCGGACAGTCTTAAGCTTCGGATTTTCATCGGCGTGTCGCTGGCGGCTCTTTCAGCCGCAACCGCTTCGGCCCAGGAGCAAGCGCCGCCGGACAGCGTTTCGGTCCTCGAAGAAGTCGTGGTGACGGCGTCGAAACGCTCGGAGAATATTCGCGAGCTGGCGAACTCCGTCACCGCCTTCACCGGCGCCGACCTGGCGGAGACGGGCGCCCAAAGCTTCGCGGACTATCTGAACACTGCCCCCGGCGTACAGTTTCAGGCGGCCACCCCGGGGGTTTCGAACGTCACGATCCGCGGCGTCGGCACCGCGACGATCTACCCCGACCAGGGCCAGAGCACGACCGGCATCTATCTCAACGACATTCCCCTGACCGACCCTGGCTTTGCCCTAGGAATCCCCGACCTCAACGTGTTCGACGTTGACCGGGTGGAGGTGCTCCGGGGCCCGCAGGGCACCCTATTCGGCTCAGCCACGCTGGGCGGCGCGGTCAACTATGTTCTAAAGCCCGTGAACCTGAACGACGCGCAATTCTCGACGCTTGTGGGGACATCGACGACCTCCCATGGCGGCGACCTCAGCTACACGGCGAACGCGGCCATCAACGCGCCCATCGTCCCTGGTGTGTTCGGCGTGCGCGTCACCGGAGTTCGCAGTTACGACGTCGGCTATGTCGACAATGTCGGCACCGGGCGAGACAACGCCAATAGTCATGACGTCTATGGCCTGCGCCTCAACGCGCTGTGGCAGATCACACCAGACACAAGTCTGAACGCCTTCAGCTTTTGGGACCGTTCACATTCTGACGACAATTCGTACGCCTACCAACAGCTCGGCGAACTCACCCGCACGACGCTGGTCCCGGAGACCCTGACCTTCACGACCTTCGTCAACAGCCTGCGGCTCGAAAGCGACCTGAAATTCGCGACCCTGACCCTGCTCGGCGCGCACTCGGAGAAGAAGCAGGAGGCGCTCTCGGACCTCACCATCTTCTACGGCCCGCCGACGACCTCGCCCACGAACGCCAAGACCGACTCCGACATGTTCGAAGCACGGCTGGTCTCCCCGGATGATGGCCGCCTCAAGTGGCTTGCTGGCCTCTACTACGGCAAGTTTTCCGAGAATTATCCGAGCCCGACCATCCAGGGCGGGGTGAACGTTGGCGACTTCACAGTTGACTACGACTCCGAGGAAATCTCCGGTTTTGCCGAAGCGACCTACAATCTCAGCGACACCTGGAAGGTGACCGCCGGCGGCCGCTACTATGACATTGAGCTAAAGACCATGATCACGTCTGGTCTGCCGGGGACCTACACGATCCGCCAGGGCAAGCAGAGCGAGTCCGGCTTCAGCCCGAGGGTCTCGGTCACCTTCCAGCCGAACCCCGACCTGATGCTCTACGGCTTGATCTCGCGCGGTTTCCGGATGGGCGGCGTCAACCTCAATCCGCCGATCGCGTCCTTCCCGACGCCGGCCACCTACGGGTCGGACAGCCTGACGAACTACGAGATCGGCGTGCGGACCTCGTGGCTGGACCGCCAACTGATCCTCGACACGACGCTGTTCTACATCGACTGGAAGGACATCCAACTCCGGCTCAGCCGGCCGGATGGCTTCGCCTACGCCGACAATGCCGGGGCGGCCAGATCGGTCGGCGTGGAATCCTCGCTGGTCTGGGCGCCTTCGCCCCGGTTCGATCTTCGCGCCAATCTGACCTATCTCGACTCCGAGCTGGCCGAGCCCCTCAACCTTGGCCGGGGCACGGTGATCCCCGACGGGCGGACGCTGCCTGGGGCCTCAAAATGGAGCATCTCTGAGACGGCGACCTATCACTTCGAAGCGGAGTCGGAGCCGTACATCGCGTTGTCGCACCGCTACATCTCGGGCGCCGAGAGCGACTTCCAGTCGAGACTGCCGGTGGGGGACTATAGCCTCGTGGACCTTCGAGCCGGCACCGTTTTCGGTGAAGCCGACATCGCCGTCTTCGTGACCAATCTGACCGACGAACGCGGGATCACCGCGGCGAGCAGCATGGGGTCCTACACATCGAACTTCTATGTGCGGCCGCGCACTGTCGGGGTTCGTCTGGCCTGGAGCCGATAGACTGATCCCGAGGAGGCGGGCGGACTCACCGAGGCCCTGGCCCCGATCCGGGCCGGGGCTTTGAGTGTTTAGGTCCGCGCGGGGCGAGGCGCAGCTGGTCGAACGCTTGAGCCCAGATGGCGAGATGGCCGAGAAGCTCCCGCCCTTTAGCTGGGCGCCTTACGCCGCCTTCCTGGCCAGCGCGCTTTGTTTCTGCGCCAGCACGGTGCTGGCCAAGGTCCTTATCCCGGAGCTCGGCGTCGGCGCTGTGTCGGCCTGCCGGACGGGCGGCGCGGCCGCAGTCCTGGTGTTGCTATGGCGGCCGTGGCGCACCGTCTTTAGCCGCCGCGACCTCCTGACCGTGGCGGGCTATGGGCTGGCGCTGGCCGCAATGAATGTCTCGTTCTATGCCGCGATCCGGACGATCCCCATCGGCGTGGCGATGGCCATCCAGTTTGCGGGGCCGCTGGCGGTGGGCGCTCTGAGCTCGCGCCGGGCCCTGGACTTCATCTGGCTTAGCCTGGCGGCGGCGGGGCTCCTCCTGCTCATTCCCGAAGCGTCCGTGAATGCGCGGCTCGACGGGGTCGGCGTCGCCTGGGCCGCCGCCGCCGCGGCCTTCTGGGCGTCCTACATGGTTCTGGGAAGGGCGACCTCGCACCTGCCGGCGGGGCCGACGGTCGCCTTGGGTATGTCGGCGGCCGCGGCGATCCTCGCCCCCTACGGCCTGGTGGAGGTCGGGCGGCATGCGCCCTCGGTGTGGGTGGCGTGGGTGATCCCGGGCGTCGTGGCTGCGAGCGCGCTCGCCTACAGTCTGGAGATGGTGGCGCTGCGGGGGCTTCCGCCACGGACGATCGGCGTCCTCATCAATACGGAACCAGCCTTGGGCGCCGTGGCGGGCCTTGTCGTGTTCGGCCAGTTTCTGGCGCCGCTTCAGTGGGCGGCCATGGGGGCCATCATGTCCGCATCCATCGGGAGCATTGTCTCGGCCCGTTCTGTCGCCGGCGCCCGACGGGGGGAGGCTCGAACCTCCTCGAGCGCCGTCTGAAAAGGCTGATCCGGTTTTGCCTAGGACTTTGAGCTTTGAGCCCGACGATCAGATCGAGCGGATCAGGCCGCCGTCCACCCGCACCATCGAACCGGTGACATAGCTGGCCTGAGCGCTGGCCAGAAAGGCGACCACGGCGCCGAACTCCGCCGCATCACCATAGCGGCCGGCCGGAATCTCGCGAAGCGCGGCGGCCTGGACCTCGCTGATCGAACGGCCGGAGGCCTGTGCGCGCCCCGCATCGAGAGACCGCACCCGGTCGGTGTCGATGCGGCCGGGGAGCACCATGTTGACGGTGACGCCCGAGGCCGCGACCTCGTTTGCGAGTGTCTTCGACCAGCCGGCGATTGATCCGCGAATCGCATTGGAGAGCGCAAGGTTGGGAAGCGGCTGTTCGACGCCCGAGGAGCCTATCGTGATGATCCGGCCCCAACCTCTTCGTCGCATCCCCGGGAGGAGGCCCGCGGTGATGTGAAAAAGCGATGCGGCCATGGTGGCGAAGGCCGCTTCCCAGGTTTCGGGGGTCTGGTCCTGGGTCGCCCCGGGCGGCGGTCCCCCACCGTTGTTGACGAGGATGTCCACGTCGCCGTCGTCGAGGCAGACGTCGATGAGCGCCTGAACCGACCCGCGATCGGCCAGATCGACCGTCTGTGGCGTGATGGAGGCCGCGATCTGCGGCCCCATCTCCGCATAGGTTCGGCGTATGCGATCCAGATCGCGCGCCGCCGCGGTCACCCTGACGCCCTCACGGGCGAGCGCCATGGCGCTCGCCGCGCCCAGGCCGCCGCTGCCGCCCAGCACAAGGGCGCGTTTGCCTGCGAGCCCGAAGTCCATCAGTTCAACTCCTGCAGGCGTCGGGCTTGACGCGCGATCAGGGCCTCGACTTCGGCCACGGCCTTGGGGGGCAAGGTCGCGCCCGGCTTGCGCTGCGTGGCCCCGGCGATCACGCCGCGCTTGGCGAGAATATACTTGCGAACAGCGAGCCCGACGCCGGGCTGCTGCTCGTAGCGGATGAGCGGGAGGTAGGCGTCGAAGACGTCGCGGGCGCGCTCGTGTTCGCCGAGCCGGCTCAGCCGTACGACATCTATCATCATCTCGGGATAGGCGAAGCCGGTCATCGCGCCGTCGGCGCCGCGCTGCATCTCCTCGGGAAGGAACAGGCCGCTGTTGCCGCAGAGAACGGAGACGCGGCGGCGGCCGGCGTCCTCCTGCTGGCGGAGGGTCGAGAGCTTCCCGAGGCCAGGCCAATCCTCGTGCTTGATCATCACCAGGCTGGGAATAGTGCGCACGATGCGGTCGATGGCCGAAACGCTGATCGCGACGCCGGTCGATAGAGGAAAGTCCTGCAGCACGATCGGGATCTTGGGGCCAAGGAGGTCGGCGACCTGCTGATAGTACTCGACGATCTGATCGTCGGTGCGCAGGCTGGAGGGCGGCGCGACCATCACGCCGGCGGCGCCGAGCGCCATGGAATCCCGCGACAGCTCGGCGATCGCCGCGAAACCTGGGGCCGAAACGCCGACGATCACCGGCCTTCCCGAGGCGCAGGCCAACACCGACTTCACCACGCCTAACGACTCCACGGGGGTCAGCTTCGGCGCCTCGCCCATCATGCCAAGGATGGTGAGCCCATCTGCGCCCTTGGCGAGGTAGAAGTCCACCATGGTGGCGATGCTGCGTTCGTCGACGGCGAAAGCGCTGTCGAAGGGAGTCGCAGCGATGACGTAGACGCCGTGGGCGTCTTCACTGAGGACGGTCATGCAGGGTGCTCTCGGTTAGAACCAGCCGGCGTCGCCGCGCGGGACGTATCGTCCCTGGCCAGGTTTGGTGTGAACGAGGGCGCCGTCCCAGGCGAGGGCGCCGGCCAGGTAGGTGCGGCTGACGCGCACGGAGAAGCGATGACCGTCGAAGGGGCTCCAGTTCAGCCCGTCGTGGGCCTCGGCGCTGTTCCAGACGTGATCGCCCGGCGTCAGGATCGTCAGGTCGGCGTCCGCGCCGGGAAGGATGCGCCCCTTCCGCGACAGGCCGAAGAAGCGGGCTGGGCGTTCGCTGAGTTGGGCCGCCGTGATCTGCGCCGCATCGAGACCGCGAGCCTGGGCCGCCGTGAAGAAGGCGGGAAGGAGGGTCTCCAGTCCAGGCACGCCGGCGCCCGCCTCGAAAATGGAGGGTGCGAACTTGTTGTCGATCGGCCAGCTGGAGTGGTCTGAACTGACGAAGGCTACACTTCCGGCTGCGACTGCAGCCCACAGCGCCTCGCGCTGGCCCGGCCGGATCGGTGGATTGACCTTCATCTTCGCGCCCAGTTCGGCGCCATGCTCTTGGGGATCGAACCATAGATAATGCACGCAGGTCTCGCCGGTGGCCCGGAACCCATCGCGACGATAGTGCTCGACCAGTTGGAAGCCGCGCGCGAGCGAGAGGTGCACGATGTGAGCATGGGCGCCGGCGCTGGCGCCCAGCTCCAGAAATGCGGCGGTTGCGGTGAGTTCGGCCGCCGGCGGTCGGCTTTCGGAATGGGCGTCGATACCATTGTCGCCGCGCGTCTTCGCGGCGGCCAAGCGCGCGCGGATGATCTCCTGATCTTCGTTGTGCAGGCCGAGTGGCAACGCCGTAGGCGCCAGCGCCTCGAACAAGTCGAGCATGGTGTCGGCGGGAATGCGCGGGAATCGGGTCGGGCTGCTCTCGAAGGACGAGATTTTGAAGGCCGCGACTCCGCCCTCTAGCAGCGGGGGCACCTCGCTCACGTCCTGACCGGGCATGATTGTGCCGTAGAGCGCGACGTCGCAGAAGGCGTGCGTCTCGATGGCGGCGACTTTCTCGGCCAGGGTTTTGCGGTCATTCAGCGGCCGAGGGTGGTCATATGGCATGTCGACGATCGTGGTGACGCCGCCGGCGATCGCCGAGCACGTGGTGGGGGCGAGGCCCGGCAGACCAAGGCGGCTGCCGGCATGGGTCTGCCCATCCACGACGCCTGGCAGGACGTAGCTTCCCCGCGCGTCGAACAGGCGCTCACAGCCAGGAGGATTGTCGACGCCCAGGGCGGCGATCCGACCATTCGCGATGGCCACCCAGCCCTCGAACGTCCTATCCGGGGCGACGACCGTTCCGAGGATGACTTCGTCCACCGCGTTCACAGCAACACCTCCGAGGTCCCGCTGGCCAGGATCGAGGCGTTGAGGCCGTGCCGAGTGTTCTGGATGTGCTCGGCCATGATCCGCGCCGCGGCTTCGGCGTCGCCGCTCCGGAGAACGGCGACGATCTCCGAGTGGTCGTGGTTGGTCTCGATATTCACGTCGCGTGTCTGGGCGCCGAGGTAGAAAAGCCGTTCGCTCTCCTCGAGGTGGGTCATCACTAGGGCCGCCAGCCGCGGGTTGCGCGAGGCTTGCGCGATGGCGCCGTGGAATGTTCGATTGGCCTCGATGAAATCGGCCATGCTTCGCGTCTCGCCGACCGTGTAGGACGCGTTGGCCAGAGCATCGAGCCGGTCGAGATCGGCCCCGCTCATGGTCTGCGCAGCAAGACCGGCGGCCGCCTGTTCGAGCACGCTGCGCAGCTCGAAAAGGTCGCCGATGTCCCTCAGGGTGACTGACCGGATGCGATAGCCGCGACGCGGGAAGGTTTCGACGAATCCTTCCTGATTCAGTCGGCCTAGGGCCTCACGGATCGGCGTCTTGCTGACGCCGAAACGGTCGGCGAGGTCCTGTTCAGACAGGTCCAGGCCAGGTGGGAGCTGGCAGGTGATGATCTCTGCGCGCAGCCGGGCATAGACGGTCTCGGCCAGCGAACGCGGACGCTTGCCGCGTCCATCCGCCGTGACGTCGCCGGCGATCTGATCGTTTCCCATCGCGTTCCCAGGAAAATCCGGCCCGGCAGGATGCGCGTGGCTGGCGCTCTTATCCTCTCTGATATATCAGTTAAGATATCAGTTCGCAAATCTCAGCGACGGCTCCGCAGGAGGCTAGCCTGGCGCGCATCCTCATCATCAATCCGAACGCGTCGGAGGCGGTCACCGGGGCGATCCGATCGAGCGCGAGGGGGGTGTCGCTGAGCCCCGGCATTGAGGTCGTCGCCGTCACCAACCTCCACGGGCCCCCGGGAATCGAGACTGACGATCATGTGGCTGCGGTCGGCCCCGATCTGGAACGGATGATTGAGGCGCAGGAGGCTGACGCCTATGTGATCGCCTGTTTTTCCGATCCCGGCGTCGACCGGCTTCGCGCCGCAACGGGACGCCCGGTGATCGGGATCGCCGAAGCGGCCTATCAGATGGGCGCTGGGCTGGGCGGGCGCTTCGGCGTCATCTCGATCGTGCAGGCTTCGATTTCGCGGCACCGCGCGCGGCTGGAGAGCCTGGGGCTCGTCGCCCGGCTGGCCGGCGATCGTGCGATCAATGTCGGGGTGACTGACCTGGGCGGCTCTGAAGTCGCGGCGCGGCTATTGGAGGTCGCGCGTGGTTTGACGGACGACGGGGCCGACAGCGTCATCCTGGGGTGCGCCGGTCTGGGCGATTATCGCCTGGCCCTGCAGCAGGCTCTGCGGAGGCCTGTGATCGACCCGGTGCAGGTCGCCCTTGCCCAGGCGCATACAGTGCTGTCGCTCGGATTGCATCGGCCCCTCTGATTTCGACCGATGCGCGCTACACGCCGTAGGTCTCGTAGAACTTTCGGATATGCGGAAGCAGGGCCCTTGAGAGGCTGCGCCTTTCCAGCTCATCATCCGTGAATGGCACGCTCAGCTCGGCGTGCAGTTCTTCGAGGGCCTGATCGCGGTCGACGCGGGTGAACCGACCGTCCTGGTAAATGACCTCGCCATCGCAGATCACCGTGCGAACGCCTTCGGTCTTCGCGCGCAGCAGCACGGCGTCGAGGAGCGGCATGGCCTCGTCGAGGTAGGGATAGCTGATCTGCCGCCAGTCCATCATGACCAGATCCGCGGCCTTGCCGACCTCCAGGCGGCCGATCGTCCCGTTGAACCCCGTCGTCGCCCCGCCGCCTTCCGTCGCCATACGGAAGACCTGGGCGACCGTAGGGACCTCGTCGTCCACCAGCCCGGGTACGCGATGCGCCCGCAGGACGAGCCTCATCTCCTGCAGCATGTCGCGATCGTCGTTGAGGCCCGCCTCGTCAATGCCAATGGCGGTGGTGATCCCGGCCGCCTCCATGCGGTTGAGCGGCATCGTCCCGGAGCGAAGCCGGAAGTTCGAGGAGCAGTTATGGCAGACGCAGGTTCCCGTCTCGGCTATCCGCTCAATGTCGCTCTCGCTCACCCAGACGCCATGGCCCAAGGTCATTTTCGGCCCGAGCAGATCGAACCTGGCGATGTACTCGACGGGCGTGCAGCCGCCGCGGCGGCGGGCGTACTCCTTCTGCAGCGGCGTCTCGGCCAGGTGCATATGCAGGGGGACGTCATATTTGCGCGCGACGTCCGAGAGCCGCGCGAGGGCTGTGTCGGAGCACCAGTGGAGGTTGGCCGGCGCCAGCTGAATCCGCGTCCTGGGCTTGCCGCCATACCGCCCATGGAGGCCCTCGAAGAGGGCGATATTGTCGTTCAGGTCCATCTTGTAGCGCCCGAACCATCGGCGCATCGGCGCCTGTAGCGCCTCGGGCAGGCTGGCTGCGAAGGCCTCGTCCTGCTGGTGGACCAGGCGATTCTGATCCCTGAGCATGAATGAGAAGGACGTCCGCATGCCGATGTCGTCATAGGCCCGGATGACCTCGTCCGAGGCGTCGCTGGCCTCCTGAAGACCACCCGGCGACACGCCGTGAATGTGCTGAACGGTCGTGACGCCTGACGCGATCATCTCGAAGGCCGAGTACAGCGTATCGAGGTAGAGGCTGACCTTTCGGGCGATCATCTTGGTGGTGAGCCAGAGCTCAAGCGGCAGGTCCGGGGAGCCAAGCTGGACCGGCGTAAGGCCGACGTGGTGGTGGCCATTCACGAACCCCGGGAGCACGATCTCCCTCCCAGTTCCGATGACAGGGACGTCCGGATTGGCCGCAGCGAGTTCCGGAAAGCCGCCGATCGCCGCGATCACGCCATCGCGCTGCAGGACCGCACCGTCTGGGATTTCATTCCAGCTGTGACGATCGATGGCATGGGTGACGAGCGCGCGGCTGCGGATCAGGGTGGCGGCCAACGTCGATCTCCCGCTTTAGCTGCATGAGGTCGCGCCTTCGCAAATCGGCTCAAACCATGGCGCAACGGCGAAGGCCGCTTCCACGCGCCACAATACCGATGAGATTGTACTTTTCGACCAAAAATTTCCTATTTGTATAATTTGGGGCGGCGGTCCAGGACGTGCGGCCCTGGGCTTTTCAGCCGCCCCAGCCCTAGGTCCTGCGCCTCATCGAGATCGCGATGGCGTTTTCTGAGCGCGAAGCGTGACGCCCGGCTGGAAAGAAAGGTCGAATGTGAATTTGGCCCCAGAGAGAAGGGCGCCAGATGCGCAGACGCGGCCTCTAACGACGCGGGCGAAGAGCCGCGCCCGCCAATCCGCCTAACTCGCGGACATGCCGGCATTATCTGGGATGGTTCATATCGCGCCGCATGGGCGGGGGAATGAATGGTCGGAGTGGCAGGATTCGAACCTGCGACCCCCGCGTCCCGAACGCGGTGCTCTACCAGACTGAGCCACACTCCGACTTGGAGGCGGCCTTATAGAGGAGCGATTTCAGGC
>Ga0114898_1000573_pt1 | contig 27069 bp, 24 predicted proteins | sample Malvired_Geostar_FD_83496 | JGI IMG/M metagenome (GOLD analysis project Ga0114898, IMG submission 83496) | Marine viral communities from the Global Malaspina Expedition - Malaspina viral metaG DeepMed_Geostar | ecosystem: Environmental > Aquatic > Marine > Oceanic | place: Mediterranean Sea...
ACAAAGGCGTCTTGCTCATCTTACCTGGCACTTCACGCACCAGCCGTGGCATGAGAAAGCCGGGTAAGTGTTCCAATAGTGCTTGTATGAGCGCTTGCGCCTCTTTGTCAGGCACGTCAAAGTGCGCGGCGCCCTGAACTGGGTCGAGTACGTGGAGGTAGTAGGGCAGCACGCCTGCTTCAAACAGCCGTTCCGAGAGGGCTGCGAGGGTAGGCACGTTGTCGTTAATGTCCCGTAATAGAACGCTCTGGTTTAGCAGCGTGACGCCTGCCTGTTTTAAGCGCGTGCAGGCATCCACCACGGCTTGGTCGATCTCATTGGCGTGGTTGATATGCAGCACGACGACTTTTTGTAAGCGGGTGCTGCCTAACCAGCTCAGCAGGCCTTCATCCACACGGTCGGGAATGACCACGGGCAAGCGGGTGTGAATGCGCAGCCGTTTTAGGTGAGGAATGCTCTCTAGCTGTTCAACCAGCCACGCCAGCTGCCGGTCGCTGGCGGCAAGGGGGTCGCCTCCTGATAGGATGGCTTCGTGAATCGAGGTGTCGGCACGTAGGTAGTCCAGCGCTTCCTGCCACTGGGCGCGGGAAGGCGAGTTCTCGCTATAAGGAAAATGGCGGCGAAAGCAGTAGCGGCAGTTGATTGCGCAGGCTGGGCTTGCTATCAGAAGTACCCGGTTTGCATATTTATGGATCAGCCCTTTGACGGGGCGGTGGTCGGCTTCCTCTAACGGGTCTGTGACGTAGCCCGGTGAGGCCAGTGTTTCATCGCCTATAGGCAGCACTTGACGCAACAGCGGGTCATTAGGGTCGTTGGGCTTAATGCGGGCAAGGTAAGCGTCGGGCACGCAAATATCGAACAGACGATGTCCGGCCTGCACTTCGGGCAGCCATTGGGCGTCTAAACCAAGGCGTTGGCAGAGCGTGTCGGGATCACGAATCGCATGAGAAAGCTGCTGCTGCCAGGAGGTTGAAACCTGGGCATGGGCGTGGTGACCAGCGATAATGATGTTCTCCTGCAAAAAGCCCTCCTTCGGGTTATCATGCGCGCACTTAGCGGCGTTGCTATTCGCAATGACGCAACTGACGGTAACGTAAGTGGCTGGCGGATCGCCGCACGTACGACATAGACAATTGAAACAGACCATTGAGAGGCATTATGGCGAACTATTCTACCAACGAATTCAAGGCAGGTTTGAAAGTAATGCTCGACGGCGACCCCTGTTCGATCGTTGAGAACGAGCTGGTGAAGCCGGGTAAAGGCCAGGCGTTCAACCGCGTGAAGCTGCGCAACCTGATGACAGGCCGTGTGGGTGAGAAAACCTTCAAGTCTGGCGACTCTTTAGAAGGCGCTGACGTCATGGATCTGGAAATGGAGTACCTCTATACCGACGGTGATATGTGGTACTTCATGAAGACCGACGGCTCGTTTGAGCAGTATGCGGTAGAGAAAAAAGCGCTGGGTGATACCGTCAAGTGGCTAAAAGAGCAGGTACCTTACATTCTTACCTTGTGGAACGATAAGGCCATTTCCGTAACGCCGCCTAATTTCATCGAGCTGGAAGTCGTAGAGACTGACCCAGGCCTAAAAGGCGATACGGCACAGGGTGGTTCTAAGCCTGCTACGCTATCTTCGGGTGCTGTGGTTCGCGTACCGCTGTTCATCAATCAGGGTGAAGTGCTGAAAATCGACACCCGTTCTGGTGAGTACGTATCACGCGCTTAACCGCGCGATGATAAAAGCGGCAGACATAGTCGCTTAAGCGTTTCGTTCATAAAGCCACGCGATACTGTTGCGTGGCTTTATGTTGTTAGGGAGAAGGGAATGACACTGAACTGGCAGCCAACGGCAACGATAGGCACCTTGCGCGAGCGCGCACGTTTGATCGCGACGGTGCGCGCCTTTTTTGCTGCTCGGGGCATATGGGAGGTGGAGACGCCAGTGCTCGGCCAAGGGGGCAGCACCGACGTGCATCTAGTGTCGCTATCGTCGCTTGCCCGCACCGATAAAGGTCAGCGCAAGCTATGGCTGCAAACCTCGCCTGAGTTTCATATGAAGCGACTGCTGGCGGCCGACAGCGGCCCCATTTTTCAGCTGGCAAAAAGCTTTCGTGATGGCGAAGTGGGGGCTCGGCACAATATCGAATTCACCATGCTGGAGTGGTACCGCCCTGGTTTCACGCTGGCGCAGTTGATAGAGGAGACAACGGCGCTGGTGGAGCACGTATTGCCCCAGTCACCTGGCCCGGTGGTGTACTACCGTTATCGCGAACTCTTTCATCGCCACTTGGAGGTAGACCCGTTCACCACGTCGCTGGTCACGCTGCGGGCGCTAGCAGCAGAGCGGGGCAATATGTCGGCCCAAGCGCTAGCCGAGGAGGGGCGCGATACTTGCCTGGATCTGCTCATGGGAATGGTTATCGAGCCAACCTTGGGGCAACAGGAGCTTAGCGTAGTCGTTGACTATCCTGCGAGCCAAGCGGCGCTGGCGCGACGTCATCAGGATGCCGATGGCGAATGGGTGGCCTCTCGCTTTGAGCTATACCTGAACGGTATCGAGCTCGCCAATGGCTACGATGAGTTGACCGATGCCGAGGAGCAGCGCCAGCGTTTCGATGCAGATAATGCCGAGCGTCGCCGGTTGGGGCTACCTGAAGTAGATGTCGATGCTCATCTACTGGCAGCGCTAGAACAGGGGCTGCCAGCCTCTTCCGGCGTGGCGCTGGGGCTGGATCGTTTGATCCAATTAGCGCTGGGTAAAACGCGCCTGGAAGAGGTCTTGGCGTTTTCGACGGCTAACTGCTAACAACGCGGCCAGCCTGGCTCAGGGCGTTGGGGTAGCGAGGCTCTGCCCCATTTGCACTGTTGCCCCTAGCGCGTGGTTGCCAAACGCCACGGGTTTAGCGAAACACAACACGACGGTGGAGCCGAGCTTGAAGCGGCCCATCTCAGCACCTTTCTCCAGCACAATCGGCTGCCCGAAGCGCATGCGCTGAGGGTGGCCCGACAGCGGTGTTACTTGCCCAGACCAGACGGTTTCAATGGCGGCTACAATCATGGCGCCGACCAGCACCATCGCCATAGGGCCGTGCTCGGTATCAAAGATGCACACCAAACGCTCATTGCGGGCGAACAAGCCGGGCACGTAGTTGGCGGTGGCTTGGTTGACCGAAAAGAGTCGCCCCGGCACGTAGATCATTTCCCGCAGCGTGCCGGTCACTGGCATATGCACGCGGTGGTAGTCGCTTGGCGAGAGATAAACCGTCGCGAAGCTGCCGTTCAAAAACTCATCAGCTAACGCTTTGTCGCCGCCCAGCAGGGTTTGGACGGAAAACGTATGCCCTTTTGCCTGCACCAGTTTGCCCGCCGTGGTGAGGCGGCCAAACTGTGAAAGCGTGCCATCCGCAGGGCTCAGTAGACCTTCGCCCAGTGGGCGAGCATCCGCTTTCAGCGCGCGGGTAAAAAAGTCGTTGAATGTGGCGTAGGCGGTGGGGTCTGGCTCCAGCGCCTGGCTCATATCCACCTTAAAGCGCTTGATAAACGCTTTAATCAGGGTGTCTTTCACCCAGGGGTTATCGCACTGGGCAAACTTACCCGTCAGGCGCGACAGCGCGTGTTGAGGCAAGGGGTATTGAAGTAGTGAAAAGGCTTTTTGGGAGAGGGTCACAGTAATATCTTCATTTCTCGATGGGTGTATCGTCGCGGTTGCCCCATTCACCCCAGGAACCCGCGTAGCCGCGTATATTAAAGCCTAGCGCTTTACCTACAAGCCAAGTAAAGCTGCTGCGGTGGTGGCTTTGGCAGTGGGTGGCAATTTCCTTATCGGGAGTGAGCCCTAGGGCATTAAGTTCGGTCATGAGCTCGGCGTAGTCGCGGATTCTCAGCGCCCGGCTGCGATCCATGGCGTCTAGCCAATCCATGTTCACTGCACCAGGAATATGTCCCAAGTGTTTGTTGTTGCCGCGTTCGCCGTCGTACTCCGCTTTGGAGCGGGCGTCCCAAATGGCAAACTGTTTGTTGCTGAGCTTCTCTTTGATCTCATCGCAAGTAATGGCGGCACTAGGGTTGAGAATCTCAGCGTGGTATTCGCTTGGCGTTGGCGCGGTGGGCTCAGTGCTCTCTTCCAGGCCTGCGTCGCGCCAGGCGTGAATGCCGCCGTTTAGATAGGAGTAGCGGGTGTGGCCGATCAGCTCCAGTGTCCAGAGCAGGCGAGCTGCCCAGCCGCCGCCTTCGTCGTCGTAAGCCACTACATGGGTGTCGCGGGTTAATCCCAGCGCGCTGAATAACTTGGAGAGAAACTCCACCGACGGCACGTCGTTGGGCACTGGGCCTTCGCCGCGCATCAAGTAGCGAAAATCCAGATAAATGGCGCCGGGAACGTGGCCCTGACGGTAGCTTTCGCCATTGGCGGGCACATCGATAATCAGCAGTTCAGGCGCCTGTAAGTGCTCTTGTAACTGCTCCGGCTCCACGATGAGTGGCAATAGATTGTGTTCTGATGAGTGGCTGGCGGTGCTCATATCCGGCTCCCTTAACATTAAGACAACTGCAACGAGGCTAACGGCGGTGTTGCCCTGGTCATTGTAGGTTCGTCACTGCGGATTCAAGCTATCGAGAATACGTCGATAGCTGGCGAAACGCTCTGGATGAATCTTGCCTGCCTCGACGGCGTCCAGTAAAGCGCAGCCCGGCTCATTGCGGTGGCGGCAGTCCCGGAAGCGGCAAAGGCCCAAATAGGGGTGGAACTCGATGAAACCATCGGTCACTTCCTGCTCGTCCAGATGGATCAGGCCAAACTCGCGAATGCCGGGCGAGTCGATAAGTTCGCCATTGCTTACTTCGTCGCTGCGCATGGCATAGAGACGCGCTGTGGTCGTCGTGTGCGTGCCTTTACGCGAATCTTCCGATAGCGCGCCAATACGCAGGGTTTCGTCGGGCAGTAGTAGGTCAATCAGCGATGATTTCCCCACGCCACTTTGGCCGACGAATACCGAGGTGCGGCCCGCGAGCTGCTGGCGCAACTTATCCAGCCCTTCGGGGTTGGCCGTGGTGGTGCGTACCACCGGATAGCCTAGCTGGTGATAGCGCTCCAGCAGCTGACCGAGTTCGCCGCCATCGTCTGGCAGTAAATCGGTTTTATTCAGCACCAGCACAGGCGCGATGCCGGTAGCTTCAGCGGCTACCAGATAGCGGTCAATCAGGTTGGGGTGGGGTGCAGGCTCGACGGCGAATACAATCAGCAGCTGATCAATATTAGCGGCTACCGGCTTAAGCTGGCCGCGTGGGTCAGGGCGCTTCAAAATACTGTCGCGCTCTTCACGGGCAACCACCACGCCAGAGCCATCCTGGCCTGCCCGCCAGATCACTCGGTCGCCGGTCACCAAGCCATCAAGGTTGGCGCGCAGGTGGCAGCGTATAGGTGTGCCGTCGGCGTCACGCACTTCCAGCGTACGGCCAAAGTGGGCCATCACTCGACCCGGCTGCTCTGGGCCGTATTCGCCTGCAGAGAGCTTTTCGGCATCCTTGGAATCGCGCTTTTCAGCGCGCTGGGCGCGTTCGGCTTGAATCTTCTCGACTCGCCACTTCTGCTGGCGGCTTAATTTACGTTTGCTCATGACCACCTGATGATCGTTACAATAGACGTCATTGTACCCACCAGGGCGGTCAACTGTCCTGTATGGGGTGCGGGTTAGCGCAATATAAGCGACACTTTTACTTTATTCGCCGATGTCAGGGCGAAACTGGCCAAGGAATGAATGCAATGAGCGAGCAAAGCGGCGCACCGCGTAGCGACCTGTTGGTATGGATTGATTTGGAAATGACCGGCCTGGAGCCGGATAAAGAGCGCATTATCGAGGTGGCGACACTCATCACCGATGCTCAGTTGAATGTCGTGGCAGAAGGCCCAGTGATCGCCGTCAAACAGCCCGATAGCCTCTTGGCCGGAATGGACGATTGGAACCAGAAAACTCACGGTGAGTCTGGGCTGGTGGCGCGGGTGAAAGCGAGCACCATCGAAACTAAAGAAGCCGAGCGCCAAACTCTCGATTTTTTACGCCAGTACGTGGTGGCGGGCTCTTCGCCGATGTGCGGCAACAGTATTCATCAAGACCGCCGCTTCTTGGAGCGGGAAATGCCCGACTTGTGGGCGTTCTTTCACTATCGCAATTTAGATGTGTCCACGGTTAAAGAGCTGGCGAAGCGCTGGAACCCCGGTGCGCTGGCGGGCTTCAAGAAACAAAATGCCCACTTGGCGATGGATGATATCAAGGAGTCGATTGCGGAGCTTGCCCATTACCGCAGCACGTTTTTGCGTATTGAAGGTGGTGGCGACGAAGAGGAGTAGCCCTCATGCGCGTGTCGCGATACGCGCATCTCGCTTATGGCGCTGCTCGTCGAGCGCCCAGGCAACGTGTTCGCGTACTAGCGCGCTGGGATAGGCACGACGTGCCCACAGCGCTGCCTCGACGGCATCACTCCACGGAGCATTGCCTAACCCGACGGCAAGATTACGTAGCCAGCGCTCATAGCCAATGCGGCGAATGGGGCTGCCTGCGGTTTTGTCCAAAAACTCCTCTTCGCCCCAGCTAAACAGCGCAATAAGCGATGCGCGGTCAAGGTCATGGCGTGGGGAGAAGTCCTCTTCTTGGGTGATTTTTGTGAAGCGCGTGAACGGGCAAACGAGCTGACAGTCATCGCAGCCATACACGCGATTGCCCATGGCGCGACGGTACTCCACGGGAATCGCGCCGTGCAGCTCAATGGTGAGATAAGAGATGCACTTGCGCGAATCGACGACCTTATCGTCCACGATGGCCCCTGTGGGACAAGCGGTGCGGCAAGCGCTACAGCTGCCGCAATGCTCTTGCGCAAAAGGAGCATCGACAGGCAGTGGTAGGTCGGTATACAGCTCCCCAAGAAAGAATAGCGAGCCCGCTTTGGGATTCAGCAACATGGCGTTTTTACCGAACCACCCTAAGCCTGCTTTTTGGGCGAGCGCACGCTCCATCACCGGGGCGGAGTCGACGAAGGCGCGAAAACCAAATTTTCCTACTTCTTGCTCGATGTGCTTTGCTAACTGCGCCAAGCGTTTGCGCATTAATTTATGATAATCACGGCCCAGCGCGTAGCGGGAGACATAGGCACGGCTGGGTTGGCCAAGCACCTTGGCACTCTCTACTTCGGCGGGCAGGTAGTCCATGCGCACGCTGATGACCCGGCGGGTGCCGGGTTCCAGTTCGTCAGGTCGCGTGCGTTTGGTGCCGTGCTTCGCCATAAAGCCCATCTCGCCGTGGTAGCCTTTATCCAGCCAGTTGGTGAGGTGCGATTCGTGGTCGTTTAGATCAGTGTCAGTGATACCCACCTGCTGAAAGCCCAGCTCGCGCCCCCACTGTTTAATCAGTGCGGCAAGCTGGCGAAGCTGTTCTGCGGATAGCCGTTCGTGAGTCGGGTGTTCACGCGACGGCTGGTTGCGAGACAGTGAAAAAGTCGTGGAACTTGGCATGGTCAGTCAACGGTGGTGCGTTAAGCGCGCTATGCTAACGCATTAGCCTCTGCCACAACATGCCGTGCGTGCCTAAGCTGACACTGGCTGTGTTTAAGCGTTGATTTAGTACCCTATTTAAGGAGCAATCGTGTCTACGTTGAGTACCTCTTCGCTACGCCCCCTTTATAAGGCGACTCAAGTGCGCGAGCTGGATCAGCGCACCATTGCAGGCGGTATCGAAAGCTTTGCCTTGATGCAGCGAGCCGCCTCTAGCGCTTTGCACAGCTTTCGTTCCCGCTGGCCTCAGGCGCGCAGTGTCACGGTGCTTTGCGGCGGCGGTAATAACGGCGGCGATGGGCATGTATTGGCGGCGCTGGCCATGCAGTCGGGGCTTAAGGTGCAGCGCCTTTCCCTCAAGCCGCGAGACGCGCTTTCTGGCGACGTTGCCCGTGCCGCGGAGCTGGCAACGGCCGCCGGGGTAGGGTTTGAAGAGTGGCACCCGCACACTACGCTTGCCGGTGAGGTCATTGTCGATGCGTTGCTGGGTACCGGACTTTCCGGCGAGGTCGAAGGCAGCATTAAGCAGGCCATTAAAGCGATGAATACGGCATCTCAGCCAGTGCTGGCGCTGGATATCCCGTCGGGCATTTCAGCCGATACTGGCGCGATGTTAGGCACAGCAGTGGAAGCCACCTGCACGGTAACCTTTATTGGCGACAAAATTGGTCTGCATACCGGTGATGCCCCGGCGTATACCGGCGATATCGATTTTCGCCCGCTGGGCGTCAAAGCCCAGGCATTTTTTGATATTCCACCTACCGCTTGGCGGCTGGATGATGCGCTGCTCGGCGAGGCTTTCACTCCACGTTCTCGTACTAGTCATAAGGGCAGCTTGGGGCATGTGCTGGTGATGGGCGGAGCGCCGGGCTTTGGTGGCGCAGCGCTGCTGGCTTCCCAGGCGGCTGCACGCTTGGGTGCCGGTAAGGTAACGTTGGCCACGGCACACGAACATATCACCGCAAGCCTAGTGCGCTGCCCAGAAGTCATGGCGCGGGCGGTGCGTGGTGGTGCTGATGCGGCAGATTTGCCTGCCTCAGCGGATGTGGTGGTGATAGGGCCAGGGCTTGGGCAAGAGTCCTGGGGGCAGGCGATGTTGCAAAGCGCGCTTAAGGCTTCTTCACCGCTGGTAGTGGATGCCGATGCGCTCAACTTGTTGGCAAGCCGCTGGCCAGACCTCCGCCGGGATAACTGGATACTCACGCCTCATCCTGGTGAGGCAGCAAGGCTGCTGGGGTGCTCTGTGTCTGATGTCCAAGCCGACCGGCCTGAGGCTGCCCGTGCATTGCAACGCGCTCGTGGCGGTATAGTGATATTGAAAGGAGCAGGCAGCCTGATTGCCGGGCCGAGCGGATTGGTGGTTTGCCCTTACGGGAATCCAGGCATGGCGAGTGGCGGGATGGGAGATGTATTAAGCGGTATGTTAGGCGCTTTGGTGGGGCAGTTTAATAGCCTGGAGCAGAGCGCATGGCTGGGGGTGATGGCACACGCTTTAGCGGGGGATGAAGCCGCTAAAGCAGCGGGCGAGCGTGGCCTGTTAGCAAGTGATCTGGCATCCTATGCACGAGTGTTAATTAACCCGTGAAGGCGGCCAACATGCAGGTGCAATTGAACGATGAAGCGGCCCACGTCGCTTTTGGCGAAGCGCTGGGTCAAGCGCTAAAAGGTCACGGGCGTGTTTATTTAGAAGGCGACTTAGGGGCAGGTAAAACGACCTTAACGCGCGGCATTTTGCGGGCCTACGGTTATCAAGGGGCGGTGAAAAGCCCCACCTACACCTTGGTAGAGCCTTATGAGCTTGGCAATCAACGTATTTATCACCTTGATTTGTATCGCCTAGCAGACCCGGAAGAGCTGGAGTTCATCGGTGGACGCGATGTGCTGGCCGACGATGCGCTATGTCTGATTGAGTGGCCGAGCCGAGGGGAGGGCTGGTTGCCCGCCCCAGATCTGCGTATTCAACTGAGCGTTGCTGAAACTGGACGCGTCGCGCTATTAAACGCCGGTAGTTCTCTTGGCGAAGATGTCATAGAGCAACTGGCGCGTCAGTGTGTCGGGATGCAACAGGAGTGTGGTGTGATTCAATGGATATGAAAAGCCCACTGGCTCGTTTAATAGGTCAGTTAGCAACTGGCTGCGCGGTTTTATTGGTAGGTACCGCTACTCTGCAGGCGGCCACCGTTGAGAGCATGCGACTCTGGGCAGCACCCGATCATGCTCGTTTGGTGTTTGATCTTACCGCTGCCGCAGAGGCCAATGTGTTTTCATTAGAAAACCCGTCGCGCCTAGTCATTGATCTTGATGAGAGCCAGCTGAATACCGACGTATCAACACTGCCGCTAGATGGCAGTGCGATTGCGGAAGTGCGAACCGGCGTGCGGGATGGTGGTGGCCTGCGGGTCGTGCTTGAGTTGAATCGTGATATTGAGCCGCGCCACTTTACGCTACCGCCTAATGATCAGTATGGCCACCGTCTCGTGGTGGATTTGGAGTACCCTGGCGAAAGCGCTGTGGAGAACCCTATCGACCCTATTGAGGCGATGATTCGTGACCAGGAGATGCTGGCGCAGCGCTCGGCTCAGGCCCAGTTGACCGGTGTGGAAGCTGACGTTTCTACACCTACGCCCGCGCAGCCTCCCGTCGAGGTTCAGCCCGCTCAGCCTCACCCACAGCGTGACATAATTATTGCTGTTGATGCGGGGCACGGCGGCGAAGATCCCGGTGCGATTGGCCCATCGGGTACTCGTGAAAAGGATGTGGTGTTGGATATCGCCCGACGGCTGGCTGCTGAGGTGAATCGAACCCAAGGCTTCAAGGCTGTGTTGATTCGTGACGGCGACTATTATTTGGGGTTACGCCAGCGTACTCAGCTTGCCCGCGAGCAGAAAGCTGACTTCTTTGTATCGGTACATGCCGATGCGTTTACCAGTCCAAGGCCCCAGGGTAGCTCGGTTTATGCGCTTTCACAGCGGGGGGCAACGTCAGAAACGGCTCAGTGGCTGGCGGATAGCGAGAACCGCTCCGACTTGATTGGTGGCGTCGATGGCAGTTTGTCGCTGCGTGATAAAGACCAAGTATTGCGCGGGGTGCTGCTGGATCTCACCATGACGGCTACGCTCAACGACTCGCTCTCGATTGGCGGGCAGGTGCTTGAACAACTTGGGCGCGTGAACCGGTTGCATAAATCGCGGGTAGAGCAGGCGGGCTTCATGGTGCTGAAATCGCCGGATATTCCCTCGCTACTGATTGAAGTGGGCTTTATCTCAAACCCAGATGAAGAGCGCCGCCTGCGCGACCCGGTGCATCAGCAGGGGCTAGCAACGGCTATTTTCAGTGGCTTGCGCAATCATTTTCAGCGTAACCCGCCCCCAGCGAGCCTGCTGGCGTGGCAGCGCGATAATCAGCGTAGCCCTACCGGAAACGAGTACCGCATTCAGTCCGGTGATACGCTATCGGCGATTGCGATTCGCCACGGCGTACCGGTGAGCCAGCTAAAGCAAGCGAACGACCTGAATGGCGATGTTATCCGTGTGGGTCAGGTGCTGCGTATCCCCAGTTCTTAAGCCGTTGTTTAAGCGTCTGGGCTAGAAACGGGTGCTTAAAAAATCGTTTTGATGATTAGCTTCTGAGGTGTTGGTTGACTGAATTGAACTCGCTGTCTGGCCGTATTCATGTGCTCGACCCCCGCTTAGCGAACCAAATCGCGGCGGGGGAGGTGGTCGAGCGCCCCTCGTCAGTGACAAAAGAGCTGATTGAGAACGCCATTGATGCGGGCAGCCAGCGTATTGAAGTAGAGATCGAGCAGGGCGGTGCCCGGCTGATTAAAGTGCGCGACGATGGCATCGGTATTGGCGAGCAGGACTTGCCGCTGGCGCTGGCTCGCCATGCCACCAGCAAAATCAGCAGCCTGGAGGATCTAGAAGGCGTTAGTTCGCTGGGTTTCCGCGGCGAGGCACTAGCATCTATCAGCTCCGTCTCGCGCCTAGAGCTAGTCTCTAATGCCGATGAAGACCCCCGCCAGGGGTGGCGGGTAGTGGCGGAGGGCCGTGGCATGGAGGCCAGGGTAACGCCCACGCCGCACCCCCGAGGCACCAGTGTTTCTGTGCGCGATCTGTTTTTTAATACGCCAGCGCGGCGCAAGTTCTTGCGCACTGAAAAGACCGAGTTTGCCCACGTGGAAGAGGCGTTTCGTCGTCAAGCGCTGTCGCGCTACGACATTGCCTGGGTACTGAGGCACAATCAAAAAGTGGTGCACCAGCTGCCGCCGGGCAATACGCCCACTGCGCGCGAGCGCCGTATTGCCTCCCTGCTGGGTAAAAATTTTATTGAGCATGCGCGTTATATTGAACGCGAAGCGGGTGGCCTTAGGTTAAGCGGCTGGGTGGGGCTGCCGACCCACTCTCGCTCCCAGGCTGACCAGCAGTACTTCTTCGTCAATGGCCGGGTCGTGCGTGACCGCTTAGTGGCGCATGCGGTGCGCCAGGCCTACCGAGACGTGCTGTATAACGGTCGTCATCCGGTTTTTGTACTCTATCTTGAGCTGGACCCGGATGTGGTCGACGTTAACGTCCATCCCACCAAGCATGAAGTGCGCTTCCGCGATGGACGCATGGTGCACGATTTCCTCTACTCCAGCCTGCACCACTGCCTGGCGGCCTCCAAGCCCACCGAAGAGGAGCCGGCGGCGTCAGACACTCAAGCCAATGAAGTGGTTGAGCCCACAGTGTCTACCGAGGTAGAGCAGCCTGAGCCGCGCTGGCAGCAGCAGGGCATGCCGCTATCGGAAGGGTCGGATCGGCACCCCGGCGCCGAGCGGGTGCGCCGTTTTATGCAGGGGTATCAGGCGCTCCATCCTGATCACGAAGAGACGCTGTTAACGCCTCAACCAAGCCCGCCCGGCCAGCGCCCAGTTGCTAACGAAGTGCGCGAAGCGCCGCTTGCTATGCCTGCCCACGATGCCACCGCGGCACCGCCGCTGGGCTTTGCGTTAGGCCAGTTGCATGGCGTGTATATCCTGGCTCAAAACGCCCAGGGGTTGGTGTTGGTCGATATGCATGCGGCTCATGAGCGGATCGTATATGAACGCATGAAAAACCAACTGGCGGCGGCTAAAGGGATCGATACGCAGCCGCTGTTAGTGCCCGTATCGCTAGCGGCGAGTCGCAGCGAAGTGGCTACTGCAGAGAGCGAACGTGACGCTATTGCTCAGCTAGGCGTTGAGATGGATGTGGCAGGCCCCGAGCCGCTGCTGGTGCGCCAACTGCCCGCTCTGCTGGCTCAGGCCGACCCTGAAGCGCTGGTGCGTGAAATGCTCGAAGAGCTAGCTCGATTTGGCCGTACGCATCAGGTAGAGGCGCGTATTCATGAGTTGCTGTCTACCATGGCGTGCCATGGCAGCGTGCGTGCCAATCGTCGTTTAACGCTCGATGAAATGAATGCCCTGTTGCGCGATATGGAACGCACCGAGCGCAGCGATCAGTGCAATCACGGTCGCCCTACTTGGACGCAAATGAGCATGAAAGCGCTCGACCGACTTTTTTTACGTGGCCAGTAATGATGAAGACAATAAACGGAGTGCGGTAAACAGATGGCTGATACACGCCCCTGGGCGATATTTTTGATGGGGCCTACTGCCGCTGGAAAAACCGACGCGGCAATAGCGCTCCACGAGCAGTTAGGTCACGAGCTCATCAGCGTGGATTCCGCCATGGTCTACCGGGGAATGGATGTGGGCAGCGCTAAGCCCAGCGCTGAGGAGCTTGCGCGGGCACCCCATCGGCTTATTGATGTTCGCGACCCTGCCGACCCTTACTCCGCGGCAGATTTTCGTGAAGACGCCCTGCAAGAGATGCGGCAAATCAGCGCGGCTGGGAAAGTGCCGCTGCTGGTAGGCGGCACAATGCTTTACTTTAAACGTTTAGTGGAAGGTGTCGCGAACCTGCCTTCTGCGGATGCCGCTATTCGTGAACAGCTTGAAGTGAAGCGACAAGCCGAAGGCTTAGCGGGCTTGCATCGCGCACTCGCTGAAGTGGACCCGACTTCGGCGGCGCGTATTCATCCTAATGACCCCCAGCGGTTAATGCGGGCTTTGGAAGTGTTTTACGCCAGCGGTCGACCCATGAGTGAACTGTGGGCCGAACAGCAGCCTGAAACCTTTCCGTGGCGGGTGTTGTCGATAGCGCTAGCGCCTAATGATCGTAAGATACTTCATCAACGTATTGCCCAACGTTTTGAAACAATGTTGGGTGAGGGCTTGATAGATGAGGTGGCCGCCCTCAGAAAGCGTAATGATATTCATCTTGGCTTGCCATCGATGAAGAGTGTTGGCTACCGTCAAGTATGGGAATATTTAGACGGCGCTTACGATCAGGGCGAGCTGGTGTCACGAGGGGTCATTGCCACTCGGCAGCTAGCGAAGCGTCAGCTCACTTGGTTGCGTAGCTGGCCGTCACTTAACTGGATAGACTCGCAGCAGCCAGACGCATTGGATAAGCTTCTGAAATTCGTGCGTGACAGCGGTGCTTAGCGTAAGATAGTGATTTCGAGTGGCCGGCGAGCGCTTTTGACACACCGGGCCTTTCGGGCAACAAGATTGCGGCGTAGCACCAGTAGGGCACGCCATTTGATAACCAACCCCAACGACAGTTTTAGGGAGAGCAACATGTCCAAAGGGCAGTCCCTTCAAGACCCGTACCTGAACATCTTGCGCAAGGAGCGCATTCCGGTCTCTATTTTCCTGGTAAACGGCATTAAGCTGCAGGGCCAGATTGAATCGTTTGACCAGTTTGTCATCTTGTTGCGCAATACCGTCAGTCAGATGGTTTATAAACACGCTATTTCCACGGTAGTGCCTTCACGCAATGTGCGTTTGCCGGCACAAGACCCTTCAGCATCTGATGCTGAACTCTAACACTGCTGGATAGCAAGAGAGTCCACGAGGTATTGATTGTTTTTTGAACGCCCAGAAGCCGGTGAAACGGCAGTTCTTGTTCACGTAGATTTCTATGATGAGCAGGCGCGTGAAGACCCGGGTGAGTTCTTGGAGCTCGTGCGCTCTGCTGGCGCAGAGCCCGCGACATTGCTCACAGCCAGCCGACAGCGCCCTGATTCCCGTACGTTTATTGGGTCAGGTAAGTTGGATGAGCTGCGGGCAATGCTCGCAGCTCATCAAGCGGAACTGGTGATCTTCAACCACAGTTTAAGCCCTTCCCAGCAGCGTAACCTTGAGAAGGAACTCAAGTGTCGTGTCTTGGATCGCACCGGTCTGATTCTCGATATTTTTGCGCAGCGGGCACGAACACATGAAGGTAAGCTGCAAGTGGAGCTTGCCCAGCTTGAGTATATGTCCACACGCCTGATTCGCGGCTGGACACACCTTGAGCGCCAAAAAGGCGGCATTGGCCTGCGCGGTCCTGGCGAAACCCAGCTAGAGACTGACCGACGGCTGCTGCGCGGCCGCATTAAATCTATTCATAAACGGCTCGATAAAGTACGCAGCCAGCGCGAGCAGAATCGGCGTGCTCGGGCTCGGGCGGAGATCCACAGTGTTTCGCTGGTGGGTTATACCAACGCGGGTAAGTCGACGCTGTTTAACGCGTTGACCAGCGCTGAGGTTTATGCGGCTGATCAACTGTTTGCTACCCTGGATCCAACGCTCCGTCGGCTTGAAATCGAAGACGTTGGGCCCGTTGTTATGGCGGATACGGTTGGTTTTATTCGCCATTTGCCGCATAAGCTGGTGGAGGCCTTTCAGGCGACGCTGCAAGAAGCGGCCGAGGCAACTTTGCTGGTGCATGTCATCGATGCAGCTGACCCAGATCGAGAGCTAAACGTTGAGCAAGTCGATAATGTGCTCAAAGAGATCGGTGCTGACAGCGTGCCGGTGCTCAAAGTCATGAATAAAATCGACAAGCTAGACAGCGCCCCGCGCATTGAGCGCGACGGCCATGGCGTGCCAGAGGTGGTTTGGCTGTCTGCTCAGCAGGGCCACGGGCTTGATCTATTGCATGAAGCTTTGACCGAGCGCCTTGCCAATGACGTGATTGGTTTTTCGCTTACACTGTCACCAGAGCAGGGTAAGTTACGCGCTGGCTTGCATGAGCTTAACGCCGTACGCGAAGAGAGTTTTGATGAGCAAGGGCGCTCCGTGTTGGATGTGCGCTTGCCCAGGCGCGACTTTAACCAGTTGATGGCTCAACTGGGTGAGCGTGCCAATACCTATTTACCAGAAGCATTACGCGAATCTGACGAATGGTAGCCCATCAAGTACCTACTCCACAGTCATTGACTGTGGAGTTGTGGTACACGATTGATATAGCAACAATATCAAAAGCACCCGGCCTTGCATAAGCACAAGGCAAAGTGCAGGTGAACACCTTAGTGGAGACGAAGTATGGCCTGGAATGAGCCCGGTGGTGGCAACCAGCACGACCCCTGGAGTGGTGGTGGTCGACGTGGTAACAGCGGCGGCGATCGCGGTGGGAGCAATGGTGGTGGCAATAACGGCAATAAAGGTGGCAACAATCAAGGGCCACCCGATCTTGACGAAGCGCTGAAAAAATTCCAAGACAAGCTGAACGGCATGCTTGGCGGCGGCAGTAAGAAAAGTGGCGGGGGCGGTAATGGTAAAAGCGGGGGCGGTAAACCTCGCAATTCCTTTGCGTTGCCGGGCCTCTTGATTATTGTTGCGCTTGCCATTTGGGCTGCCTCAGGCTTTTACTTGGTTGACCAGTCTGAGCGTGGGGTTGTACTGCGTTTTGGTGAGTACCAAGGCATTGTTGAGCCAGGCCTGCAGTGGAATCCACCGCTGATTGATGATGTGCGCATGGTAAACGTAACACGCGTTCGTTCCGTCTCTCAGACCCAGTCCATGCTGACTCGCGACGAGAACATCGTTGAAGTGGAAATCTCTGCGCAGTACCAAGTCGCCAACCCGCGTGACTTTGTACTTAACGTACGTAATCCCGCTCTCTCTATTGAGAATGCGCTGGATTCTGCACTGCGTCATGTGGTCGGTGGTACGGATATGATTGATATCCTGACCTCTGGTCGTGAGATTTTGGGTAGCTCGGTGGCGAGCCGTCTGCAAGCATACTTAGATGCCTATGGTGCCGGTATTCGTCTGCAAACCATCAACATTGAATCAACATCTGCACCTGCACCGGTTATTGATGCCTTTGATGACGTTATTCGTGCTCGCGAAGATCGCCAGCGGACCATCAACGAAGGTATGGCTTATGCCAACGCGATCATCCCAGCTGCACAAGGCCAAGCTCAGCGTGTTGTAGAGCAGGGTCAGGGTTACCGGGAGTCGGTAGTCGCTGAAGCGCAAGGTCAAGCCAACCGTTTTAATGCGCTGTTAACTGAGTACCGTAATGCGCCAGAGGTCATGCGTGAACGTATGTATCTGGATGCAATTGAAGAAGTGTTTGGTAGCACGCCCAAGGTGCTGTTGGATGTGAGCGAAAATGCTCCGCTGATGTACCTGCCGCTAGACCAGATGCGCAGTAACAGTGGTAGTGACAGCAGTTCAACGACTGATAGCAGTGGCGATAGCAGCAGCGATGCGATTGATCCGCGCGTGCTGGAGTCGCTGCGGGGCAGCCAAAGCAGCTCCTCATCGTCGTCTAGTAACAACCCTATCCGCAGGGAGGGCCGCTAAATGATTAATAATCGATCCCTGCTTATCGTAGGTGGCTTGGCCGCCGTGGCGTGGCTAGCAAGTAACAGCCTATACGTAGTGGATGAAACCGAGCGTGCGGTGAAGCTGCGTTTTGGTGAAGTCATCGAAGAGAATATTCAGCCGGGCCTGCATGCCAAAATTCCGATTGCTCAGACAATCCGTAAATTTGACACGCGTTTGCTGACACTGGATACCGATACCAGCCGTTACCTGACCCTTGAGCAGAAAGCGGTAATCGTAGACTCCTACGTAAAGTGGCAAGTGATTAACCCCACTCGCTACTACGAGGCGACCGCAGGTGATGAGATGATGGCGATTCGCCTGATTCAGCCACGCGTCGATGAGAGTCTGCGTAACGAGTTTGGTCGCTTGAACCTTCAGGAAATCATTGCCGAGCGCCGTGATGACCTAATGACAGGCCCGACAGCAGAGCTTGACGAGCTGATGCGTGAAGAGCTCGGCGTGGCGATTCGCGATATCCGTATCAAGCGTATCGACCTGCCGGAAGATGTCTCTGCCGCTGTGTTCGAGCGTATGCGTTCAGAGCGGGAGCGTGAAGCCCGTGAGTGGCGCGCCCAGGGTCAAGAAGAAGCTGAGCGTATTCGTGCTAACGCCGATCGCCGCCGTCAGGTTCTGCTTGCTCAAGCTAACGAGCGCGCCGAAACCCTGCGTGGTGAAGGTGACGCCGAGGCAGCTGCGATCTTCTCCCAGGCTTACGGCCAGGATCAGGAGTTTTTCGCTTTCTGGCGCAGTCTAAACGCCTATCGTGAAAGCTTCTCTGGCGATGGCAACCTGCTGGTGCTTGAGCCGGATAGCGACTTCTTCCGCTATCTGCGTAGCGCAGTGCCTAATAGCGCTGAGTAATGGCGCGGAACCCCGTCAAGCGGTGTGCTTGGCGGGGTTCATCTAGCGCATAAACGTGATAGACTTCATCTACCGGGCGTCGCCCGGTTTTTTTGTGGCCCTCGTTTCGTGAACGTTTCCACGCAGCGCCTTGTGAGGCTGTTGGTGGTGTCGTCAGAAGGGGCCTTCATCGTCTCGCAGGATTGTTCACATGACCATCGCTGACCGCTGGCTATTGCCCGACGGCATGGATGAGGTGCTGCCGCCTCAGGCAAGCCGCATGGAAGAGCTGCGCCGTGCGCTGCTTGATCTTTACCATTGCTGGGGCTACGACCAAGTAATGCCGCCGCCGGTGGAGTTTTTGGACTCTTTGCTGACAGGTACCGGCACAGACCTCGACCTTCAAACGTTCAAGCTTACCGACCAACTGACGGGCCGCATGATGGGTGCATCTGCCGATGTGACGCCTCAAGTTGCGCGTATGGACGCTCACTCCCTAAAACGCCAAGGCCCGGTGCGTCTGTGTTACTGCACCAATGTGCTGCGCGCAAAGGCCGACCAGCATCAGGGCGGCCGAAGCCCCGTACAGGTTGGTGTGGAGCTGTTTGGTCATGCAGGCTTAGAGGCTGATAGTGAAATTATCCACTTAGCATTAGCAAGTCTGCATGCGGCGGGCGCTGATGAAATTCACCTGGCGTTGGGCCACATTGGTATTTACCGTAGCCTTGTAGAGGCCGCTGCACTCAGCGATGAGCAAGAGCGTGCGCTATTTGAGGCCTTGGCGTTAAAATCACCGGGTCAGCTAGCAGAGCAAGTGAACGTCAGTGTGAGTGATCCTGTGCTGGCCGATATGCTGATGGCCTTGGGTGAGTTACATGGCGATGCCAGTGTGTTGGCCCAGGCCCGCGAGCGCTTTGCAGGTGCGCCTGCGCCTGTAACTGCAGCCCTCGACCAGCTAGAAGCGCTTTATAAAGGCGTTCTGGCGCGCTTTGACGTCTCGCTCTATTTTGATCTGGCAGAGCTGCGCGGCTATCAATACCACACCGGTATGATGTTCGCGGCTTACGTGCCGGGTTATGGCCATGCGCTGGCCAAAGGCGGGCGCTATGATGATACCGGGCGCGCGTTTGGCCGTGCACGGCCTGCCACCGGTTTCTCGATGGACCTGAAACAACTGGCATCGCTGGCGCTGGCTTCACCCAGCCGGGGTGCAATTTGGGCTCCTGCCCAAGAAGAAGAGTCGCTTAACGCTGCCATTGTGGCGCTGCGTGAGCAGGGTGAACGCGTAATTCAAGCGCTGCCTGGGCAGCGTACTGGGCCGGCGGAGCACAGCTGTGACCGCCGTCTTGAGTTTATCGATGGTCGTTGGCAGACAACGACCCTGACACAAGAGACGAGTGCATAATGGGTAAGAATGTCGTAGTCCTGGGTACCCAATGGGGTGATGAAGGCAAAGGCAAGATCGTTGACCTGCTCACCGAATCCGCCTCTGCTGTGGTGCGCTTCCAAGGCGGCCATAACGCAGGCCACACGCTGGTCATCGACGGTGAGAAAACCGTTCTTCACCTGATTCCTTCAGGCGTGCTGCGCCCTGGTAAAACCTGCGTGATTGGCAACGGTGTTGTGCTCTCGCCGGAAGCGCTGATCAAAGAGATCCGCGAGTTGGAAGCGAAGGGCGTGCCCGTGCGTGAGCGCCTGCGTCTTTCTCCGGCGTGCCCGCTGATTCTGCCTTACCATGTGCGCCTAGACCAAGCTCGTGAGAAAGCCCGCGGTGTTGCCAAAATCGGTACTACTGGTCGTGGTATTGGCCCGGCGTACGAAGACAAAGTGGCTCGTCGCGGCCTGCGTTTGGGCGATATGCTTCATCGCGAGCGGTTTGCCTCCAAACTCGGTGAAGTGCTCGACTACCACAACTTTGTACTGGTGAATTACCACGGTGAGCCGGCGGTAGACTTCCAGGAAGTGCTGGATAGCGCCATGCAAATGGCCGAAGAGCTGCGTCCGATGGTCAGCGATACGGTCAGTATGGTTCATGACCTGCGTAAAGCCGGTGAGAATATCCTGTTTGAAGGTGCTCAAGGCTCGCTGCTGGATATCGACCACGGTACCTACCCCTATGTGACCAGTTCGAACACCACCGCGGGTGGTACGGCGACTGGTTCTGGTGTCGGTCCGCTCTACCTGGACTACGTGCTGGGTATTACCAAAGCCTATACCACTCGTGTCGGCTCCGGCCCGTTCCCCACCGAGCTGTTTGACGATCACGGCCGTCACCTAGCTGAGCGTGGCCATGAGTTTGGTGCTACTACGGGCCGCCCGCGTCGCTGTGGCTGGTTTGATGCCGTTGCCTTGCGTCACGCGGTACAGATCAACTCGGTATCGGGTATCTGCCTGACCAAGCTGGACGTACTGGATGGCTTGGAAAATATCCGCGTGTGTGTCGGCTACCGCAGCAAAGATGGCGACGTGCTGGATAACCCGGTGGATTCAGAGGGCTACGAAGCGGTAGAGCCGGTCTATCACGATCTGCCAGGCTGGAAAGAGTCCACGCTGGGCGCTAAGAAGGTGGAAGACTTACCGGCTAATGCCCGTGCATACATCAGCTTCCTCGAAGAGCAGGTAGGCACTAGCATCGATATCATTTCTACCGGTCCCGATCGTATTGAAACCATCGTGCTGCGTAACCCGTTCGAAGGCTAGGTCGTACACCCTCAGGTGATACCAAAAGGGCGGCTTGGCCGCCCTTTTTCGTGCTTAGAAATCGATGCCTCGCCGGGCCTGAAGGCCGTTGTTAAAAGCGTGTCGCACCTCCTGCATGTCGGTCACGGTGTCGGCCATGGCCACCAGCTCACGGTGGGCATTTCGCCCGGTAATGATCACGGTTTGTTCCTGCGGACGGTCCAGTAGCGCCTGTTTGACCGTGGCGATATCGAGATAGCCAAACTTCAGCATGTAGGTGAGTTCGTCCAACACCACGAGATACATCTCGGGGTCTGCCAGCATTTTCTGCGCTTCTTGCCAGACCTCCAGACAGGCGGCGGTGTCCGCTTCGCGATTTTGCGTATCCCAGGTAAAGCCGGTTGCCATGATAGCGACGCTCAAATGAGGATCGGCTTCCAGCCGATTGCGCTCGCCACACTCCCATAACCCCTTGATGAACTGCACCACGCCTACTTTGTAGCCATAACCCAGCGCGCGCGTGACGGTGCCCCAGGCGGCGGTGGTTTTGCCTTTTCCGTTGCCCGTGTTGATGAGCAGCATTCCGCGCTGCTCGGTGGCATTGGCGACTTTTTCGTCCACTCGCGCTTTGAGTTTTTCCATCGATGCTTTATGGCGGGTATCGCGATCACTCATGGTCTCTCCTCGTTGAAAGAGTACAGGGCTATGTCAGCAGGTTACGACAGAGGCGCACAATTTAACATCGCCCTGAGAGGTGTTTGTATAGCTTTTAAGCTTGATGTGACCGGCTTGCAGAGTTTTTGTCCAGCTTTTTCTAAGAGAATTGGCCGGTTGGGGGCTTGCTGCTCTAGAATGGTGGGTCATGTCTTGTCAGGAATAGTGTCATGCCCTCATTTGATATCGTGTCAGAATTCGATCAGCACGAAGCCGCCAATGCGGTTGACCAAGCAAACCGTGAAGTACAGTCACGGTTTGACTTTAAAGGCGTCGATGCCAGCTTCACGTTGGAAGGCGATAAGGTGCTGCTCGAGGCCGAAGTAGATTTCCAGCTCAAGCAAATGCTGGACGTGTTGCGTAACCGACTGATTGCCCGCGGTATCGACGCACGTTGCATGGACGTTAAAGACGCGGTGCTGTCTGGTGTGAAGGCGCGCCAGGAAGTAGAGCTCAAGCAGGGCCTCGACCAAGCAGAAGCCAAAGATGTGGTAAAGCGTATCAAAGGCAGTAAGTTGAAAGTACAGGCTCAAATTCAGGGCGAGAAGGTGCGCGTAACGGGTAAAAAGCGCGATGATTTGCAGAGTGTGATGGCACTACTGCGCGGTGAAGAAGGGCCTGATTTGCCGCTGCAGTTTGATAATTTCCGCGATTAACGATTATAAGAAATATTCATTGAGTAGCGCAGCGTTTGCGCTACTCGACTACTTAAAGCTTACAGGAGTTTCGCATTATGTCTGATCCGCAGCCGGTTTATTTAAGCGACTATCAGCCGCCCGCCTACCAAGTGACCCATACCGAGCTGACGTTTGATCTTGACCCCACCGCGACCCGTGTTAAAGCACGCCTTACCGTAGAGCGCCACGCCAGTGCTGAACAAACTACGCCGCTGGTGCTGAACGGCGAACACCTGACGCTGCACGCGCTCGCGATCAACGGCCAGGCGCTCGCTGAGGCCGATTACCAGCTCACCGATGAGACGCTCACAATTCCCAGTGTTCCGGCAGCGTTTACCCTGGAGAGCGAAGTCGAGATTTCTCCTAGCAGTAACACTGCCTTAGAAGGGCTGTATCAATCGAACGGCATGTACTGCACGCAGTGCGAAGCGGAAGGATTTCGCCGCATCACCTATTACCCTGACCGCCCGGATGTTATGGCTACGTTTAAGGTCACCGTGATAGGTGATGCGCAGCGGGAGCCGGTGCTGTTGGCGAACGGTAACCCAGTTGATCAGGGCACCTTAGAGAGCGGCCGGCACTTTGTGACCTGGGAAGATCCGCACCCCAAGCCCTGCTATCTTTTTGCGCTGGTGGCAGGCGATTTAACCAAGGTCGAAGATCACTTCACCACCATGAGTGGCCGTAACGTGACGTTACAGCTCTGGGTGGAGCAAGAGAATCTCGATAAGACCGACCACGCCATGGCCTCGCTAAAGCGGGCAATGACTTGGGATGAAGAGACCTACGGCCGCGAGTATGACTTAGATCTGTTTATGATCGTGGCGGTGAATGACTTCAATATGGGGGCGATGGAGAACAAAGGATTAAACATCTTTAACTCCGCTGCCGTGCTGACCCACCCCAATACCGCCACCGATGCGGCGTTTCAGAATGTCGAAAGCATTGTGGCCCACGAATACTTCCACAACTGGTCGGGGAATCGCGTGACGTGCCGCGACTGGTTCCAGCTCTCGCTAAAAGAAGGTTTTACGGTATTCCGCGATCAGTGTTTTTCTGCGGATATCAATTCAGCCCCTGTCAAGCGCATTCAAGACGTCTCGTTTTTCCGCACCGCGCAATTTGCCGAAGATGCAGGTCCCACGGCGCATCCGGTTCGTCCGGATCACTATATCGAGATCACCAACTTCTACACTCTGACCATTTATGAAAAAGGGGCGGAAGTTGTGCGCATGCTGCGTAACCTGCTGGGCTGGGAGGCCTTCCGCCGTGGCTCGGATCTCTATTTCGAGCGCTTTGACGGTCAGGCCGTGACGATCGAAGACTTCGTGGGCTGCATGGCCGAGGTATCGGGCATCGATTTAAGCCAGTTCATGCGCTGGTACTCCCAGGCGGGCACGCCGGAAATTGATGCCCACGGTGAGTACGACTACGCCAACGCCGAGTACCATTTGACGCTGCGCCAGCGTACCCCCGCCACTCCCGGCCAGCCCGACAAGCAGCCGCTGCATATTCCTGTGCGCATGGGCTTGGTGGGCACAAAGTCCGGTCAGGATCTTACTCTGACGCTTGAAGGTGAAAAGCTGGGTAAGGACGCGGTCATTCACCTGACCGACGATGAGCAGACCTTCATCTTCACCGATGTGGCAGAGGCGCCGGTTCCATCGCTGCTGCGCGACTTCTCCGCCCCAGTAAAACTGCACTTCCCATACTCTCGCGAAGATTTGGCCTTCTTACTGACCCACGATAGCGATGGTTTCAACCGCTGGGACGCGGGGCAAAGGCTCGCACTGTTGGCGCTGGATGACTTGATCGCCGCCCACCGCAACGGGGTAGAGAAGGTCATGGATAGCCGGGTGGTAGAAGCCTTTAGAACGCTCCTGACTTCCTCCATGGATGACAAGGCGGTACTGGCTGAGATGCTAACGCTACCATCGGAAGCCTACATCGCCGAGCAGCAGCCGATTGTCGATGTGGATGCGATTCACGCCGCGCGTGAGTTTGTGCGCCAATCCTTGGCTCAGGCGCTGCGTGATGAATTTATCGCCGTGTATAAAGAGAATAGCACTGATGAAGCTTATGCGCCGACGCCTGAACAAATTGCCCAGCGCAGTCTCAAAAACATAGCGCTATCTTACTTAATGTCCATTGAGGACGACGAGAGTGTGGCACTTTGTGAAGCGCAGTTTGCCGCTGATCATAATATGACCGATGTACGCCATGCGTTGACACTGTTAGTACACAGCGACCGTGATGATTTGGCTAACCCCGCGCTGAAAGCGTTTGGTGAAAAGTGGGCACACGACCCGCTTGTGATGGATCAGTGGTTTACGATTCAGGTATCGCGCCCTCAGCCGGACGTATTGGAGCGCGTAAAGTACCTAATGCAGCACCCAGCGTTCTCCATCAAGAACCCCAACAAGGTTCGTGCGTTAGTAGGTGCCTTTGCGCAAAATCGGGTCAATTTCCATCGCTTGGATGGCAAAGGGTACGCGCTGTTGGCAGATGTGGTGATTGAGCTAAACCGCCTGAATCCAGAGATTGCCGCGCGGTTAATCACCCCCTTAACCCGCTGGCAGCGTTTTGATGAGGCGCGTCAGCAGTTAATGCGTGCAGAGCTAGAGCGGATCAAACAAGAACCGCTGTCGTCCAACGTGTTCGAGGTGGTCGAGAAAGCGCTGGCATAACGTGCATCCAGTGAATTAACCATGGAGAGGGAAGACACCGGTGACAGATTCACAGCAGTGTTATTTACTGATTATTAACGGTCAGTCTGCCGGAAATCCGGCGCTACGCGAGGCCGTTGAAGCGCAGCGCAAGGCAGGGACGCCGATGATTGTTCGCGCTACTTGGGAAGGTGGCGATGCCGCCGAGTTTGCGGCCCAAGCCGTTGAACTAGGAGCTACCAGTGTGATTGCTTGTGGCGGCGATGGCACGGTAAACGAAGTGGTTAACGGGCTAATGCGCATCCCCCATGACCATCGTCCGAGCTTGGGCGTGGTGCCGATGGGCAGCGCGAATGATTTTGCCACTTCGGTGGGGTTACCTTTGAAGCCGGATCGCGCACTGGCGGATGCCGTTCGCTTGCCGTCTGCGCCCATCGATGTGATTCGTATGACAGCAGAAACCAGTGGCGAACCGTCGGTATGCTATTACATCAATATGACCACTGGTGGTTTCGGCGCAGAAATTACCTCCTCTACCCCCAAAACGTTAAAACGCATGTTAGGGGGAGGAGCCTACTCACTGATGGGGGCGCTCAAGGCGTGGCGGCATCGCAGTTATCGCGGCACGTTGCACTGGGGCGATCATGAGCAGGCCGCGTCACTGCTGCTGCTGGCACTGGGCAATGGGCGTCAATCGGGTGGGGGGCAGGTGCTGGCCCCTCGTGCCAAGCTTGATGATGGGCGATTGGACGTTCTGCTAGTCAAAGATTTTCATTCGGTGACGGAGCTCCCTGCGCTGCTCGGCGAGCTACAGCAGTTCCCCGCAGAAGGGCGTTATGTGCGCTACTTCACTGCCAGCCAGTTGACCGTTACCACTCGGTCCGATGATGAACCTTGGCCGCTGACCCTGGATGGTGAGGCAAAACGCTATCAACGATTCACCGTTGAAGTCGTCCCGCTAGCGTTGAAGGTACGCTTACCAGAAGGCTGTTCGCTGTTGTCTGCCAACGACCGCCACTAATGAATTCGAACCATTAAGGAGCATGACTCGATGAGCTACCGTGTATGGATGCCGCTACTGGCCAGTTTGGCCCTACTGCTGAGTGCCTGCGGCGACAGTCAAGAAGAGGCAAACGTCGTACCGGAAGAGAGCGCGGCCGAGCAGCCCAGTGAGACGCCAGCCGCTGCACCTGACACCAGTAGTGACGATGCTCCTTCGCCCTCCCAGGTGGAAGACGACATTGAACGTCAGGCGTCTGAGCCTTCCAATGCTCAGGAAGATCTGTCTTCTACCGCCAGTGAGTCAACCTCGGAGCCCCTGCAGGCGGACGAAGAGACGCTGGCCGCCGACCCCGGCGAAGCCCTTGACGAAGCCAGCGCAATGCCGGGTGAAACCACGCGTTCTGATGTCGATGACGTGATTGCCGAGACTGAGCGTCGTTTCGAAGAGGCACAGCGTCAGTTGGAGCAACAGTTTCAAGAAATCGAGCAGCAGTCGCCCGAACTGGCACCCATGGAGAACGATCCCATCGAGCCAAGCTGGGAGCGCGAAAGCAGTTTACCCGAAGGCTCTTCCGTGGAAGGTGGGTTAGAAGCGCAAGATGTGGATGCGCTCATCGAAGATACCGAACGTCAATTCGAAGAGGCCCAGCAGCGCCTAGAAGAGCAGTTCCAAGCCTTGGAGAGTGAGCGCCCCAGCAGTGACGATAGCGAAGCGCAAGAGGCCGAAAGCTCCTCGGATGACACGTTGGATACATCGTCTTAAGAAGTAAACCCCAACCTATAAAAAAGGCCCGCATTCCGGGCCTTTATCCATTCGGTGCGGTTCAAGCAACGCGAATGTTGGAAGCCTGAAGGCCTTTTTTACCCTGAGTCACCTCGAAACTGACTTTCTGACCATCTTGCAGGGTCTTAAAACCTTCAGCTTGAATTTCGGAGAAGTGGGCAAAGAGATCGTCACCGCCGTCATCGGGAGAGATGAAGCCGTAACCTTTGGTGTCGTTGAACCACTTGACAGTGCCAGTTGCCATCGTTCATATCCTTAACGTGCTTAATGATTGAGCAGGTGGCTCATTGCCTACCTACCAAATCCACTTTAGAAGCAAATAATCAGCACGTCCAGTAGTGACGTGGTTAAGATTTTTTGGGTATACGGATTTAATGGTTGATGGGGCACCTTCACCCCATCAATCTGATACCACCCTCAGATGGTTGATAGATCGACTCCGTAGTTGAGTTCCTCTGCGAAGTCCGGCAGTCCGTAACC
>Ga0114898_1000577_pt1 | contig 26930 bp, 31 predicted proteins | sample Malvired_Geostar_FD_83496 | JGI IMG/M metagenome (GOLD analysis project Ga0114898, IMG submission 83496) | Marine viral communities from the Global Malaspina Expedition - Malaspina viral metaG DeepMed_Geostar | ecosystem: Environmental > Aquatic > Marine > Oceanic | place: Mediterranean Sea...
CGGGTGGCGAAAACGTAAGAAGTACTCGTCGAATTGATTGTTTTTTGATCATTTGGCGAGTTTAAAAGTTGCGCTAGGTGGTATGCCGGGGAAATACATGGCTACTTCAGACCATCCCTAGGGTTTGGGCCGAACGCCCTGCCATTGCTATTCCCACTCACCATCCGCTGCTTTCCCTGGATAAAGTTCCTCTTGGGGAAGCACTCCGGTACCCCCTGATTCTTTGCCATCCTGAACATTGCGCCGGCGGACGCAATGTCATTAATCATTGGTTTGAGGACGACTCGCTGCCCTCTCCCACCATTGCTGAACATGTTTCTGGTCATGAGCCCATGATGATGCTGGTGGCCGCTGGCTATGGCATTGGTATCGGGTTGGAATCGCAGCTTTCCATTTACAACCACCCTGACGTCATTGTTCGGCCGGTTATCGACGATATCCCCGACACCGCAACATTCATCGTTGTACCTGACAGGCCAATTTCAGCAGAACTGGAGCGCTTCATTAAAAGAGCGCAACAAATCGGGGAAGCATGACCGATGCGTGAGCAAGAATGATCACCCCATCCTCAGTTTTGGACTCTCACATTAAGTTCCATACATTTTTGTCTGGAGCACGACCCAAATATCCCCTTCATCGTCGCGAGATAAAGGGGATAGCCTTTGAATTCAGTGGGTGTGCACCGGCTCATGCACAAGCGCTAGCTTGTAGCGCTTGTCAATCGCAACCTACCGTTACTGACGGACATTTTTTGTCGCCCGCATGACAGAAAATGCCGCGCTCACTCGCGCAAAGATTAAACAGCGAGCGTCCGCCAGACGGACTATTTATCAAGACGCCGAACCTTTTAACAGTATCCGTTCCACGGATAGAGTTGGCCGCAATGCTTTGCCTCGCAGCCGGATGACGGAACATCAATACGGTGGTCAGTACCGTCCTATTGTTTGATGTGCTTCAGGGGTGGCAGCGATTCAATACGGGTCAACCCGAGAAGTGCCACTGAGCATTAAGGAGTGACCGCTATGTCTGAACAGAACCCTGCTCCAGCCCCGGAGCGACGCATCCTTCGCCGCCCGGAAGTTGAGGCCAAGACAGGCTTCAAGCGCGCCTATCTTTACAGCCTCATGAAGGCGGGCCAATTCCCCAAAGCCATAAAACTTGGCGTCCGCGCCGTTGGTTGGGACTCCGCAGAGATCGACCAGTGGATCACTGACCGTCTTAAAGAACGCGTCTGACTGAGCTCCCCATTCCTTGCCGAAGAGGAGCAAGCCATGCAGGTGATTTCTGTTATCTCGACCAAAGGCGGCGTAGGAAAAACCACGGTCGCCGCCAACCTCGGCGGTTTCATTGCTGATGCCGGCCTGAGGGTCCTGCTGCTCGACCTGGATATGCAGCCCACATTGTCCTCGTACTACGAGCTTACCCGTCGCGCGCCGTGCGGGATCTATGAGCTGCTGGCATGCAACGAACGCGACATTGCGCGACTGGTATCGCGCACCGTCATAGACCGTCTGGACGTCATTCTGTCCAATGACGAGCATCGGCAGTTGAACACCCTCTTGCTGCATGCACCGGACGGGCGGCTTCGACTGCGGCACCTGCTACCGGTGTTTCAGCCGCACTACGACCTGGTGCTACTCGATACGCAAGGCGCTCGCAGTGTGCTGCTGGAGATGGCCGTGCTTGCCTCCGAGCAGGCGGTCTCGCCCGTCACGCCCGAAATTCTCGCCGCGCGTGAAATGCGCCGAGGCACTCTGCAGCTCATCGAAGACATCGCCCCCTATCGGCATCTGGGCATTAACCCGCCACACCTTCATCTCCTGCTCAACCGCGTACCTGCTGTATCAGCCAATGCAAAATTGATCCAGCAGACACTGCGTTTGATCTTCAGAGATCAGGAAGGGGTTCACGTCCTGCATACCGAGATCCCCGCGATCGAGGCATTTCCCCGAGCGGCAACGCGTGGTTTACCGGTCCATCGGGTTGAGCACCGACGGCCCACTGGCCGAGTCGCGGCAGCCGCACTGGACATTGTGCGCGGGTTGGCCAGTGAACTGTGCCCGCAATGGCAGGAGCAGTTCGCCCTGGTCAGCGGGAAGTTTGAGGGGAGACACTCTCATGTCAAACGCCCATGAACTGGCCCGTGGCCACAAGCGACTACTTCCGCTGATTGAACATGCCCTGAGCGAGGGTTGGAATGTCTCCCGGACACCTGGGGGGCACCTCAAATTCGTCAAGCCGGGCTTACCGCCGATTTATACCAGCGCGACAGCCAGCGATCACCGGGCAGAACGCAATGCACGCGCCATGCTGCGTCGCGCACAACGCCACGCCACGGTGGTCGAGCACCCCGATCAAGAGGGAGCCGACTATGGCTAATGTCTCCCCGCAAGAGATGGCCAACAAGCTGATGAGCGACGGTTTTAGTCGCTCCGGCCCTGTTGCAGAAACCTTGACAGACCCGATCACCGATACCGCGATGGTGGTGACGCTGGACCAGTTGCGCCCCTATGAACTGGACCCGCGGCTGACGCGCAATCCGCTGTACGAGGAGATCAAAGCGTCCATCCGCCAGCGTGGGCTGGATGCCCCGCCGCCGATCACCCGTCGCCCCGGTGCCGATCACTACATCATTCGTAACGGCGGCAACACGCGCCTGGCGATACTGCGCGATCTGTGGAGTGAGAGCAAAGACGAACGATTCTTCCGTATCGGCTGCCTGTTCCGCCCATGGCCGGAGCGCGGTGAGATCGTCGCCCTGACGGGACATCTCGCAGAAAACGAACTTCACGGTGGCCTGTCGTTTATCGAACGTGCCCTGGGTGTTGAAAAAGTCCGTGAGCTCTATGAACAGGAGGATGGTAAATCGCTGTCGCAGTCAGAGCTTGCCCGACGCCTCAAGGCTGACGGCTACCCCGTGCCTCAGCCCCACATCAGCCGCATGCAGGAGGCCATCCAGTTCCTGCTGCCAGCGATACCGAACGTGCTCTATGCCGGCCTGGGACGCCCCCAAGTCGAGCAACTGACCAGCCTGCGTAGAGCCGGTTCCCGGATCTGGGATGCGCGCGTCACCAAGAACAATCTAAGCATTGATTTTGCAACGCTGTTCCAGGATGTCCTGATGGTATTTGACTCCCCAGGGAGCTTTACGGCGCAACGGGTGCAAGATGAACTGATCGGCCAGATGTCCGAGTTGCTCGGGGTGGACTATGACACGCTGGTGTTCGAAATCACCGATTCCGAAAAGCGCTGGCAGTTGCTTACTAGTGAACCGAACACACCGCCAGGTACGGAGACCACAGGGTCGGTCTCCACGACCAAGCCAACATCTCCATCCGTAGTCGCACCGCCCACGTCATCATCCACACCGCGGGTAACAGAGGCACCCAGGATACCGGCAAGCGATACCCTTTCGATTCAAGAGGGGCCTGCGACACATCCTCTGGCCGACGTGAATGACGATCAATATGCTAAGGCCGATCACTCGGCCTTACTTCAGGAGCATATCGTCTCACCTGCCGAGACCACCGAGCGCCTACAGTCGATCCAACGATTGGTGACCGAGCATGTCGGCGAGACGCCACCTGATTTCGAAACCAGCGTGCTGCAGGCCATCCCTGTTCAGGCAGGCGGTCTCTACCCCATCTCGGATGTCTGGTACATCGATCCCGGCCTCGATACGCCGGATCGGCTGCGCGTCCACATCGCTCAGTTCGCGCGTGAGATCGCCAACGAAGCGGGTCTGGAAGAGGCCATTGTCGCCTGCGACGAGGGCATCGGCTTCACATGCGCGGGAATATCTACCGATGCGAACACGCACTCAAATCTCCGTGGTGCATTACTGCTGCTGCATAGCCTGAGCGTTCCCTACCAGCCGGACCGGACTCCGCCTTTACGGATGCCCGGGGATTTGGGCGCTCTTCTGCTGGGGCTGGAACACAGCCCTTCATCACAACCTACCGCTAGATTGAGCGATACGAGCCTGGTGAAGCTTTTCCGCTTGGTGCGACTCGCCCGGCGACTGCTGGACATCGAGGCGGACATCACTGATGGCGATGCCGCCCTGAACGGATCATGAGGGCGCCGACCATGCCCGAACCGCATCCGCTCAATCAGGCCGTCATCGCGCAAGCGCTCCACGATTTGCGCAATGGCCAGTTGCGCCGGGCCAAGTCCATGGGATTTGACGATGCTGCTCTGGATGCACTCAAGCATCCGGCCATGGCCAGCCTCCTGGCCAACGCCACCGTCTCATGGTGTTCCGTGAGCGTGAATTCGGAAGTGCTGCGACGCCTTCTGAGCCAGGTAGACAATCTCTCACGGGAAATCGAGGAGATCGATCGGTTCCTGCGACTGGGTGCGAGCACAGAACTCATCAGCAGATTTTATGGCCTGAACCATCAGGAAATCGCCCTCAGGCGCGACGTCATCGGGCTACCGAAACGCAAGGGCCGGCATCCGGTTCTGACAGAAGAGCAGGACTCCGATCTCTGGCATCGCTGGTCTGAAACCGTAAAAGAGCGTGGCACTGCGCTGACCGACGACATGGCCATGCTTGCCATTACAGCTGATCTTGCGGAGTCTACGGGCCTGCCCATCTCTGTCATTTGGAGCGCTATCCGAGGGTGGATTGATGAAGGGCTGATCTGATGGGCAGTCCACGTCATTCACGCGGTCCCGTATCGCTGGGGGAGTTGTTCGATCAGGCGCTGCAGCACATGCCGCCTCCCCCGACCATGGCAGCGGCACCACCAGCTCCGTCTGATGGATTCATCTTCAGTGGTAATCGTCATGACAGCGTGCCACGTGCGTTGTTGCTGGACAATCGACTGACCCCGCTTGAACGAAACGCCTGGCAAGTCTTCCGTCTGCTGCTCAATGATGACGGGGTCACGGCCTTTCCCACTTATGAACAGCTCGCTCCCTGGCTGGCCTCAATGCCGTGTACGACGCGCGCATCCCATGAAACTGTTGCCCGCGCGCTGACCCTGCTAAGGCTGACGCGCTGGATCAGCCTGGTGCGTCGCAGGCGTGACCCGAAGACCGGACGGATATTGGGTAACCTCTATGTGTTGCACGATGAACCCCTGACGCCCTATGAAGCCATCCAGCTCGACGCCGATTATCTGAGGCTGGTCAGCCGGTCCTTGGCCCACGCTAGCAAGTCCATCCAGCGCGTCGGTGTGCATGTGCTGAAAGAAATGGCTGAAGATCCGTTGCTCAGCGGCCAGATGCTTCCCACCCGGTTACAGGTACTGTCGCAGCGCCTGGCCGCGCAGGGTTGGGTTCAGACGGCGACTTATCCACAGCCTGGGGATGCCCACAATTCCGAAGAAGGGCCAGAAAGCCTTCTTCGGAATCAGCCGCGCCCGACTTCGGAATCCGAAGCAGGCGAAAAGCCCAGTAAATCCGGCTCACTTCGGAATCCGAAGACCGATAGTACTGTACGTAAAGAAAAAGAAATAAAAGAAGTACGTACTGTACCGCGCGCGCACGAGTTGGGAGTGCTTCGGCTCCCCGAGCGCTTCCTGTCACTCAAAGCAGAGCAGCAATCAGGCGCACTCGCCGCCCTACAGGCCGTGGATACGCAGTTGCATCAGGCTGTCCTCGACGAATGGGATGCCCGCTGCCAAGCCAGCACGGTACACAATCCCGCCGGGTACTTGTTCGGCATCATCCAGAAAGCCATGCGTAGCGAGTTCCGCGCCTGGGCTGGACAGAAGGCAGCCAGCGTCACGACAGCACCAGAGTCGCAGCCCCAGAAATCACCGCCACCTGCGGACCCCGCCGTGGCACAGGAGCATATCGCCCGTCTGCGGGCACTGATGCGCCTGCCCTGAACACAGCCGTCGCAAACTTTCTAGATGACGAGCATGCCATGACTCGATCTGTCCAAACGCTGCGGCGGCCTGCGCGTGCGTCCACCGAGTGCCAGGGTCGCCTATACCACGGGTATAGCTGAACACGCTGCCTTCCCTGCAATGCATCACTTCCAGCTCCGTGTCATCAGCATGGAGGAGTCCACCAAAGTCCATAGTCGCCTATACCACTGGTATAGTTGAACACACTGCCTTCCCTGCAACGCATCACCTCCAGCCTGGGGGCATTCGCAGGAAGAGTCCACCGAAAGCCACTGTCGCCTATACCACTGGTATAGCTGAACAGACTGCCTTCCCTGCAATGCATCACCACCAGCCCCAGGATCATTCGCCTGAAGAGTCCACCGAAGGCCATGGTCGCCTATACCACTGGTATAGTTGAACACGCAGCCTTCCAGAAACTGCGAAGGGCAATGGTCACGATATACATCTCGCAGCCGGTCAGCCCCGGCGAAGCGCAAGACTTCACGGCAGCCGTGTGAACGCCTAAACAGGCATTCATGCGGTGCGGTTTGATGACTGACACCCTTCCGGTCAATGCCGATGCTGGCGACTCGTTTCCTTACCGAGAGTCGTCACGATGGCCACCGAACCCAAATCTTCCCTGCAGTTGAACCTTGGTTCACTGCGCAGCGCGATGTCGCTGACGCTGCACACCCATCATGCATCCCGCATCTGGCACGGACGCGCGCCCTCCGAGGGCAAACCCGGCATTGTCGGGCTCAACGGCTTTGTCGCCATCATGACCAAGCTCAAACGCGGCGCCGAGCAGGATGATCCCTACTCCGACTGGTGGATGCTGCGCATTGAGGACAAGCTCAGCACCACCAAAGAACAGCTTCAGGCCTTACGCGAACAGGTTGATCAGGCGCTGGCCGATGTGCCGGCTGCACTCAGCCTGGGCGAGAACCTCAACGTCCAGCCGGTAAAGCTGCCGCTGTTCGTGGCCTCGCAGCTCGGCTTCATGGCGGTCTATCTGCTCGCCGACTACGACGATCTGGCCCGGCGTCTGATCCTGGCGCATCACACCGCCTTGATTGACCGCAGCACGCTGGAGCGCTGGCTCAGCGAAGGCGCGCATGCGTTGCGCAGCCTTTTCAGCCTGGCGCAGCAATACCGCTACTCCGGCACGAAGCGTGACGATTTTGCCGCGAACAACGCCGCGGCGCGCGCGGCCCTGGAGAAGTACGGCGAACTGCCGCAGGACGTGCTCGAAGGCACACGCCGTTCACGCTTTGCACCGCCGCTTCTCCATCGCCCTTCTCCGACATCCGCGCCAGGCCTGTCGACAGTTTCAGAGGTTGCGCCAGCCAACGACATTGACACCGTTGAACCAGCCATATCAAACGAGGAGGATCTGGACGGCGGTACACCTGCGTCTGTCGACAGTGAGGACGAACCAGCATGACCGCAGCCAACCGCTTCTTGGCACTAGAACAGGCGGACTTCCAGAGGCTGGAACAGGCTGCCTACCTAAAAGGCCTTTTAAAGCCTTTTAAAGGTAATGGGGAGCTTGCGACCTGGGCCAGCCAGTGCCAAGCGCTGCGGGACGATCTAATCGGACTGGCGCAGCGCAAGGTGCTGTCGCAGGCCCGCAGCCACCCCTTCAACCTGCTTGCCGTGCAACTGGCCCAGCAAACCACTGGCGCAGGCACGACCTTTCTGCGTTGGCGCAACCTCGATCGTTCGCGCATGGGTACTGCTTTGTGGGAGGAGCTGCTTGCCAGCCCCGGCACACCGGCATCGCTGATCGACGACCTCTTCGCCATCGAGGTGCAGCGCATCGTGCTGAACCTGCAGATCAGCCTTACCCACAGTATCGCCCGGCAAACCTCGGCATGCGCCAGCAAGTTGGCCCATGCCGAGGGGGCTTACCAACGGCGTGTCCACGCCACCAACCCCAAGGAGTCACACTCATGAGCACGCATTTCTACGGTGAGGGCAACATCGGTTCGGCGCCAGAATTCCGCGAGTTTCCGAACGGCAATAACGAGCCGCGTAGGCTATTGCGCCTGAATGTCTATTTCGACAACCCTATTCCGACAAAGGACGGTTTTGAAGATCGCGGAGGGTTCTGGGCCCCGGTCGAGATTTGGCATCGCGACGCCGAACGTTGGGCTGCGCTGTACCAGAAGGGCATGCGCGTCCTGGTGGAGGGGCGGGCCGTGAAGGACGATTGGGAGGATGCGGAGGAAAACGAGCGCGTGACCTTCAAGATTGAAGCGCGCCGCGCCGGGATCCTGCCGTATCGCCTTGAGGCGGTCGTGCTTGGGGCCAAACCCGCAGCAGCGGAGCCAGCCGAGAACGAGTGATCATTCCCGCCCTGCGTGCACCTTTCCCGCTGAGCGATTGCGCCAACCACCAGTCGCTCACCGGGCAACAGCCAGCGTCCATGGAGTTCCACTGAGATCCACAGTTCGCGGCACATGGAGAAGCTCCCGGAAAACCAACCTACGGCCTCCATTCGCGGCCCCATTGCTTCCGACTCTTGCAGACTCTCCTCGCTTGCTACATCAGTCGAGATTCTCTGCGATATGGAACACAAGCCTCAGCGGCTCCTTGCTGTCCACGATCTGGTACATCACATCCCGCTTGCTTCTCGGCAGCGTTTTGGCACAGCGCTTCGCCGTATCACGCACGGCGGCATTCGTACCGTGGATGGTCGCCGCCAACAGCAGCACTAGGTATGCATCGGTCAGCGTCTTCGCCATCACCTCACTCTCGTTGCAAATCGCCACTAACACTTGACCCATCACATAGTGTCTTTCTTCGGCTGATCAGGGGGGAGCTTAATGGCCATCACTCGCTGTACCGCCACTTTGCACCCACCCGCTTGGGTCTGGATCATGTCAAATTGCTCCACTGACGTCCACTGAGGTCGCAGCCCGCGGTACATGACGATGCTCCCGACGCGCCATCTCACGACACGTTTGAACCTCCTGAGAACTCCATCACACGCCACTTACGTCGGTCTGATCACGCCCACGCACGCTGAATACGGATGAGCAGTGGCTCGGTTAGGTTTTCGACAAACCCGGTAATCGCCGGCATCAATGATCGCGTGTCCATCCTCTTCCGGTGCACAGATCGAATGCCGGGCGCTTCATTGTGCATCGGCAATGAGATGGACGGCGTATTCATCAATATTTTGACCTAACGCTACAAGGAGGGTCCATGCGTCTGCCATTCGAGCTCGATCCGCAGATCATCCACCACATCATTTACAGCCAGGCGGGCTCCATCGGCAAAGCCCTCATCGAGTTGCTGATGAACTCGGTCGATGCCAGGGCCAGTGCCGTACATCTTTCGCTGTCCCGCACCGGCTTCACCTGCAGCGACGACGGCCAGGGCTTTGCCCGCCGCGAAGATGTCGTTCGGTACTTCGGTCGTTTCGGCACGCCACACGATGAAGGCGACGCCACCTACGGCCGTTTCCGGCTCGGACGCGGCCAAATCATGGCCCATGCCACAACAGTCTGGCGTTCTAACGCCTGGATGATGACCGTCGATACACGGGCGATGGGCTATCACTACGATCTTGACGACCTCCACGACGCGTCGCCGGGCTGCTCGATCTCTGGCGAATGGTACGAAGTCCTGAGTGATGCGGAGCTGATGTCGACCATCCAGGAGGTTCGGGACCTGGTGCGTTACACCCCCGTCAGTGTTGAGCTGAATGGCCGGTGCATCACACGCGATCCCCGCACCGAGCGCTGGGATGCTGAGGACGAATTCGCCTGGTATCGCGTGAAAGCGGACGGTGCTGTCTTCATCTACAACCAGGGCGTACTGGTACGTCACGATCCCGCTCACACGTGGGGCGCGGGCGGCCTCATCGCTTCCAAGAAGGCCATATGCCTGAACGTGTCCCGTACCGAAATCCTGCGCAAGACCTGCCCGGTGTGGAAATCAATTGCCAGGCAATTTGGCCAAATGGCTGACCAGATGGCGTCCCGTCATGGTGACCACCGTAAACCGAGGCTCGCCGTGAAAAATCCGCGCGGGCATTACTTTCGGGCGATGCCAACATCGTTCAAATCTATTCTCAGGAAGAGGTCGTCACGCTTCTGCCCGGCAAGCGGCACGTGTCGTTGGAGGACTTTCTGCGCAAATGCCGCTATAGCCACAACCAGCGGCAAGGCGGAAGGTTCGCGGTCGTCGATAACGCCTTCGATGTCCCGAAGGGTGAAGCCATCGCCCGCGAAGGTATCGCCGTGATCGTTCACCCCAGCACACTCGACCGCTTCGGTTGCTACAACGCACAGGATTTTGTCGAGTGTCTCGTTCGGGTCCATGCCAATCTTCACCACGACGTGGAGCAGAATGGCACACAGTACTGGTGGCTCAACGGCCTCTTCGTTCCGGACTTGCTGGCTTTCTCCACACTGCGCGACGCGTTCATTGAGCGGACCCATATCGTGACGGAAAAAGATGCGCTCGATCACGAGACACGCCGCGCCTGGACGGCGTTGCGTTGGTGCCTGCATCACTACGCCGCCCTGTGCACGGGTGGCCGCCCTGCATACGGGGGGCAGGTCCGTGACGGTAAATCGCTGCATATTCTGCTTGGGCAGTCCAATATTGCCGAGGCATGGACCGATGGCAGCAGCTACATCGCCGTCGACGTCACCCTTGTGAAGCGGCTCAAGTCCAGTCCGCTCAGGACTGCGGCCTACATTTTTTCCCTCATCGAGCACGAGGCTGCCCACGAGGGTGACAGCCTCGACTGCGGCCACGATGAAGCGTTTTATCAGCGCCTCCATGACCTCGCCCTGCAGCACAGCGAGCAACGCCAGCGCTACACGCACATGTGGCTGATGAAGTACACCATGAGTCTGGAGGGTGAAGGGAAGCGCGCGCGTGGCGAGCCCTGGCGTGAACGCTTTCTGATCGACCGTGCCGGCAGCGGTCGGGAGAAACGCGGCCTGCCGCCGACCATCGAAGATGTCAGCAACGACCCTGTCGTGGTCGGTGCGATTCCAGACGAAAACATGGACTTCATCGACTACCAGAACACGCTTCTTACTGTGGCTGACACCGGCTCCCCGGCACCCGACTGGTCGGAGGTCCTGACGCGTGCCGAGGCAGACCAGAAGCTCATTGAGGCGCAGAACCGGGTTGACACAGCACAAAGTGTCGCAGCGCAGCGCCAGCATGACGACGAAACCGCTTATTGGGCCGAGATCGATGCTTATGAGAAAGCCCAGACCGAGGCCGACGAAGCTGCACGGCAGCGATTTTCCACGCTGTTCCATGTACAGGTCGAAGAGGTCCATCCTGACGCTCTGTGCTACCTGATGCGTGAGGATCTGAGCGCTGACCAGCTTCATACCCTGTGGGCTGCAAAGCCCTGGGAGGCTTACGAGCTGGAGGGCTCTGCCTATTACGAATTTGAAGACGGTGACCTCGATGAAGCCGACGGGCACACCGGTCGTCACCGGGCTGCCGAAGACCTGCAGGTGCTGATTCGCCCCGGCGAGACTGCATTGACGCTTGAGCGCAATGCGGCCGCCGCCGGCTTCTTTTGGGTTGATGACTATCTGAAGTGGCGTGAAGAACCCGATGCCTGATCCGAGGGCGGCTGTAGCAGTCTATGGTCGCCTTCAATGCGCCAGATCCTGTCGGCCTGAAAAGCACCGGTCTCTATCAAACACCTCTATACCCAAGGTATAGCGCCATAGACGTCCACTGAACTCCCCGCGCGCGACCAAAACGAAGCCCCTTCTCTGACGATCTCCTAAACGACCCTGGACTCAACTGTCGCAACCTTAATCCCCCCGTTCAAAAAGCCGGTCATTATCGAGTCCACCTTGTTTGCTGTCTCTCGCGCTCTCCCCGGACATGCTGGTACTCATTCGATGAACACCACGCCAACTCCGGGGAGGCTACATGCGCGTGTATCTGTGCGAGAAGCCTTCGCAAGGCAAAGACATTGCCCGCGTGCTGGGTGCGAAACAGCGCGGAACTGGCTGCTACAACGGACCAGGAGTTGTCGTGACCTGGTGCATCGGTCACCTGATCGAAGCCGCACCACCGGAAGCCTACGGCGAACAGTACAAACGCTGGTCGATCGAACAGCTCCCCATTCTTCCCGAGCGCTGGCGCAGCGAGGTCAAGGCCTCTACTGCCGCGCAATTCAAGGTCGTCAAACAGTTGCTCGGCCAGGCCAGCGAGCTGGTGATTGCCACCGATGCCGATCGCGAAGGCGAGATGATCGCTCGCGAGATTATCGAGCTATGCGGCTACCGTGGCTCCATTCAACGGCTGTGGCTGTCTGCACTGAATGACGCCTCCATTCGCAAGGCCCTGGGAGCGCTCAAGCCTTCGAATGAGACCCTGCCGCTGTATTACTCGGCACTCGCCCGCTCTCGCGCCGATTGGTTGATCGGCATGAACCTCAGCCGATTATTCACTGTGCTCGGCCGCCAAGCCGGCTACCAGGACGTCCTCTCAGTCGGTCGTGTGCAGACGCCCACGCTGCGTCTTGTGGTTGGTCGCGACCGCGAGATCGCCCGGTTCGTGTCTGTTCCGTTTTGGTCCGTCGAAGTGCAGCTATCGCACATCGGCAATTCTTTCACCGCTAACTGGATGCCGCCCCATGCCACCACAGACACTGCAGGTCGGTGCCTGGCCCAACGAACCGCTCAGCAGGCAGTAAGCAAAATCGGCGGCGCTCGTGAGGCTCAGGTGCTGTCGGTGGAAACCGAGCGGGTCCGCGAAGTCGCGCCTCTCCCGTTCGACCTCAGCACGCTGCAGGAAGTCTGCTCGCGCCAGTTTGGTCTCGACGTGCAAGAAACACTGGACATCGCGCAAGCGCTGTACGAGACGCACAAGGCGACCACCTATCCCCGCTCGGATTCCGGCTACCTGCCGGAGAGCATGCTGGCCGAGGTGCCGACAGTGCTCGACGCCATGCTTGCCAGCGATCCCGGCCTGCGCCCATTGTTCGACCAACTCGACCGCACCCAACGCTCACGCGCCTGGAACGATGCGAAAGTCACTGCTCACCATGGCATCATTCCCACGCTGGAACCGACCAACCTTTCTGCCATGTCGGAGAAGGAGCGGGCCGTTTATGGGCTCATCCGTTCGCATTACCTGGCGCAGTTTCTACCTCACCATGAATTCGACAGAACAGTCGCCACCTTGTCAGCCGGCGGCCAGACACTGCAGGCGACGGGTAAGCAGGTTGCCGTCCTGGGATGGCACCGGGCGCTAATCAACAGCGGGCCGGGCACACCCGGCGGTGCGGACGACGAGCCAGCCCAACGCAGCCAGATCCTGCCGCCGCTATCCGAGGGTACACATTGCCAAGTCGGCTCTGTCGATCTGAAAGCGCTGAAAACACTGCCGCCCAAGCCGTTCACGCAGGGTGAGTTGATCAAAGCCATGAAGGGTGTCGCCAAACTGGTGACAGACCCACGCCTGAAACAGAAGTTGAAGGAAACCACGGGCATCGGCACCGAGGCCACCCGAGCAAACATTATCAATGGCTTGTTGAGCCGAAGCTTCCTGATCAAAAAAGGTCGATCCGTCCGCGCCTCCGAAGCGGCTTTCACGCTGATCGACGCTGTTCCAGCGGCCATTGCCGACCCGGGCACGACCGCTATCTGGGAACAGGCACTGGACATGATCGAATCCGGGCAGTTGACCCTGGACACCTTCATTGCGAAACAGTCGGCCTGGATCACGCAACTGATCCAGCAATACAGCGGCACCACCCTGGCGATCCGGATCCCGGAAGGCCCTGCCTGCCCTCTGTGCGGCGGCGCTACACGCCAGCGAACCGGCAAAACCGGTCCCTTTTGGTCGTGCAACCGTTATCCCGACTGTAAAGGCACCGTAGCGATCGAATCGTCCAGTGGCAAGCGAGCCGCTCCGCGCAAGCGGCGGACCGCTCCCAGGGCTTCCTGAAGCCTGCCAGACACGTCCTGCCCCAGCCGCACTTTCCAGCGGTTGTCAGGCATGGCCCCGCGACCCGCGGGGCGTCCCAAGCATGTCCCCGCCTTCTGCAATGGCATGTCCCTCTCCTGCGACTCGCGTCGCCGAGAGGATTGAAGGTGCTTTCCTGACCGGCCAGATAACACGGCCTGCTGATCGGCACTCTCTACGTCCGGCCCGAAGGGTCTCCTGGCGCCTTGTGCGCGAGATGCCAGGAGACCCTTCGGGGACGACGGTGTTCGCCCCCGGTGCCCGCCGGTGAAACAACGGGCTCCTTTTGTGCGCGGATGTGCGCCGAAAGATATCGACCCCAACCACGAAACGGGTCGGGTGCGATCTGCTCCAGCGACAGGCGTTGACGACGGCCAAGTCCCTGCGACAGCCACAGGTGGTTTTCCTGTCCCCCGCTGGAGGCGTAATGCCTCCAGCGCCTTGTTCCTCTCCGCATCTTGAACGCCGTCTGCCTGCGGGCTGTCCAGAACCGGGTGACTTCGCCACAACCAGAACAGAAGATGGACACATGCACCTTCAACCCCTTCGGTACGGCAGCATGTGCCGCCGCATCAAAGTCATGAACTTGACCGCCGAACAGGGAGAGTGGCATGTCGCCATAAATTAGGCGTCAGCACCGGTAATGATGACAAAAGCCCCATACCGGTGCCGAACTACGACCCTATTTCTGCTACTACGGGAATACCCCGGCACAGCGGACAGGTACCAATGACGGGGGCGCCGGCTAATGCCCAAGGAGTGCCGCCGCTTTTAAGGCATACCGGACGACTACACCCTGGTGCCGTATCGCGTGCACCTCGCTGCAAAGCCATTGGCAACTCAATGGCCGTGCCTTGCGGCCTAGCTCGGACGACACCTGCAACAGGTCTTGCAATAACAGGGGCGCGCAAAAAGCCCATTGTCGGCAGACGCCATGAAGCCGCTTTGCCATTCTGCCACCATCTGTTGCTAACTCCGGTCAGCACCATGCCAGCAGCCACGGTCCCCAGGCTGCGACGTGGAGGTTCCACGTAGACCGATCCAGTCCGCTTCGCATCGTTTTACGCGGATGTGCGCCACACCTAGCGCCGATGCTCTTCATTCCCGCGCAACCCCGCGTTTCTTCATTCGACGCATGGCACTGACCCGTTCAGAACTGCCGTCGTGTCGGCTTACGCGAATTCAATCCACCGCGGCCACGGCTGCCTCATCAACAACGAGGTGATATTCCACCCACGACTCAGCACAGGCACTGAATCTCGGCGAACAACTGCGCGAGGCCGTGCTGCAGAACCAGATCGATGAAACATCGTGCCTACTCAAGCGCTAGACGGTGAGCCTGCTTGTCGGCATCTCCGACCTGCATATTCGAGCGATCCTGCGAGCGCGCGTTGCGCAGCTTCTGCTTGATACGTCCGACGCTGAGTGCTTCGACTGAAGCACCTGCATTTATTCACCCACAGGGACCCGATCCTCAGTTGGGGATGGGCTCCGCCTAACCTCTGCTGGAGAAATACCATGTCTCAGACTCCCAATCCTTTCATCCGCGGCTACCAAAACCTGCATGTCGTTCGTACTCTCTGCATCACCTATGAGGACGACAGCCCGCCCGTATGGCGGCAACTTCATCCCAGCCAAGCACACCTTCTGGACGATCAAATCGCGCAGTTTCCCTGCATTCTCTGCAATGACTTCGTCCTGATCACGGAGGGCCAGGAGGTCGGAGACGACCTTGAGGCACAGTGCCAAACCGAAGGCATCGTCCGCTCTGTGGTCTACGCCGTCCTCGGCAGCGATGCCGGGCAGCCCATCCACATCGGCGATACCTACGCCGCTGAGGACGCACGGGAAGTTGTACGGCGCCTGACTTTTGAGACCGGCTTCTACAGCCGATGCTGGGAAATCAGCACGGCGCACATCACCGAAGAAGCTGGTTGCTACCTGACAGAGCTTGCAGACATCGCCACGCCGATCGGCTTTCTGTTCGTCGTTTTCCGGATCCCATACAGCCCGGCGATCGGCGTCAAGGTGATTGCCACGCCCTGGACCGATGCCAACCTGCAGTACGTCGAAGGCATCACCGCCGAGCAGTTGCGGCAGGAACAATGCGACAAAGGCATGCCAGAGTCGCTGGTGAATGTTCTTCATCTGGCCGCGCTGGCTGATGTCCGCATCCTGATCTTCGACGCCGACGCACCGGTACTCGACGGCTTGCCGTTGTACGAAGAATGACTCTTGCCACGACATACCTTCTAGCCCCTCAACCGAGGGGCTTTTTTCTGCCCGGATGTAACAACCAATGCGGGGCACCCCGGTTGCCGATTGACGCGGGCCTGCCGCCGCATGGCGATGTCATTCTGCGCACAGGTTTGCTGGCGTAGCCGGCACCATCCCAGGTAGTCGAGACCTTCAAGACTTCGGTGCGGCTTTGCGCGCTGGTCACTGTACTCCCTGATGCACGCAGCATCTATTTACTCACCCCCCAAGGGATACCCTCCCTTGCGGGCAGGAGTCCCTTGTTTTCCTCAAAGGAGTCTCCCCATGGATCACTCATCCATTCGCACGCAGATACCAGCGTTGGTGTCGGCCCATGTTCCGCGCAATGTTCGCAGCTTCAAGTTCCGCATCTACGAAGACCTTCCGCAGGAATCCTCGCTCGGCTTCCGTATGGACCCGCAGCCCTTCGAGGGCAAAGTTGTCGCCAAGACCGATCAGGTCATTGTGATCAAGACCGGTCGTGCCGAATTCGCCGTACTGGATCGCCACCAGGTGAGCCAGGAGCCCGACGAAGGTATCAAGGTACAAGTCCAACCCTATGTCCGTCGCCGCTTCGACGGTCTTCGCGCGGATACGCCCGAAGAGCGCACAGAAGTGGCCTCGGACGGCACTCCCTACACGGTGAAGACACACATTCTCGGATCAGCACCGGCCAAGTTGCCGGCTCCTGAACTGCGTTGCCCGGAGTTGCAGGAGCTCGTTCATCAACTGGAGCAACTGCCCGCTCCCGATGGTTTCCGGCGCATCACCCACCTCCTGGTGGATGCCGAGGCCAGGGATTTCACCTGGGTTGACCCGTTACCCAACAACATCATCGAGACGCCACCCGCGATCAGCTTCACGGTCTCCACGGAGAAATTCCAGGGCCGCGTCACGGTGCTCTATGACCGTGCTGGCGACCATTACGCCGTGGAGTTGCGCCACGCTGATGAACTCATCCAGCGCGTGGACGAGGTGTACTTCGACATGCTCGGCGAAACGCTGGAACACCTGATCGACGACGGGCATTGGCGGCAGATCCAGGTGGAAATCCTGTCGGACGGGCGCAAGCCGATTCGGCACTGATCAGTCGGCCAACGCCACTCCTTACCTGTCCAGCTTCCTGCCTTCTTGGCGGGAAGCATTTTCCTCAAGCAATGGAGATCACCATGTTGCGATTCAAAGGTACAAATTTGCGTCCCGTGCTGGCCGAGGCTATCGCTCACAAGGGCCGCCTCATCCTCGCCAAGGATCATGGGGTGTATTTCCTGGCCGAGTTCGGCGAGCGTACACCCGATGGGCAGCAAAAACTGCTGGCCTACGCCGTTGGCTGCGATCCCGACATCGATCCGTTCGATAACTGGTGGGAACTCGCCCGCACCGAGCTTGGCGGGGATGACTTCGGGGAGTTTCTTGATCCCCACGATGTTGTCTTCACCCGCATCCTCAACAGTGAAGACGATCTTGAATTGTCGGCCACGCCGATACAGCTTTCGCTGCGAGCCGTTGCGTCCAAGCCAGGTAAAGGCTAGCTCACCACCTGATCACAAAGCCTCCATCCGGGGGCTTTTTCTGAACAGCGGCCATGTGACCGCATGCCTGTCTCTCGTTCCTTTCACAAGGAGCGCCCTCTGCCGTCGGTGCCCGCCGGCACGCCAGCCTGGAGACAGCCCACATGCGCGACCCGTTCAAGATCGACCAGCCCACCTGTATCAGTTTCAGCGCTGGTCGCACCAGCGCCTACATGCTGTGGCGAGTGTTGCAAGCCAATGCGGGCCGGCCTATCGATACCGTGGTCTGCTTCGCCAACACCGGCAAGGAAGTGGAGGCCACGCTGCGTTTCGTGCGCGAGTGCAGCATACGGTGGCAGGTGCCGATCCAATGGCTCGAATACCGCGATGCGTTGCCCGGCTTCGCGGTGGTCGATTTCGCAAGCGCCAGCCGGCAAGGCGAACCCTTCGAGGCGCTAATCCGCAAGCGCCAGTACCTGCCCAACCCGGTAGCTCGGGGCTGCACCACCTCCCTGAAAATCCGTGCAATGCACAAGTTCGTACGCAGTTTGGGCTGGACCGATTGGGATCAGTTCATCGGCATCCGGGCTGACGAGCAGCGCCGCGTGGCGAAGATCAGGACGCGCGGTCATTCCACAGAGTCCAGCAGAGAGACGATGTGCATGCCGTTGGCCGAGGCTGGCGTGAGCGTGCGCGAGGTGACCGCCTTCTGGCAGGCCCAGCCCTTCGATCTGGAATTGCTGACCGTGAACGGCCGCACGCTCGAAGGCAACTGCGACCTGTGCTTTCTCAAGCCACAGGGACAGCGGCTGGCACTGATCAAGGCCAAACCGGGGTCCGCCGTCTGGTGGATACGTATGGAGTCTTTGAATCTTGCCAGCAAACCCAGCGGCGCGCGCTTTCGCAACGATGGCCCGACCTATGCCGACTTGGCCCGATTCGCCGCCCACCAGCGCGACATGTTCGATTCCGACAAAGAGTCCATCGCCTGTTTTTGTGGTGACTGAACAATGGGGATGCGCGCCAGTACCGATTTCCGGTAGCGGGCACATCGCACGGGTGCCACGTTACAGCCATGTTCCGCTGACGTTGTCAGCAACATGCCCAGGTGGTCACGATCTTCAAGACTACGGCGCGGTTCCGTCCGCGTTGATCAATCCAGTTCGCACTCGGCATCCCAGATGCGAACGCCCATCGAGTCTTCGATGGTGATGCCAATCTAGTTGTACCGGATCCCAGGATCCATCAACCCACGCGGGGGTTACACACCTCCCGTCCGGGTCGGTGTGTCTCCGCACTCTTGTCCTTCAAGTCTGGAGATTCACCATGACCACTTCATCCGAAAAAACCTTTTTTGATCTTCACATCACCGGCCTCGGTTATCTCAATCGCGTTCGCGAAGTGAAGCCAAAGAAAGGTGATCCGTTCCTGGCCTGCGATATCGCAGCGCTCAATGGTCCGAGCGACGACGTCTCGTACGTGCGTTTTGATACGCGCGTTTCGGGCTCGGAAGCACAACATCTGGTTCGTCGCTGCATCGAGGCCGTCGAGGCTGAGAAGAAAGTGATGATCGGGTTCCGACTCAGCGACCTGTGGGCCGACACCTTCACTTACTCCAAAGGTAAACGTGCAGGCGAACAGGGCGTGAGCTTCAAGGCCCGTCTGTTGTTCATCAGTTGGATCAAGGTCGACAGTGCTTTGGTTTACAAAGCCGAGCCGAAATCGACCAAGGCCGATGAAAGCGAATCGCAAGCCCCTGCGGCTTCCGAAACGCCTGTCACCCAGGAAGCACCCGGCTCGGAAACCTCCGAGCCTGTCGCAGAACCTGTCGACGAAGCCACCGATGCGCAAGCACCAGCACTGGCCGAGTCGTTCTAATCCGTAACGCCGGGGTGGTCCTTCGATTCAACCCTCGTGGGGTTGACTTCGGGCCGACATAAGCCCCGGCCTTCCTTCATTGCCTGAATGGGTTATTACGCCAATGGCGTATCCATCCGCATCGGTACGACCGACATGCAGATGGGTTTCTCCCTGCCAATTTTCGTCCAGCCCCTGCATTGCAGGGCTTTTGTCCTATGCACTCGTGTTCGCCTGGCTCCATGCCAGTCGTTGCCGGCTGCTCAATTTTCAAGGAGTTTGTCATGCAACTTGCATCTCGTTTTGCATCACGTTCCCCAGTGCTACGTGCTGATCATCCGCTGTCCGATGACCAGATCCGCGCAATCGCCCCTTCCATCTTCGCGGAAAACCCGCATGAAAGCCGTTCCGAGCGGTACAGCTACATACCGACCTGCGCTGTACTGGCGAAACTACGCGATGAAGGGTTCGAGCCCTTCATGGTGTGCCAGACCCGCGTGCGTCACGAAGACCGTCGTGAATTCACCAAGCACATGCTCCGGCTTCGTCATGCGAGCCAGATCAATGGCAAAGAGGCCAATGAAATTATCTTGCTCAATAGTCACGACGGCACGAGCAGCTATCAGATGCTGGCTGGCATGTTCCGCTTCGTCTGCCAAAACGGTCTGGTGTGCGGCAACATCGTCGGCGACGTCCGTGTGCCTCACAAGGGCAACGTGACGGAACATGTCATCGAGGGCGCCTATGAAGTCCTGCGTGGCTTCGACCAGGTACAGGACTCCCACGAAGCCATGCGAGCTATCACGCTCGACGATGGCGAAGCAGAGGTCTTTGCGCGCTCGGCACTGATGCTCAAGTACGACAGCCCGGACAAGGTGCTGCCGATCACTGAAAGCCAGGTGTTGGCGACACGCCGGTTCGATGACCAACGCACGGATCTGTGGTCGGTGTTTAACCGAGTACAGGAAAATCTGGTCAAAGGAGGTCTGTCTAGTCGGACCGCCAACGGTCGCCATCAACGCACACGCCCTGTGCAAGGCATCGATCAGAACGTGCGCCTCAATCGGGCGTTGTGGTTGCTGGCCGAAGGTCTGCGGCAACTCAAAGCTTGACCGCACGCTGACTGCGCCCACTCCGGGCAGAGTCCGCGGTTCTCACACATCGTTCCTGCCAGAGCGTTCTTCAATCCCCAAGGGGCTGTACTGGCCTCGCGGGCTGGTGCCGTCCCTGCTTCTTCGAAAGGACATCACCATGCCTCATGTATCCGCCATCCAACCGCTACTGCGCATCGACGAATACCCAGACCTGATGGCCGACGGCTGTGCTAGTGATGTTTGTCTCCCGGTAGCCCTCGTGTCGCCTCAATCCACAATCGGAAGCAACCGCCTGTTCAAAGGTAGGCGATCGATTTCTTCATCCCAAAGGAGCTTTACCATGAACCTTCGATACCTTCCACGTCTGCGCTCCGCGCGGCCCTCCTCTGCCCCCAGGTTTTCAAGCGGCCCCCTGAAGCTCAGCGACAGAATGCAGTCGCTGGACAGCAAGGGACTGATCGCCCCCCAACGCTTTCTGCATCGCCATTTGCACGGTGACTGGGGCGAACTTGATGAGTCTGAGCGCCGTGCCACCAGTGCTGCTCTTGAGTCCGGGGGCATTGGCCTCACGCTATCAAGTGACGCCACGATTGGCGTTGGTGGTTATCACTGACGAGCAACGCAGTCTCACGATCATTCAATTACTCGTCGAGGCAGTTGCACCCTGAAGGCCGAGATTGTCGGTTTATCCACCTGTTGGGGCCCATCACCCCAAGGGTGCTGTGGTCCTCAACAAGGAGACTTCCATGGCACATTCATCCAGAAACCACCGCCGCCACTCCAAGCTGCTGTTTCCGGTTGGCGCGTTGATCTTCAGCAAGGGCGTCGATCGCCTGATGCGTGAAGGTCGCCTTGATCCAATGCCGTTCTTTCAACGTCATGCGCATGGCGACTGGGGCCAGGTTTCCGACGAGACCTGGTACGCCAACAACGCCGCGCTGAAGATCGACGGGCAGCTCAATTCATTCTACGTGGTCACCCGCGAAATCCGCCTTAGCATCATGTCCGAGGCCGACCGCAGTGCCACCATGATCCGGCTACCGTCGGAACGCTGAGGCCGCTCTTGCAATTATCTACCGACTTCCGGTCGCCAGTACCGGTCAGTCACTTTTTTCACCGCCCCGGGGCCTAACTCGGCCCCTGCCCCCCCTGTCCCCCTTGGCCTAAGGCAGAGTTTCCGAGCGAGGTCAAAGGCATGATCAATCTGGTGACTCGGCGAATCCTATTGTTTGCTGATACACCGGCCTTGTGAGGCGATGGTGTCGGTTCCACGCTCCAGAGAACTGACCGATGCCAGCATTCAGCCAAAATCACCCCAGCAGGGTCTTACTCTGCCTGCTGATGACAGCCGCTCTGGCCAGTTGCACGACGGCATCCGCTCCGACTCCACCCACTTCGGTTGAACCCGCAGAGAAAGGTCCCAGCACGTCCACGCGCGGGGTGCCGGAGTTCATCTCAGTGGTGCGTTATGGTCGGTACACCCTGGTCGAGTTGGCTCCGGTATCAGCGCAACAGGACCTGCTGCTTCAGGTCGTCGACGTGACCGTTCCCGGCACACGCACAGCCACCGTTGGGGACGCCCTGCGTCATGTCCTGCTCCGTTCTGGCTACCAGTTGTGTTCCAGCAGTGATATCGCAGCGCTGAATGCGCTCCCGCTACCGGCTTCGCACTACCGACTGGGCCCGCTGTTATTGCGTGATGCCCTGCTCACGCTGGCCGGTCCTGCCTGGGATCTGGAGGTCGACGACGGCGCACGCCGGATCTGCTTCACACGCGCAGTGCAGCCCACCACCGGTGGTGCACTTCCCCAATCCGGACCGGTCGCCCCTGTCGACATAGCGCGGCCTCCATTGAAAACGGAGGCCAGGCCATGAGGGGATTTCAATCCACCCCAGGCGACTCCCTCAGCATGCTGTTACGTGCGGCCAGCATCGCATGGCTGACCCTCATCAGCGCAGCCACGATCGTCAACCACGTCTCGCTGTCGAGTCTGGCCACCCAGGCCAGAGCCAACGCTCAGGCCAGCCAGGTTGTTGCCCTGGAAACCCGTCTGACTGAGCTGAGCCAGCGCCTCGACTCATTGCAGAAACAGCCTGTCGCCTTGACCCAAGCCCATTATGAGGCTGATAGCAAAGCTCTTGCCCAACGGATGACCGCCGTTGAAAGCGGGCTTGATCAGCGTCTGACAGCAGCCAGCCTTTCCTCCCTGGAAACACGCATCGACCAATTGACCAGTCGTCTGGATAAACCCAACCAGACGACTCCAGTATCGGTACGCGCCCGTGTGATACACCCGACAAAACCGACCCAAGCAGCGAGCCTACCGTTCACGGTTATGGGGACCGAGCTTCGCGGCGGCGAACGATTCCTGTCGATCCTGCCAACCGGCACTACCGCCTTTTCCGAGATACGCGTCCTGCGTCCCGGTGAGACCGACAGCGGCTGGCGCCTGCAAGCCATCGATGGCCAGACCGCCGTGTTCCAGCGCGAGAACGGTGGCCAGATGCACCGATTGACGCTGCCATAGGGGCTCCGGATGAACAGCAATCTTGTTTTCCGCGCGTTAACGCTGAGCCTGATCGCCTTCTTTAACTCTCCGGTGATCGCACAGAACGCTCTCACGATTGCCTCCACCGTCGCGCCCAGCGAGGAACAAACAGCGACCTCACGCGTCAGCGACGAACAACAGGCCCGTGACTGGGGGTTGCACACGGAAGAATGGGCTCGCTATCGCCAATTAATGCAGGGACCGCTGGGCCTCTTTTCGCCCAACCTCGACCCATTGACCGCACTTGGCATCGAAGCGCGCTCCGACAAGGAGCGCCGTCGCTATGCCGAGTTGCAGGTTCAGGTTGAAGCCCGCCGCGCCGAAAAGACGCTGGCATACCAGCGGGCCTACGACACCGCCTGGCAACGTCTACACCCGGGCATGCAACGTGTCACCCTGCCCGGCCATACTCCAGGCAATTCCTCCACCACCGTCAACAGCACGGACCGCATCGCCGTGTTCATCAAGGACGGCTGCGCGCCATGTGGCCTGGCGGTTCAGCAGTTGCAGGCATCTGATGTCGGCTTCGACCTCTACATGGTCGGCAGCCGCGCCAACGACACGCTCATTCGCGACTGGGCGAAGCGAGCCAGCATCAATCCAGATCGCGTACGCAACGGTTCAATCACGCTCAACCACGATGCCGGACGCTGGCTGTCTTTGGGCCTGCCGGGGGACCTGCCTGCCGTTGTGCGGCAGGTCAATGGCCAATGGCAACGGCAACGGCAATGACCCGCTGGCGTCATCTGCTCGTGGTACTGGGCTGGATGACCATCATCGCCCCCGCCGGCGCGCAGGACGTACCGCCTCCGGCGTACCAGATCGCCGCGCACCGAGCTGGCATTCCCTCTGCGGTGCTGTATGCGGTGGCGTTGCAGGAGAGCGGCCTGCAACGCGATGGCCGGCTGGTGCCGTGGCCCTGGACCCTGAATGTGGCGGGCGTATCGCGCCGTTTCAGTTCCCGCGCCAAAGCATGTACGGGTCTGCAAAAGGCGCTGCGGGAGGCTCCCCCCACACGGGTCGACGCCGGCCTCGGCCAGGTCAACCTGGGTTATCAGAAGCACCGCTACCCGCAGCCCTGCGATCTACTCGACCCGTATCGCAACCTCGCTATCGCAGCGGAAATTCTGCGCGAACAGCACACCGACGGCGAGGACTGGCTGCTCGCCATTGGACGCTACCACCGCCCGGCAGGCGGGGCAGCGGCTGCCCGCTACCGCATGAGTGTGCACAAGCACCTGCAGCGCGTGCTCGGCGGCGCCCTCGCTGAAAACTCCCCCAGGAGAAAACCACTATGAAGCTCCATCTTCCTCTGCGAATCGCCGCCCGATCGCTGTTCGGCCTGCTATGCCTGGCCACCGGGGGAGCGCTCGCAGACGCCGCCTCGTTGATCGTGGTCGAAGATCGTGGCGGTGTTTCGGCATGGCCCTACTACCAATCACTGAATCTGCGACCCCACCAGGACCAGCCGTTAGCCCCGTCCCTCGCCGCACCTCATCCGTCACAGCAACGTTTCAACGAAACAGACATGCTGCCGGTTCGTTCCGGACGCCTGTCGCCGGGGGAGGAGCCGCGCAGGGTCATCCAGGCCCCCGGGCTGCGGCCAATGTTTCTGGTCGGCGATGACGACCGCTCGCGCCAATGGTTACGCGAGCGTGCAGCAATCCTGGGCGAATTGAATGCGGTCGGCTTGGTCGTCAACGTGGCATCTGCAGACGCACTTGCCACCTTGCGCGGGCTGGCCCCGGGCCTGACACTATCGCCGGTATCGGGCGACGATCTCGCAGAACGTCTGGGGTTGCGCCATTACCCCGTGCTGGTCACTGCCACCGGCATTGAGCAGTGAGCCACTCGCCATGGCCCAGCCTCATGCGGTGGAAGTCCTGCTACGGCCAGCGGTGGAGCTGTACACCGTGGCCGTCTGCGCCGTTGCCGCGCTTCTGTGCCTGGTGGCGCCATGGTCGCTGGCGTTAAATCCACTGCTGGGCCTGGGATCAGCCCTGGCGTTCCTGCTGTTTGGCATTATTCGGCTCCGTGAGGCATGGTTCATCCTGCGCTATCGGCGCAATGTCCGCCGTCTGCCGAAGTACGTGATGACCAGCCGTGCTGTGCCGGTCAGTCAGCAGCGCCTGTTCATCGGCCGAGGGTTTCGCTGGGATCAGCGGCACACGCATCGGCTGATGCAAACGTACCGCCCCGAGTTTCGTCGTTATGTGGAACCCACGGCCGCCTACCGCATCGCCCGCCGTTTGGAAGAGCGGCTGGAATTCGCACCCTTTCCACTCTCAAAACTTGCCCGACTGACGACCTGGGACAGCCCATTTAATCCGGCGCGGCCGCTACCTCCAGTCGGTGGCATGCCGCGCCTGCATGGCATTGAACCGCATGAGGTGGACGTCACGCTGCCGCTGGGGGAACGGGTTGGGCATTCACTCGTCCTGGGCACCACGCGGGTGGGCAAAACAAGACTCGCCGAGCTGTTCATCACCCAGGACATCCGGCGGCGTAACGCAGCCGGCGAGCATGAAGTGGTCATCGTCTTCGACCCCAAAGGCGATGCAGACTTGCTCAAGCGCGTGTATGTCGAGGCCAAACGCGCCGGACGCGAAGGCGAGTTCTATGTTTTTCATCTTGGCTGGCCGGATATCAGTGCGCGCTACAACGCCGTGGGCCGGTTTGGCCGCATCAGCGAGGTGGCCACGCGCATTGCCGGCCAACTCTCCGGCGAGGGCAACTCTGCGGCGTTTCGCGAGTTCGCCTGGCGTTTCGTCAACATCATCGCCCGTGCACTCGTCGAGCTGGGGCAGCGGCCCGACTACCTGCTGATCCAGCGGCATGTAGTGAACATCGATGCCTTGTTCATCGAGTACGCCCAGCACTACTTCGCGAGCAACGAACCGAAGGCGTGGGAAGTCATTGTGCAGATCGAGGCCAGGCTCAACGACAAGAACACTCCCCGCAACATGATCGGCCGCGAGAAGCGCGTCATTGCGCTCGAACAATACCTGTCACAGGTCAGGGTCTACGATCCGGTGCTGGACGGGCTCAGATCTGCGGTACGCTATGACCGCACCTACTTCGACAAAATCGTCGCCTCGTTGCTGCCCCTGCTGGAAAAACTCACGACCGGCAAGATTTCTCAGTTGCTGGCCCCGGACTATGCCGATCTGGCCGACCCCCGTCCCATTTTCGACTGGATGCAGATTATCCGGAAGAAGGCCGTGGTGTATGTGGGCCTGGACGCACTCTCGGATGCCGAGGTTTCAGCCGCCGTGGGCAACAGCATGTTCAGCGACTTGGTGTCGGTCGCTGGACACATCTACAAGTTCGGTATTGACGATGGTCTACCCGGCACGGCGTCTGGGGTCAAAGTACCGATCAACGTGCACGCCGACGAGTTCAACGAACTGATGGGTGATGAATTCATCCCCATGGTCAACAAAGGCGGCGGTGCCGGTCTCCAGGTCACCGCCTACACGCAAACGCTCAGTGACATTGAAGCGCGTATCGGCAACCGCGCCAAAGCCGGCCAGGTGGTCGGTAACTTCAACAACCTGTTTATGTTGAGGGTGCGGGAAACTGCGACCGCCGAATTACTCACGAAACAGTTGCCCAAGGTTGAGGTGTACACCACCTCACTGATGAGCGGCGCCACCGACAGCTCCGACATTCACGGCAAGACCGATTTTACCAGCAACACCCAGGACCGCATCACGACGACGAGTGTGCCCCTGCTCGAACCCGCCCATGTTGTCGGCCTGCCCAAGGGGCAGTGCTTTGCACTGATCGAAGGCGGCAACCTCTGGAAGATTCGCATGCCGCTGCCGGCACCCGACCCTGACGAAGTGATGC